>Ga0210410_10004408_pt1 | contig 12345 bp, 7 predicted proteins | sample IncBWC4MmetaG_FD_161058 | JGI IMG/M metagenome (GOLD analysis project Ga0210410, IMG submission 161058) | Forest soil microbial communities from Barre Woods Harvard Forest LTER site, Petersham, Massachusetts, United States - Inc-BW-C-4-M | ecosystem: Environmental > Terrestrial > Soil >... | reverse complement strand
CGTTAGGCGAAGGGCCGCAGGCAAACGGAGAACCGGGCGCAGGGGTGAAGTGATCATTGCCGTCGCCGAAAAGCACGGTAAGGGTGCCGTCCTCGAAGTTAGCGACGATCAGGTCGGGGTGGCGATCGTGATTGAGGTCGGCGACGGCGATCGAAGCCGGGCGATGGCCGGTGGGAAGAACGATGCGGTCGAAGGCGACCGAAGGCCGCGGGGCCGGGGCAACCTTGGGTGGATAGGTAAGCGTGGAGAGAGCCACCCCTGCCAATAGCGACGCGGGCAGGCGGAACCTGGGCGGCAGGTATTTCATGGAAGAAAGTCTACCGCTCTGCGGAAGGCCCGAACGAAGCGACTGATTCCATTGCTTTGTTTTTGTCTTTGCTTTTGCTTTTGCCCTTGCCGTTGCAGTTGCCCTTGCTCTTGCCCTTGCCTTTTTAGTTGTCATCCTTCGCCGCACGGGTCCCCGACGAGCGCGGTTGCTCGTTGGGGCAGGCAGGCGGAGGACCTGCTTTTGCCGTTGTAGTTGCCTTTGCCGTTGCCGTTGTAGTTGCCGTTGCCGTTGTAGTTGCCGTCATCCTGAACGCAGTGAAGGACCCCGAAGAACTTCACGCCGCAACTGTCGCCAGGATCTTTCAGCCCATACCCTCAACACATCCCCGGTAGCGAGGTACCCACCCATCGCGCATCGCTCTGCCGTGGTCTTTTTCCCAGATCAGCGCCGAAATATCCCTTTCCCCACCATTCACTTACAATTATTTTCTCCAAAAACAGCCCAAAAATCGCATGTCAAGTCCCAAAACCATCTAACTCCCACAAACAAAAGCAAATAGAGTTTGAAATTTAGTTAGCTTCCATCAGCTATACTAGATATATAGAGTTAAGAAAAAGGCCCCGGCCACCGCCGGGGTTTCGCATTTGGTTCAGAACCCTTTTAGAAAGACGATTTTAGCTATAACCCTTTTGCTTGCACGAATTTGGCCGACCATTATCCGCCATCTCATTGCAATAAAAGGACTTCCAAAGAGATACCTGGGGGTACCCCCCGGAAACAAAAAAGCCAAGGCCCCGATCACTCGGAGCCTCGGCCCTAACCGAACAGAACCAATAGAACTAATCGATAGAGATCTTCCGCAGCAGCTTGAAATCCGAGAGCATCGCGCCCGTTCCCAGCACCACCGAGGCCAGCGGATCATCCGCAATCGATACCGGCAGCCCGGTCTCCTCGCGAATCCGCTTGTCGAGATTCTTGATCAGCGCCCCGCCGCCAGTCAGCACAATGCCGCGGTCGGAGATATCTGCCGAAAGCTCCGGCGGAGTCCGCTCCAGCGCCACGCGAATCGCATTGATGATCGTCGCAATGCACTCCGAAAGCGCCTCGCGGATCTCGGAGTCTTCAATCGTGATCGTCTTCGGGACGCCCTCGATCAGGTTGCGTCCCTTGACCTCCATCGTGAGCGGCTTGTCCAGCGGATAAGCCGAGCCCAGCGAAATTTTGATCTGCTCCGCTGTCCGCTCGCCCACCAGCAGGTTGTACTTCCGCTTCAGGTAAGTGCTCACGGCCTCGTCCATCTGGTTCCCGGCCATGCGCACGGAACGCGAGTAGACGATGCCGGCCAGCGAGATCACCGCAATATCGGTCGTTCCACCGCCGATATCGACCACCATGTTGCCGCCCGGCTCCGTAATCGGCAAACCCGCGCCAATCGCCGCCACCATGGCCTGTTCCACAAGATGCACCTCAGAGGCCTTGGCCCGGTAAGCCGAGTCCATAACCGCACGTTTTTCAACCTGAGTAATCTCGGAGGGAACACCGATCACAATCCGCGGATGCACCATCATCTTCCGGTTATGCGCCTTCTGGATGAAGTAGTTCAGCATCTTCTCCGTATGTCGGAAGTCGGCGATCACCCCGTCCTTCATCGGCTTGATGGCGACAATGTTGCCCGGCGTCCGGCCAAGCATGTCCTTGGCCTCCTTGCCCACCGCCTCCACCTCGTTGGTGATCTTGTTCACCGCGATAATCGAAGGCTCGTTGACGATGATTCCTTTGCCATGCGCGAAGACAAGCGTGTTCGCCGTGCCCAGGTCGATGGCCAGGTCGCTCGAAAAGAGGCTGAAAAGAGACCGCATATTGTGAATGCGGGAGTAACGCATCTGAAAGCTGTTCGAAGACATAGGTATTTGCAGTCGTTTCCTGAGCAGTCTTTTACTGAAAAGAGACTCACACTAGTGTATCTCTTTCGCAAGTGCTAATTCAGGCCCTCACCTAACCAGTCATCACTCCTTCGTTGTAGCTCCTGTCCTGCTCGCACAGCATGCGACAGCAGAACAGCGCCGCAGGATAGATCAGGATGCTTACATGTCTCGTATAAGCAAAGCCCGCCACATAGGGAAGCGCACAAGCCGCAACCACCGCAAGAAACACGCCCGAAGCCACGCGCAAAGATCTCCGCTCCGCGCCGCGTTTACGAAACCCCATATAAATCGCCCACACCATCGCAGTCCACAGAATCAGCCGAAAGACAACCATCCCAGCGTCCTCGATCATCCTCCTGAGACCATAGCTCGCAGTCCCCCCATATTTCTCCACGGAGAAGAAGAGAACCTTCAGCTTGCGCCCGTCACCTGCGAGCGTCTCTCGCGGATGAGCCCGCAGATAGTCCAGAGCCGCCCGCTCGTGATAGTCGTTGAAGCTCCATTCGTCGCCAAAGTGCAGGCCGCGGTTCAGCTCGAAGTCATACCAGTCCATCGAGTCTCCGTGCCGCGGCGGATAGTGCTCCAGAAACCCCGCATTATTGCCCTTATGCAGATTGATGCCGTCGAAGCTCGTGCCCAGGCTGTACCGCCCGCTGGCATGATGCTGATGCAACGCCCATCCCAGCGGCGCCGCAGCAACCAGCGCCACAACGAGCCATCGCAATCCAGCCCGCCGCTCCACTAGCAGAAAGCCAACCGTCAACACAACCACCACCGGCAGCGCCCCGCTCTTCGAGAGGTAAACCCCATCCACAGCCGCCGCAAACACCACCGCGCGCCCCCACCCACCCATCGTCACCCGCGACGGCACATCGAACAACAGCAGCGCCACCGCCACCGCCAGGAAGCTATACAAGTACCCTTCATCCACCAGGATGTTGGTCACGTCCGCCAGAAACGCCGTCATTGCAAACGGCGCCAGAAGCAGCAGCACTACCAACAGCCTGCGGCCTCCCGAACGCGGCAGCCATCGCCAGACCAGATAAAGGCACATCCCGACGGGGAGCAAAAACAGAAGCGTCTTGAAGCAGGCCACACGCAGATAATGGTCCCCAAACAGGCGCATCCCAAGCGCCACCACCAGCGCGGACATCGGCATCCGCGCCGCATGAAAGCAGATTGGATTGCCTCGTGTGCCCATCTCCTCCGTGCAGGCCGTCAAGCCCTCGCCCGCCAAGAGACTCTGTGTCGTTGGCCCTACGAGGTTCGTCATCGAAAACAGAGGCTTGTTCGCTTTAGTGTGATCGAGGATCCATACCCCGCTCAGCGACATCACGGCCGGCACAAATAGAAGCAGCCACAACAGGCGGCGGTCCTGTGTTGTCCGATTTGGCGCGGCCGCGACAATCTCTGGCATCTGCCCAATCTAATTCAACACGGCGACGGCGCAGCCTCATACTTTACACTTTCATTCGCATGGTTCCGCATTCGGGAACTCTTCGCGATTGGCCAACTGATTCTCCAGGTTGATCTCTTCCACGCGCCGAATAGATACAATCAGAATCAGCTTTGATTATGTGGAGATAAAGAATGATTATCGGTGTACCTAAGGAAGTGAAAGACCACGAGAGCCGTGTAGGCGTAACCCCAGCAGGCGTAAAAGCCCTGGTCGAGGCTGGACACAAGGTTCTCGTCGAGCACAACGCCGGCGCGCTCTCTGCCATGCCCGACGACGAGTATCAGGCGGCAGGCGCCGAGATCGTCGGCTCAGCCCATGACGTCTGGCGGCTCGCCGAGATGGTCGTCAAAGTCAAAGAGCCCGTCGAAAAAGAGTACAAGCACTTCCGCGAAGGCCTCGTTCTCTTTACTTACCTCCACCTCGCCCCACTCACCGAGCTCACCGACGCCTTGCTCGCCTCAAAAGTCACCGGTATCGCCTACGAGACCGTCCGCGACCGCGCCAACACCCTGCCGCTGCTGACCCCCATGAGCGAGGTCGCTGGCCGCATGAGCGTCCAGGTCGGCGCAGCCTACCTCGAAAAGGAGCACGGTGGCCGCGGCGTCCTTCTCGGCGGCGTCCCCGGCGTTGCACCTGGCAGCGTCTGCATCATCGGCGGCGGCATCGTCGGCACCAACGCCGCTAAGATTGCTCTCGGCATGGGCGCGAAGGTCACCCTGATCGATCTCAACCTTAACCGCCTCCGCGAACTCGACGACATCTTCGGCGGTCGCGTTTTCACCGTCGCTTCGAACAGCTACAACATCGAGCACGCCGTCCGCGAAGCCGACCTCGTTATCGGCGGAGTCCTGATCCCCGGGGCCGCAGCTCCCAAGATCGTCACCAAGGCCATGGTCGCCAAAATGAAGAAGGGCGCCGTCATTGTCGACGTCGCGATCGATCAGGGTGGCTGCATCGAAACCGCACACCCCACCACGCACTCGAACCCATCCTACGAAGTCGACGGCGTCGTTCATTACTGCGTCACCAACATGCCCGCCGCCGTGCCCAATACCTCGACCCTCGCGCTCACCAACGCAACCTTCCCTTACGTGCTGAAACTAGCTCGTCTGGGAGCCAACGCCGCTATCAGCGAAGACAAGGGCATCGCCGAGGGCGTCAACACCTTCAACGGCGTCCTGACCTACGGAGCAGTGGCAGCAGCGCAGAAGCGCGAGTGGCAGGCCGTGGCCAAGCTCGTGTGATCGTTCCCATCCAGCCGCCAATTGAGCGAAGAAGACAGCCCTAACGCCTATAATCAGGTAATTGGGGAGGGCAAAGCCATGGCTGCACCTGCGAACCGGCGAAAGGTCTGGATCGCCGCTCTCGGCGCGTCTCTTCTCGTCCTATTCGTCGCCCTGGCCACCCTCAACGCCTTCAATACGCAGCTTCCCAAGCCCGCCACGACCCAGCAGATCGTCGTCTTCACCGGTCTCTCGATCGTGGCCTTCCTTCTCTTCGTTACGGTGTTGATCCTTCTGGTCCGTAACGTCCTCAAGCTTTACGCCGACCAGCGCAGCCGCGTGATGGGCACACGTCTCCGCACTCGTATGCTCTGGGGCGCGGTGCTCGTCAGTCTGATTCCCATCGCCTCGATGTATGCCTTCAGCTACCTCCTGCTCAACCGCGCTGTGGACCGCTGGTTTTCGCAGCCCGTCACCGAGATGCGCGACGACAGCAACAACATGGCTCACGAGCTGGCCGGATACACCAGCGCGAACGCACGCGCCGAAGCCGATTCGATCGCCTCCGGCCTGCCCGACAACACCCCGTCAACCGCCCCCGCCAAGGCGCCGCCTTCTTCTCCCGGCCCGACATCAAAGCAACAGCTTCACCGCTCAATTCACGCGCCATCCCACGGCTCCGCTCGCATCGCCGCAATCTCAGCCTCGCGTCAGCATCGTGAAGCGATCTATCAGGTCCTGCGCCAGCACGAGATCACGCTGCAAAATGGCTTTGCCATCGTCTACCACGAGGGGCGTGTGGTCGCCTCATTTCAATTGCCGCAGCGCGCCGGAGCCACCGCACAGGTAAAAACCTGGCTGCCCGATCAGGCGGCAGAAGAAGATCCCGACGAAGCCGCCAAACAGGTCCCCACTGATCTCAACGATGCCGCCATTCTGGCCACTGCCCAACGCAACGACCAGCCTGTCTTCTCTCTCGGCACAACCGACTACGCACTCGGAGCCACCCCCGTCAAGCAGGGCAACACCGTGGTCGTCGGCCTGCCCATGCCCTTCGGCATGGCCGCCACCATGATCAATCTGCGCAAAAACGCAGACGCTTACTGGGTCCTCTACAGCGAACGCCGTCAGATCAGAGATCTCTACATGCTTCTGCTTCTGATGATGACCAGCCTTGCCCTGTTCGCCTCCTGCTGGCTCGCGCTCCATCTATCCAAACAGGTCACCAAGCCGGTGGAAGCACTCGCCGACGCCATGGAGGCCATCGCCTCCGGAGACTATGCCCATCGTGTGAAGGAGAGCGCGACCGAAGAGCTTGGAGAACTCGTCCGCAGCTTCAATCACATGGCCGCCGACCTCGAAGACAGCCGCCGCGCTGTAGAGCACTCTACTGTGCAATTGAGCGCAGCCAATACCGCACTCGAGGCCCGTCGCGGCGAGCTCGAAACCATGCTCGAAACCATTCCCAATGGAGTCGCCACCCTCGACGCCGACCGCCGCATCGTGCTCGCCAATCGCGCTCTCAGCGAGATGATGGACCCTGGCGGCCAAAGCCCCTTCTACGGCCGCGCCATGGAAGAGGTCTTTCCGCCCGAAGTTGCCGAGGTCCTCGACCGCCTCATCAAACGCAGCCACCGCATGGGCTCAGCCTCCAGCGAGATCGAATTCAATGGTCAGCCCTCCGGCGCCATGAACCTTCTTGCCACGGTCGCGCTCCTCGAGATGCCCGCTGCCAGCGAGCGCATGCGCCGCGAGCATCAGGGCTATGTTCTCGTCCTCGAAAATGCCACCGAGCTGCTTCGCGCGCAAAAGCAATCCGCCTGGAAGGAGGTCGCCCGCCGCGTAGCCCACGAGATCAAGAATCCTCTCACCCCAATCAGCCTCAGTGCGGAGCAGATTCATCGCCACATCAATCGCTTGGCCGGCAATCTGTCCGGTCGTTCCGCCAATAGCTCCGTCGACAGCTCCGCCGAACCGCCCTCGATCGCAGTCATCCGCCGCTGCAGCGAAGTCATCACCTCGTCGGTCGAAAGCATGCGCTCCCTCGTCGACCAGTTCGCCGCCCTCGCCGAGTTCCCGACAGCACGCCCCAAGCCCGCCGACCTCAACACCATCGTCGAAAATTCACTGGCGCTCTTCGCCGGCCGCATGCAGACCATTCAGATCGTCCGCAAGATGACGCCCAATCTTCCGCTCGTGATGGCCGACCCCGAGGCCCTCAAGCGTGCCCTTGGTAATCTGATCGACAACGCCGCCGAGGCCATGCAGCAGAGCCTCTTCCGCGAGCTTCGCATCGCCACCAGCCTCCTCGAAAATGGCATGGTCGAACTCACCATCTCAGACACCGGCTCCGGCCTTACCGACGAGATGCGCGAGCGCCTCTTCCTCCCCTACTTCTCCACCAAACAACGCGGCACCGGCCTCGGCCTCGCCATCGCGGCCAAGATTATCCAGGAACATCAAGGTACGATCCGCGCGGAAAAGAACGAGCCTGCCGGCGCCAAATTCATCGTCGAACTTCGTCCCGCATCCTCCCTCGACAGCGACCCCGATACGTCTTCCGCCGCCAGTCCCTTCGCCGCTACACAGAACGGCAACTACCCTGAGCCCAAATCTGCCGAAGCGCAAGCCAGGGAGACTCCTGCCCCGGCAATTGCCGAAGCAGAAGATGATCTCGCCTCAACAATCGCACGGGGATCCAAATGAACCACGTACTCATCGTCGATGACGAAGCCGAGATCCGCGAATCGCTTGAGAGCATCCTTCGCGAAGAGGACTATCTCGTCACCACCGCAGCCACTGCCGCCGAGGCCCTCGAACTCCTCCGCGACGCCGCCTACGATGTCGTTCTGCTGGACATCTGGCTGCCCGACCGCGACGGTCTCGACACCCTTACCGAGATTCGCCAGATGGAGAGCGAGAACGTCCCCGAGGTCATCATCATCAGTGGCCACGGGACCATCGAAGCCGCGGTGCGCGCCACCAAACTCGGCGCCTACGACTTCCTCGAAAAGCCTCTCTCGCTCGAGCGCACCCTCATCGTTCTCAAGAACGCGATGAAGGCCCGCCAGATGCGCGAGGACAATCAGGAGTTCTCCCGTCAGCTCACCAAGGGAACGGTAACCGGAAACTCGGTCCCCATGAAGGCCCTGCGCCAGCAGATCAAACTGATGGCCCCCACCAACGGACGGGTCCTCATTTATGGCGAATCCGGCGCTGGCAAAGAGCTGGTAGGCCGCGCCATGCACGCCGAAAGCCTCCGCAAAGACCGCCCCTTCGTCGAACTCAACTGCGCCGCCATCCCCGAGGACTACATCGAGTCCGAACTCTTCGGCTACCGCCACGGAGCCGGGCCAGCGGGAATGGGCGGCCCGCCAGAAAAGCGCGGCACCTTCGAGCGCGCCGACGGCGGCACCCTCTTCCTCGACGAAGTCGGCGACATGAGCCTCAAGACCCAGGCAAAGGTTTTGCGCGCCCTCGACGAACAACGCTTCCTTCCCGTCGGTGCATCGCATCCCGTCCACGTCGACGTTCGCGTCATCGCCGCCACCAACAAGGATCTTGAAGAAGAGATCGCCCGCGGCAACTTTCGCGAAGACCTCTTCTACCGCCTCAACGTCATCCCGTTCTTCGTTCCTCCCCTGCGCGATCGCAAGGAAGACATCCCTCTCCTCGTCAAGGAATTCCTCCAGCAGTTCGGCGCGGAGTACGGCCGTCCCCACGTCGAGATGACCGACGACGCCCTCGCCGCACTCAAGCAGTACCACTGGCCCGGCAACGTTCGTGAGCTGCGCAATCTGGTCGAACGCGTCCTGATCCTCAACCCCAAGACCCTCCGCATCGAGCGCAAGCACCTGCCCATGCTGGTCTATCGCGACCCCGCCCGCGACTCCGGCAAAACCAACGGACGCAGTGAAGAGTTCACTTCTCTCCTGCAGGCCCGCGAAGCCTACGAGCGCGACTACATCCTCAAAAAACTCGACGAGTTCCACGGCAACGTCAGCCGCGCCGCCGAAGGCCTCGGCCTCGAACGCAGCCACCTCTACCGCAAGATGAAGGCCCTTGGCGTCAGCGTCAAGGAGTAAGCCCCCATCAGAATGGCCAGCGGAAGAGCCATCCGATATGCCATCGGTCCTGTCGATACCAGACGATGGCCGGCAGAAGAGTTGCCAACAGTGTCGGCAACAACAACTGCAACCAGAATTCGTGTGTGTGAAACACCCGCAACAAAACCTCGCGAGTCGCTCCCTGCGCAAACGCACTGAGCAGAAACACCGCAAGCGACGCCCGTCCAACCCATGCAAGGCCATCGCCGATCCAATGCTTATCAAGTAACTTCGCCAACAGGAAAAGCCCAGCCACACCTGTCAACCCAGCTTCGATGTAAACCCAACGCCCCAGTACGGATACTCCGAAGAGGTAGACCATTGCCGCCTGGAACGCAGCGAGAACAACGAAGCCCACCGCCGCGGTGGACAAACGTATCTGTTCAAGACCATAGATGCGATGACCCACCAACATTCCCGCGGCCAGAAAACAAAACTCATGCAGCACTTCGCTGACACCCGGAATCGCAAGCGGCACAGCCATCCCCACCAAAGCTGCGACCAGAAAACGCAACCAGGCCGGGGCCCTCACCGTCACCAGCGCAAGCATCAGGCAGAAGAACAGGACAAACAGAAACCAGCTTGCCTGCCCATCTGCCAGATTCACCAGAAAAATATTCCACCGAAACGGTTTAGTTTCGAATTTAAATCGTCCAATCAGCGGTTCGAGTGCAACGCTGATGATCGCAAGCAATACATACGGGTAGAGAATCGTCTTCAGCTTATCGATCGTAAAGCGCCGGCTGCCTCGCTTTGCGATGCTTCCCGTCACAAACAGCCCGGCGACGAAGAAAAACGCCGGCATATGAAAGCTGTAAACAAACGTATGAGAGAAAGAGGCTCCTGGACCGACCCACCACCCGCGATGGGTCATCCCCTGGGCGGTATGGCCATACACCACTAGAATAATGGCGATACCCTTCACAATATCGACGATGTTCGAACGGACTCCACTCGTGATTGGTTCCAGCGTGTCCGGTGTTGGTTCTGCTTCGTTCATCTACCCTGCCAACGCCGTCTGAATTTCTTCTCTATAGAACAAGTCATCGCCGCAATTGCGCACTCGAGAGAGTAGACATTGCCTTCCCTCCATCAGCCGTCTCTACTCTTCCGCAGCCTGCTTCTCCGCGATCTGTTCCAACTGCCGCCGCCAGTCCAGATCCTCGACGAATCCGCGGCTCAACCGCCACTCCTCATGCACCTTCACGAACAACTCGAGAAACACCCGCGTCCCCAGCAGTGATTCGATATCCTTCCGCGCCGCCGTGCCAATCCGCTTCAGCATCTCGCCCTGCTTGCCGATAAGGATCGCCTTCTGCCCAGTCCGCTCGCAAAAAATCGCAGCAGAGATCTTCGTCACCGGCAGCTTGCCATCTTTCGTCTTCTTCATCGAAGCCGGCTCTTCATATCTCTCGATCACCACTGCCGTAGCATAAGGAACCTCTTCGCCCGTCAGCATCAAAATCTTCTCGCGTATCAGCTCCGCCACCAGAAAGCGCTCCGGCTGATCGGTCAACTGATGCTTCGGAAAATACCGCTGTCCCTCCTTCAACTGTCCGACAATCTTGTCCAGCAGCAACTCCAGCCCTTCCTTCTTCCGCGCTGAAATTGGAATCACATCCGCGAACGAGTGCAGGGAAGACCAATGCGCGATCAACGGCAGCAGGTCTTTCTTCGGAACCGCGTCCATCTTGTTCAGTACCAGAATCACCGGACACTCCAGCTTCCTGATCAGCGAAAGCGCAAAGTCATCCTCGGCAGCAGACATCGCCCGCCGTGACGCCGTGAACTTTTTCCCTTCTTCGCCCCTGGGCAGACGATGCGTCGCATCTACAAGAAACAGCACCGCATCGCGCGACTCCAGCGCATCGTGTACCTCCTGCATCATCCGCCGGTCAAGCTGCGTATCCGGTTTGTGAATTCCCGGCGTATCCACCAGCACCACCTGCGCCGCTGGATGTCCAGCCTCGCCTTTCCCCTTCTTCTTCAGCGGAACCTCCAGCACCCCGTGGATCCGTGTCCGCGTCGTCTGTGGTTTATGTGTGACGATTGCAAGCTTCTGCCCCAGAAGAGCATTCAACAGCGTAGACTTACCCGCATTCGGGCGACCGACGATAGATACGAAACCGGAGCGAAAGGCCATTCCCTTTATTATGCGCGCTGTCGGCCACGCCGCGATCGCATCCTCTCAGCTAAACTGGGCGCGGATGAATCTCCTCGCACGCCGCATTCTTCTTGACGAAATCCGTTCCACCACAGATACGGAAGAAAAAGTGGCCTCCGCATCAGCCCCGCCACCTCCGCGCACTCCCCGATTCGCAGATAATCATTCCTAGCGCATGGAATCTTTCTTCACACGGTTCAAGAATGTTCTCGTCCTGGTGGCGATTCTTCTCGCCCAGACCATCGGCCTCGCCATCCAGGTCCGCCGCCCTGTCGAATCCGGCGCGCCCGACAGCAGAAACGTCACCCTCCTGCGCTACTGGACTGTCTCCACCGTCACCCCCTTCGAGCGGTTCTTCCACGGTCTCGGCTACAACCTGCGTCACGGCTGGTCCAACTACATCGACCTCCGCAACACCCGCCAGCAGAATCGTGACCTCCAGGAGCAAATCGCCCGCCTCCGCCTCGAGCAGGCCGCGCTCTCTGAAGACGCCATCCAGGGCCATCGTCTCCAGGCCTTGCTCGACTTCCAGCAGCACTACGTCACCTCCACCGTCGCCGCTCAGGTCATTGGCACCAGCGGAAACGATCTCTCCCGCGTCCTCTACATCGACAAAGGCTCGAAGGACGGCCTCAAGCCCGACCAGGCCGTTATCACCCCCGACGGCATCATCGGCAAACTCCGCGACGTCTTCCCCCACACCTCGCAGGTGCTGCTCATTAACGACCAGACCTCCGGCGCCGGCGTCCTCCTCGCCTCCACCCGCCTTCGCGCCATTCTTCGCGGCAGCTCCACCGGCCAGATCGTCATCAACAACCTCACCCCGGACTCCCGCGTCAAGATCGGCGAGCAGGTCCTCTCCTCCGGCGGCGACCAGGTCTACCCCCGCGGCCTTCCCGTTGGCACCATCGAGTCCATCAAGCCGGACCCCGATCATCAGCCCTACACCCTCATCCAGCTTCGGCCGGCGGCCAACCTCAACCAGCTCGAAGAGGTCCTCGTCATCACCGCCACCCAACCCACCCTGCCCCTTCCCGCCCAGCACGATCTCGCTGTAGGAGCAGCCACCGCCGAGGCCCAGGCCGCTGCCGCCAAACAACTAGCCGACCAGCAGGCCGCCGAATCCGCCGCCAAATCTGCAGCCCAGATCGTCGCCGACCGCCTCCCCAGCCTCCACGACCCCGACCACCCCGAGACGAA
>Ga0210410_10004407_pt1 | contig 12345 bp, 10 predicted proteins | sample IncBWC4MmetaG_FD_161058 | JGI IMG/M metagenome (GOLD analysis project Ga0210410, IMG submission 161058) | Forest soil microbial communities from Barre Woods Harvard Forest LTER site, Petersham, Massachusetts, United States - Inc-BW-C-4-M | ecosystem: Environmental > Terrestrial > Soil >... | reverse complement strand
GGGCCTTGTGCATACCGTACCGGCAAGGAGGTGTCTGGAAAGGCTACTACCCTGACTTCCTCATACTCCGCCGGAACGCTGGCGACGTGATCGTGGACGTCATCGATCCACATCTCACGTCCATCGAAGACGCCCCGTTGAAAGCTGCGGCGCTCGCCTGGTTCGCTGACGAGCACCAAGACCGGTTCGGTCGCGCCGACTTGATTGTGGTGGATAAGGCTGGTAAGCCGGACGAGCGCGTGAAACGTCTTCGGTTGATGGACCAGAAGATGCGGAAGAAGGTCATGGCCGTCTCGACCCCACAGCATCTCCGCGATCTGTTCGACTACCAAACTTGAACGGGGGCAGGAACATCGTTCGAGGGGCAGCGCACCATAAGATCGATGGGTGAGTCGCCGCGACTCACACTCGGTCACATTGCCACTCTCAGCTTGATCCCATCGTTCGGCGCGTGTACCAGATCCTGCTTGGTTCCCAGGTAGCGCTCCGTCGTCTGGACCGACGCGTGGCCCAGGAGTAACTGGATCTGCTCAAGCTCCCCACCGGCGGCGCGGCACATTTTTGCGCAGCTGCGCCTCAGATCATGCGGGGCAATTCCGGGAACGCCCGCGGCCATCGCGTATGGCTGGAGCAATTGCCATACTACCTTCTCGGACATTCGCTCCCCCTGGACTTGGTCTGAGCGGTTGACGGGCCGCAGCACGTGGCCCTCTGCCATGCCGGCTGCCAACGTCCAGGCATCGATGGCTACCTTCACCCAGGTCGGCATCGGAATGGTGCGCACACGCCCGTGCTTCCCAACGAGGTCCACGATGCACCAGCGACCGTCTCGCTGCTGAATGTGCTTGAACGTAAGCGCGGCCACCTCCGAACGCCGTAACCCGCAACCCAGCAGGACGGCGAGCATCGATCGATCGCGCAGTCCCTTCTTGGTGGATACATCGGGAGTATTCAAGAGCGACTGGGCCTGCCGGATCGATAGCCAGTTCCCAACCCGCACGCCCTTGGACTTTCCGCCCTTTATGCGGGTGATGCCGGCGGCCAACTCCGGCGCAAGCAATCCGTTGTCCGCCGCTTCGACCGCCAGCTTACGTACTGCCGTGATTCGCACGTTGATCGAGATCGAGCCGAGGCCGCGGGCCTCCAGGGCGACGCGCCAGGCGCTCACGGTGGCTTTTGTAAAGCCGGGCCGCGGTTCTCGTCCGAACCACTCGAAAAACTCATCCAAGCCAAGGTTGTAGACCCGCTTGGTGATCGGGGAGGAAACGCTATCCAGGACCAGCATCTTCAGCCTGCGCCAGTCTGCCGCCCGGTTCGCCAATACCATTTCGTTCATCTTGTCCTCGTTAATGGGTTCTAAACCGGCCAATCATCGAGGTTGAGAATATCTCGGTGCACTGGCTTGCCGAAAGCAGTATTCTTCTTTCGTTCGATACTACCTTACCGGCAGCGTGAAGGCCAGGCTCGAAGCCCGCCAGGGCCACCGCGGCTGGTTTTCGAGAGCCGTGGTTCTTTTGGTCGGACTGCCAGAATCCGAAAACAAGACCGGGCTGACAGAGATCCCGCTGGAGTTGCTGCCTCGGCTCTGCCCGTTTTGCAACGAGCGGACGATCATCGGTCACGGCCAGCGGCTCAAACAAGCCCACGACCAACGGCACCGGAAGATCTGTGTTCGCCGGGGCCGGTGTCGTCCATGCCGGAAGACATTCACTGTGCTGCCCGATTGGTCCCCGCCATCAGGTCACTACAGCCTCCACTGCCGACAGCAAGCGTGGGAACGCCTGCACCAAGCGGACGCCACCTGGGAGCGATCCATTCCCGACATCGCAGATGCGTCACGGTCGCCGGACCCATCTACGGTGAGACGGTGGGCTGGACGGTTGCTGTGTCTGGGAACCCTCCTGTCGACCACGCTCTGGCGGGCCACCGGCTGGAGCCTCGCGACTTCACCCACCATCCTTGCCTGGGATTGGATCGCAATCCGCCATATCCTGCCGTTGGAGGCGAACAGTCCGTGAATCGGCAGGCACTCGATGAACTCAAACAGCAGATTCCCTTGCTGGACTACCTGGAAGCACACGATTGGCGGCCGGCCCGGCGACTCAGCCGCGGTCGATGGATGGGGCTCTGTCCTCTGCACGACGATCACAAGCCAAGCTTTCTGATCGATCCCCAAAAGAACCTGTTCTACTGCTACGGCTGTGGCCGCGGTGGTGATGTGATCCGCTTCGCCGAGATCTATTACCACGTGAAGTTCCCGCGAGCCCTGGCGTTGCTGCACCAATGGCGAGGCTGGGCGCCTTTGCTGGACCAAACTGTGAGTTTCTATCGCCTGCAGTTGCACCGTCATGCCGAGGCGGTTGCCTATTTGCAGCAACGCGGGCTCCACTCGCCGGAAGTGATCGAGCACATGCGCATCGGTTACGCGCCGGGCGGTTGCCTGCGGGGCTGGCTAATGCAGTTGGACTATCCCTTCGCAGTCTTGAGCCAAGCCGGCCTGGTCAACACCACCGGCTATGACACTTTTTCCCATCGCATCGTGTTTCCCCTGGAAAACAGTCTCTACGGCCGGAGCATCGGCAATGCAGCCCCACATCGCTTTCTGCCGGGTGACAAGGGCGGCTTGTACGACTGGCAACATGTCCGGCAGTACCCCCAGATCATTCTGGTCGAGGGTCTGTTCGATTTCGCAGTGTTGTGGCAGGCCGGTTTTCACAACGTCACCTGCTCCCTTGGCTCTCATCTAAATGGGCGCCAGTTCCGTGAACTATGCGATCACCGTGGCACCGTGTACGTGGCCTACGATTCCGACGCCAACCAGAATGGTCAACGGGCGGCGCAGCGCATATCATCCTGCCTCGCCTCTCGGGGTGTGAACGCGCTGTGGGTCCAACTCCCGGATGGACACGATCCGAACAGCTTCTTCGTTCGCGGTGGCGATGCCCAGCAGTTCCGGCGCCTGCTGGAGGAGGCGCGTGCATGACCTTCCAGGTGATTCGTGCCCAGGACCCCAGTAATGCACGAAGTCCATTTCGCATTGTCGAAGTGCCGACGGGACTGGAAGTGGAATGGATCAATCGCTTTCTGGATCGCCAATACGTCCGCCGCCTTGCAGATGCCACTCTGCGCAGTTATGCTATGGATCTGTTGCACTTCCTGCGCTGGTGGACCAGCGTAAACCATACCGAAGCCATTAGCGAGAGTGCGCTCAACGCAACGGTTCTGCTGGATTACCTACGATTCCAAGCCGGCCAGCATCCCCAGCCCACGGCAGCCACCCTTAATCACCGCGTAGGCGTCGTCGAGCGCGCACTGCGCAATGAGTTTCCCGATGCCGGCGTCGTCTTCGCGCCCGGATTTCAAAATTATTATTGGCGGCGTTCACCGTTGGGCGTCGGCCGTCCTCGTCCAGCCCTGAGCCAGCTACGCGTACACGAACCCAAACGCATCGTGATGCCCCTTTCCGTCGATGAGGTCTCCCGCTTTTGGTCCAGCTTCCGCACCTCCCGTGACTTGGCCATCGTTGGTTTGATGCTGTTGCAAGGACTCCGATCCAAGGAAGTCCTCACCCTGAACTGCGGGGATGTCTTCTTGTCGGAGTCCGAGATGCGGGTGCGAGGCAAGGGCAATAAGATCCGCGTCCTGCCACTGGCATCTGACACGGTTCAGCTGTTGGACCATTACTTACGGCTCGAACGACCCCATGGATGCGGCCCGGCGCTGTTCGTTTCGCTGAAGGGACCAGCCCGCGGCTCCCGCATGACACCCGCCGGACTGCGTTCCCTGTTCCGCCATCACCGACGTACCACCGCAACTGTCCAAGCTCATCCTCACCGATTTCGGCACACTTTCGCCTCCGACATGGTCCGTGCAGGCATCAGCCTGCCCGCACTGATGAAGTTGATGGGCCACGCTCACATCGCCACCACCATGGTCTACGTGCAGATATCCCCCCGTGATGTCTTTGAACAGTATACTCGATCGGTTTCACAGCATATCCGGCCGACTCTCCCCATCCCGCTATGAACCGACTCCCTTCCGTCCAGCATCCGCTGGCCCCTTCGTTCCAGCGCGCAGCTCAATCCCTAACCACCTCCCTGAACAAGGACGCCTTTCGTTTCTACTACGGCACTATTCGCAACTTCCTGAACTTTCTTGGCGCCCAATACCCACAAGTGCAGTCTCTCCAACAATTGCGCCGCGATCCGCACATCCTGGCATGGTTCGCCTCCTTGCGCTCGCACCAGCCATCCTTGGCGACGATCACTTATACCATCCGCCTCTACCATCTGCACCGCATGTTGGAGGAACTGGCCTGGACCGAAGACCTACCCGGCTTGACTCGGCTGGTTCTCCGCCACGACACCCCCCGCGCTGAACATTATCTGCCGCGTCCACTTACTGCCGACCAAGACCAATTGATCCAGCAAGAACTATTACGATGCGATGACCGCAACAGCAACGCGCTCCTTCTGCTCCGTCACACCGGCATGCGCATCGGCGAGTGCGCGGACTTGTCCTTCGATTGTCTTCGGCTTGTCGACTCAGAGACCTGGGCCATCCATGTGCCGCTCGGCAAGTTGAAAACCGAACGCATGATCCCGGTGGATGCCTTCGTCTGCAAATTGGTCCATCGTCTCCGTCTGCTGCGCGCACAAGACCCACTCCCAGCCGACGGCTTTCTTCTGGCCCGGCCCACTGGTCGCGACCCACTCATCTACAAACTGCGCCGGGTATGGCGAAACACCGTCGCCGCCGTCGGCATCACCTCCCGAATTGTCCCGCACCAGTTGCGACATTCCTTTGGCACGGAGATGCTTCGCGCCGGCGTCACGCTACCCGCCGTGATGAAATTGCTCGGGCACAAGAATCCCGCGATGACCATGCGCTATCTCGATGTCGCACTCCTGGACCTTCAGCGGGAATTCCATTTGGCTCGCTCCCAGCCCCGTCACCTCGTGCCCGCATCTCGGCTCCCCGCCTCCGTTGGCCAGCCAAATCTCACCAGTTTGCTCGATTCCCTGAACGTCGCTCAGCATGTTTTGGAAATGTTCCGCCGCACACTTCCCCAAGGTCCGGATCGATCTCTGCTCGATCGCCTTGCCAATCGCCTCACCAAGATCGCCTCAGAGGCTCGAAAACTCGAACCGAGATAGATACCGGCAGAGATTGGCCGGTTAATGGGCAATATCGGAAGCCACTTGGACATTACCTCGGAGTAGCGGGGACATCAAGCGAAACGAAGCCTTATCGGATGTGCGGCCCCTTTTCAGCGAACCAGGCCGCGCTGCCGGGCCTTGCAGCCAGCTGGCAAATGGCGAAGTCATGGCCGATTCTCCGCTGACGTGGGCGGCGTTTTCAGGACCGGTCCGGATTGTTGGACGGAAGGGCTGTTCCGGCCAGTGTTCCCGCCTAGCCTTGCCGCGGACTCGGTCGCCCAGAGCGAGTGCTGGTGCCCACGATTTCCGGTAACCCGTTCTACAGACCGACTGTGCGCACGTCCTCCTGCTGCCAGACACATTGCTTCGGCCAGAGTGGCTGGTGCGAACGCCAATCGCAGGTTCGCATTCTGGTACGCAACGTCCGGTACGAGTGGCGGTGTGGGTGGCTCTCAGCAGTGTGATGGTTGGTGTTGCGCTTCTCAGGTGGCCAATCGGAGTCGGAACGGTTCGGATTTGAAGCCCGATCCACTATGCCGAATGATCTGATCCTGTAGGGGCACAAACACCGATAAACATCTGGGTGTAAAGCCGCTCCATGTTCCGGGCGAAGCTCTGCGTGTCGCAGACCGCGGAGTCACGGAGCCGCGATCGCATGTTGCGTCGAAGGTTCAGGAGACCGTGTGGGGAATTCGCCAGGCTGATCGCCAGCGATATGTAGTCTTCGAGTCCTTGGCCTACCAACTCTCCGAGGGCAGCGGACTGCAGGATGGAGGCGCTGGTTCGCGAAACCCAACGATCTCCAGAAAAAGTGACCACCGGGACACCCTGCCAGATCGCCTCTGTGCCGCCATTGTAGGGGAAAGTGTCCAGTGCGATATCGATCTCGCCGTATGTTTCGAGGAACTGATAGTGATCCGAGGGGCCCTCTAAGCGAATCCTTTTGGGAGAGACATGTTGCCGATCGAAGAGGTCATGCACGAACTGCCGAGCACACGGCGAGACAAGCGCTCCGTTCTTCAAGATCAGAGAACTATTGGGAACCTGCCGGAGAATCCTGCTCCATGCGCCGATCACTTCGTCGGTGATCTTGTATTGCGACGCCAGACAACCGAAGGTAATTGCTCCGTTGGTCAGCCACGGCGGGTCTACCACCGGGGGCACGGGATAGGTCACTTCGAAAGTCAGATAGCTCCCGGGCACGCGCACAATCCTTTCACAATAGAACTTCTCTTCTTCCGGCGGAATCACCAGATCGTCACCGATCAGGTAGTCGTAGCTCGGGATGCCGGTAGTGGCATACATGTTGAACCACCCCACGACGACCGGGGCCGGCCGCAGTGTAAACAGCGGCAGTCGCCCCATTGTGCTGTAGCCATTCAGGTCGACGAGTAGGTCGATCTCCGCATGCTCGATCCGTTGGGAAAGCGCCTCGTTGGAAAGTCCGGTAGTGTTATGGAACCGGTCTTGCGGGTGACTGTGATAGCCATACTGGATCTGGGACGCGGGTGCATCCGAGAAGAGGTGAACCTCGAATTGCCGCCGATCGTGATGATTGATCAGGCCCCAGACGGGCTTCATCCAGTTGTGATCCTGAAAAAAGGAAGAGACGTAGCCGATACGCAACGGCTGATCGCCTGTTCTGACGTAGCGTGACGAGTGTTCAGTCGTCCGCCGTGGGGGGAGTTGACGTTCCGCCCAGGCTCGCCGCGCATCGAGTATGGATTGGTTGTCGCTTGACGGGCTTCCGGGGATGATCACGGCAATTGCCGCTTGTGGCAGTGCCGGATCGCCTCCGGCGGCAGCCTGGTGAAACAGATCCAGCGCTGCCTCCACCTGCCCCAGCTTGAATAGGACCTGTCCGAGATTGTGTTGAGCCTCTGGCCAACCAGGCTGAATCTCCAACGCTCTCCGGAAGCAGGCAACCGCGGTTACGTATTCCTTCCGGGAGCTCTCCGCACAGCCGGCCGCGTACCACGCGCGAGATAGTTTCGGGTTGAGTTGGAGCGATCGCTGATACGCGGCGTTAGCAGTCGGAAGTTGCCCGAGTGTCTGCAGGGCGTTGCCCAAGTCGCAGTGCAAGTCTGCGTCATCGGGCATCAGGACGATAGCCCTCTTCAGAAAGGGGACGGCGTCTTCGGCACGCGCCAATGTCTGCAGGACTTGACCCAGGGCGGCTAGGGCGCGCGCGTGCTCGGGGTCGCTGTCTACGGCCCGGCGAAAGCACTCTGCGGCCAGTCCCATCTCCCCCTTTGCCCGGGCGGCGTTGCCGAGATTGTAGTGCGCGGCGGCGTACCCGGGATCTCGCGCCAGGGCTTGCTGGTACGCCGCGATCGCGTCGTCGAGACGCCCTTGCTCCTTCCACAGAACGCCCAGGTTGTTGTAACAGTCGGGCGAATCTTCGAGAGCAATCGCCCGCCGGAAGCTAGCCTCAGCCTCGTCCGCCATCCCCAGCGCCATCAAGTCAAGTCCCAAGATGTTGTAACACCTCGCCTGATCTGGCACGATAGCCAGAGCCCGGCGAATCAGTTCGACTGCTTGAGCGGGTTGGCCGGTCTGATGAGCGATTACCCCAAGCAGGTACAAGGCGTCGGTGTGATCGGGCGTGGCTTGCAGAATCCCCTGGTAAAGCCCGCTCGCCTCCGCCAGATGTCCGGCACGATGGTGATCCAACGCCTGCCGGAACAGATTGTCTTCATGCTCGGTCAAGGCTTGACTATAAATCTGTTCGATATGAACCGGAAGCCGGCGGATCCCGCAGCAGCCCCCGCTACGAGGATCACGGCCTCGGAAATTATGCCACCCGGGATCTGGCTGCAGCGCGATTCCTGTTGCGAAATCCCATTCGCACCCGCATCCGGTAGTCGGCTGCGAAGCGTGACCCACGACTCGCCGAAGCCGGCGCATCGCCAGCCGTTCGCCTCTTCCAGATTTGTGCCGGGGATGGCCAGTTTTGCATTGCATTTCGTCGCAACCGGAGTGATGGATTGTCATGCGCCAACTAAGCGCAGAAAGGATCCAGAAGGAACCACCATGACGAACGCAGAAGCCACTAATACCGAGAACGCCGCCAGTGTTGCGGAACAGGGCGCGCACGTCGCGCCGGAGAAAGCCTCCCCGAAGAAGGGTACCACCCAGAAGAAGGGCGCGCCCAATTGCCAGAGAGCCGCAAAGGGCAAAGCCAAGGCCGCGCCGAAGAAGGCGGCCAAGGTGGGAAAGAAAGATGCCAAACCGCCCCTGCCAAGGACGCCAGCACGCCGCGCGCCGAGAGCAAGGGGGCCAAGATCCTGGAAATGATCGGGCGGCCCAAGGGGGCGACCCTGGCCGAGATCCAGAAGGCCACGGATTGGTAGGCGCACAGCGTCCGGGGCTTTCTCTCGACCGCCGCCAAGAAGCACGGACTCAAGATCGAGTCCACCAAGACCGAGGCCGGCGATTGCGTATACCAGATCAAGAAGTAGAGATGCAAGATTGAGGCCGCCACCTCGCGAGGGTGGCGGCTTTTCTTATTTTGGCGAGAATGTCTCGTCTGCCCTACTGCGAACACGCCACCCCGGCAGGTGCCCCAGTAGGCGCGCCCAGCCGCGCAGTTTCCATCGCCAGTTTCTGAAACGCGAGGTGCTGCACTCTTGGCGGCTCCGTAGGCGACATAGTAAAGAACACCCCTACCGTGCCTTTCGCACAGGTCATATTAAACTGGCCCCGGAGCCAGTTCTCCGGCATCACCGGACCCGCCACTCGGCATTCGCCCATTTCATTCTTCAGCTTCTGAATCTCGGTCTTCCTTTGTTCCCCGGGCGCGTCCAGCAACAGATTCATTGACCCGATCATCGTCGCCTCCCCGTCGTCCCACTTCTTCCACAAATTCAGGATGTGTTCCCGCATCTGCATCTGCAGAGGAGTCGCCGGCAGTTCGCGCTTTTTTAACCCACCCGTCTTAAGCATAGCGTCCCACGCCTGGCTGATTGCTTCCGCCGGCCCGGAATAAGTCAGCGTCGCCATCGCGAACATGCCCACCCCGTACTCGGGCAGCCACGCCATGTACGACCCGAAACCCGGCAACCCGCCGCCATGCGCCACAATTTGCTCAAAGCGGCAGTCGCTGGTCACGCGCAGCCCAAAACCGTACCCTGTTTCCGAAGCCTGCAGCACGCCGTTCGGCCGCGCCGCGGTCAGATTCGAAGGAGTCCACATGTGCGCCATCTCCCGGACCGACGCCCGGCTCACCGGCCCCGCTTCGGCATCGTCCCGCGGCGGCCACGCTGATAAATGAAACGCCACATACCTGCCCAGGTCCGTCGCCGTCGTGAGTAATCCACCCATGGATCCGAAAACGCCGTGCGGCAGCGGCGGTTCTTCGCTGTAGGTCCCGTCCGGCTTCAGCCGGTACCCCACGGCCCGGCGCGCCGCCGGAACTTCGGCGAACTCATAGGTGGTGCCGTCCATCCGCAGCTTCGAAAGAATCTCCCGCCGCATGTACTTCTCGTAAGGCATTCCCGCCGCCTTCGTCACCACCCGGCCCAGCAGCCCGAAAGCGTAGTTGGAATACTCATAACGCGTCCCCGGTGGCGTGGAGAACGGAATCCCTTTACGCAGCCAGTCATCCACTGTCGCGTCGGTCACGCTCAATTGCTGGTCTCCCCACGGATTGTCTTCCGGAAACCCGGCACTGTGGCTCAGCAACTGCCGCAGCCGCAACGGCGGCGTGTCCCGCGTCGGTAGTTCCATGCGCGCGAGCTCCGGAATCCATTTCGCCACCGGATCCTCCAGCGACAGCTTCCCTTCATCGCGGAGCTTCAGAATCGCCAGCGCCGTGAAGCTCTTGGTCATCGACGCGATCCGGAACGCCGTTCCCGCCGTCACGGGGGCGTTCGACGTCCGGTCTCGCACCCCGAATGTGCCGGTATGCGCCAGCCGCCCGTCCATCACTACACCCCACACCATTCCCGGAATCTTCTTTTCCGTGGCGTAGCTGCGCAGGATTCGGTCCACCTCCGGCATCGCGGTTTCCAGCTTCTTCACCCGCTGCGGATCGGTGAACCGCGGCGGCGGGTACGCATCGCTCGCCATCAAAGGCCCCGTCGCCGCCAGGCCGCAGATCAAAAGGACAATTCGCATGTAGGCCAGCATGCCACAGATCACCGCCCGCCGGCTTTGCTCGCGCATCTTGCTCTGGGGAAAACTGCGGCCAAGACTCCTGCCGAGCTTCCAAGTGACCGACGACTCTCCTGAGGCCCGAGACGGTGGCCCGGACATTAGCCGCATAATAGGGAGCTGGACTCCAGTTCACGTTCCGCACGCGGGCTGATATCGTCGCATATCGGTAGCGATCACGCGGGACGGTTCACGAAACTACATTCGTGATCTCCCAGAGCCGACTTTGTGCCCGCAACCGCGAGCCACATCTACGGGTCGGGCGTTTATACGGCAAGATGATCGGCGGGGCAACTTTCCCAAATCGCCACTTTCCCAAATCGCCACATAGGTTAGGGCCAGCGGACCTCGAATCCAATCTACGCGCGCAATTCTCGCGGCGCTCTTCCGAAGTTATTATCGACCGGCACGGTATTCAAGGTGCGAAGGCGGAGCGCTGCGGGGGTGGATCGTGCGCCAGCCCGACGAATCCGCAGGACTGAAGGGACACCTGTGCAAGAAGTAGGAAGCTTGAGGCGCACGCTATAATCGGCACGAACATGGAGGATGCTCTCGAAAAGGGTGATCGGCTGGAGCAGGCGGTCCGAGCGATCGAGGAGACAATTCTGCACCAATCACCCGGCCTGAAAAGAAGGGGCTTGCAGAATAGAGAGCAAGAAGCTGGTCCACGCCTATGGGGTGAAACACGAGATCGACCTATGGGTCAGCGTTGCCATTGCCAAAGGGTACAATTCCATCTTCATTTTCGAATGCAAGAACTGGGAAGACAAGGTGAGTAAGAACGAAATCATCGTCTTCTCAGAGAAGATCGACGTTACGAATGCCCAGAAGGGCTTCTTCGTGGCAAAGTCATTCACGAAGGACGCTGTCGCTCAGGCCGCGAAGGATGCTCGCAGACAGCTTTTAACCGCCGAGGATCTGCCGCCCGAGAATGGCGAACTCCCGATGCAGTTTCACGTCATCATCTTGGAAGGAACCGCTATTGAGCTGGCATTCCGGTCCCGGGGCGTGAGACCGGATCAGCCCGTCACGCGTATCAAGGTGAAGGAAGTGACGCTACACGGTGAAACGGTCGATATTCAGGCTCTTGCGAAAACGTTTTCTGATAACATCTGGCAAAAGCGCTCAAGTACCTTCCCGTCCGGAACCCTGCCGGAGGGTCTCTATTCGGTTCCGGCAGAGGGTGAACTGATCTTCGAGCTTAACGAGCTTACAGCGGAGGAAAAGGACATAGAACGGGTTATCTAGAAATGCGAGTTCAGCGTCCGTGTGGTCCGACCGGCAATCGAGTCGTATTTCAACGTGGAGACGCGCGGCCACTCGATGCACCTCACGCCTGTTCAGATAGGCAAATCCGGGGCGCTGCGGGTGAGACTGACTGCGGCGGAGCCAATTGAGTGAGAGCCGAGGTCCTGGTCCTATGGTCGCGGGTGCAGCGTGACGGCCCTTTGGGGAACGAAAGGGCATTTATCGATCGGCGCAATCGCACGGATCGGCCGGCCACGCGTAAAAATGTTGGAACGCCGTTGATGGATAACTCCCGCCTGACGGCGCAGCGACTACAGATCCAAGTTGACGGTTTGCCATCTCGAGGATTGACAGCGCGCAGTTTGTACCAGCAGCAATAACGAATCGTCGGGCGTTTACCGTCAGTGTCGCGTTGCTTACCGCAAGTCGAGCTGGGTACCACGAATATGACCCTGCCATTTGCAGTAGTATGACCACATGCCAACTTGGAGGGAATTGCCTCTCGCAAAACCTGTTCTAAAAGTGCGCCTCCGGGACCTTTCAACCTCCTTCTCGGAGTGTGTCGAGGCCTTCAGAAATCTTGGTCCGTTCTCGGGATCGCAACTTGACGCTCACCTTAAAGCACTCCGGCAACGTGCGGGTTTCCAATCGGCTTCAGATGCCGTTCGAAACCCGGAGTTCGCTGACGCCGTTCGAGACTTACTACGACATTGGGGAGTTGGAGCGCGTGGAGCCGAACTCGTTTCCTCCGGAGCCTTCCGCGCCGAGTTCGCTGATATAGCGC
>Ga0210410_10004406_pt1 | contig 12345 bp, 10 predicted proteins | sample IncBWC4MmetaG_FD_161058 | JGI IMG/M metagenome (GOLD analysis project Ga0210410, IMG submission 161058) | Forest soil microbial communities from Barre Woods Harvard Forest LTER site, Petersham, Massachusetts, United States - Inc-BW-C-4-M | ecosystem: Environmental > Terrestrial > Soil >... | reverse complement strand
GCAGCCGGAAGAGCTGGCCTATGACGCGATGTTGACGGATGAGGGCCGCGGCATGCTCTACGTGCCGTTCCTCAATTACGCCGACGGCAATCTCGATGCGACCCGCGAGATGCTGCGCGATCCGCACTCGGTGCCGGGCCTGAGCGACGGCGGCGCGCATTGCGGCATCATCTGCGATGCCAGCTTCCCGACCTATCTGTTGACGCACTGGACGCGCGACCGCAGCCGCGGCGAAAAACTCTCGATTCCGTTCGTGGTCGCGGCGCAGTCGCGCAAGACCGCACTATCGGTCGGCTTGTACGATCGCGGCGTGATCGCGCCCGGCTACAAGGCCGACGTCAACGTCATCGACTACGACCGGCTGCATCTGCATCCGCCGAAGGTGCATTACGACCTCCCCGTCGGCGGCCGCCGCCTGTTGCAGCAGGTCGACGGCTATGATGCTACCATCGTCTCCGGTGTGGTGACGCAGCGCGGCGGCACAGCCACCGGCGCGCGTCCGGGCAAGCTGGTGCGTGGCGCACAGGGCAGCGCGCCACGGATCGAAGCGGCGGCATCCTAGGGCGTGGATCCAGGTCGGCTGGCCGGGCGATGCTTGCCGAAGGCATGGCGCGCTCATGCGCGCCTGCTTCTGCTGATTCATTTTTCAAACAGCGAAGACAAGCATCCGCAATCCCGCGGCGCGATGCGCCCGGGCTGATGCAGGAAAATTGCGCCTCGAAAAGCAAGGGCGCAGGGAATGCCGGGCGCCCAATGCGCCCGATAGCCGCGTGTGCAATGGTAGTGGTAGAACGCACACGCGTTAGTCAGGTCACACCGGAATCACCCGGCATTCCCCACGCAATGGTTTACGGCTTATTTCGTGCTCTCCCCGGTGCACGGGCTCTTTGGCCACCGTCGCCCGTGGAGTTGCCTCCACGAACTTGACGCCAGCGTCGGGGCGTCAGGACCACACGACTTCGCCGTCCGCTTCAAGCGCCCTCGTCAGAGGCGCCATCCGCGTCCACCGCATCCCGCCGCCAACGTCCGTGACGATCGCGAAACGCCCCTCAAGTGGAGGCGGGACGACAGACAGCTACAACTGATTTGGGTTGGACCGCAAGCGCTATTTCCGAAAATCGTAAATCACTAGTCGGACCATTGGTTTAGCCGGCGGTGATGCTTGCGACAGGACCTTCGCCGGCAACATATCGATCTGCCCGACCGGGCAAATCAGTCGCGCGCCGGAGCGGGAATTGCGCGCGATGTCAGCCCATCCCGAACTAGGGTGTGTACTCATAAATGCCAGCGGTCCCGATGTCCGCTTCGGAGGGATGATCGGACATCGCAAAGCCACGTTGAATCGGTCGAAAATGACCCACAACGGACATCGGCCCGTTCCATGGACGGATTGATCTTCCTCGATGGCGAACTCAAACAATTCTTTGGCGCGTGATCACAATTAGCGCCACTGACTGTCTCATACCCCAGCGTGGTAGAGGCCCTCGACGATCCAGTCACCGACTTAGATGAAGTTGATCGCTGCATCGACAGCGGCCTGCCCGCTGTCTGCCGGATCGGGCGCAGAGCTACGCCAATAATTTAATGAAAGCGTCGGCGGCGTCCCGCGAAAGGCGTGGATGAGGCTGAACGTACGGTCACAAGCAAAACCAAGAGTAGGTTACGGATGTCTTCCTTGCCCAATCGGAACCTCGTTCTTGTCGTCGATGACGACCGCGGCATACTGAGAGGAATGAAGCGACTGCTGCGGCAGCACGGGTACGACACCCTCCTGTTTTCATCCGCGGATGCTTTCAAAAACCACAACTATTTCGAAAACGTGGTTTGCGTCATTCTGGACATCCACCTGAAGGATGGGTCAGGCATAGAGCTGAGACATCGTCTCAAAGCTGCCGGAATTTCAGTTCCCGTCATCTACATCACTGCGAAGGACAACCCCGCGGTTCGCACGGTTGCTCTTCAATCCGGGTGCCTCGACTATCTCTTAAAACCCTTCCCGGCGGAGTCGCTGATCGCGCTGCTCAAGAGAGCATCGGCGGAGCCCATATAGGCGCTCCACCGTCACAAATTTCCATCCTGCGAAGCTCATTCATGCGCTCATGTTCCTAGAGCAGTAGCCCGCCTCGCGTCCCACTGTCGCTCGTTGCTACACTGGCAGAGTGATTTCAAAAATACAGCCTTTTGAACTTGTTTCGGCGAGCCGAAGATCACCACCGTGATCCTCAATGATCCCCTGAGAAATGGAAAGTCCCAATCCCATTCCGGAAGGTTTCGTCGAAAAAAATGGATCAAATATTTCGGTTTCGTTTTCGGTAGTGATGCCGGGTCCGGAGTCTTGGACATAAAGCGAGACGACCGATTTTCCGTCATAGGTCGTTATCAGTCGAATAGCCTTTATGGTTGTGTGACCAATTGCGATTGCGTCAATCGCGTTCTTGACCAAATTCAAAATCACTTGCTGTAGCTGGATCGGGTCAGCCCTTACTTGCGGAACGTCTTCTTGAAATTCGGTTGAAACTGATACGCCGTGAACATGCAGGTCGTGCTCAACCATCCTCAGCACTTCCCGAGCAAGACGATTGATCTCAACCATCTCTCTCTGACGAACGGTCGCTTTAAACAGCGCGCGAACACCTGCGACTATTTCATTCGCGCGGCTGTTTTCGTTCTTCACGTCCGTTAGACAGGAACGTAATTCTTCGAGGTCAAGCGGCATTGCTTTGAGACACTCCAACGCTGCGTCGCAGTTTAGCGACATTGCACCCAGCGGCTGATTGATTTCATGTGCGATTGCGGCTGTCGCTGCGTCCACGCTCAAGAGCCGGTTGGTGCGTTCGCGTCGCTGTAAAATGATGGCGCTGGCGAGGCGTGAATAGAGGAGCGTTGTTTCGATGAGCAACACACTCAGCAACATGCAACTTGCGATCAGAATGAAGCAACGAGCCGCGTACCAGCCGACAGTAAATCGTACCGAGCTGCCGATGATCGCCACCAAGAAGCTTGGCATGTAGGCAAGCAAAGTCACCATCAACCATAAATCGAGGATTGTGCGTCTGCGAGAAAACAACACAGCCAGCGCGGTAGAACCCCATAGCCAAAGCGCAAGGTTGATCTGATTGCCAAACTGGGTCTGCAACCTGATGTCGGTAGTGTAGAAGCTAGGGAGATATTCCGCTTTCGTCGTCACGATCCAAGTCAGTCCAGCTATCACGGCAAGGACGCAGGCAACAGTGATTACAATGGCGCTCATTGCCGGTCTGCCCTGCGGTCTGGCGGCTCCGGTCGTATCCTTGGAGAGCGCATAGACGAGGATCGCCGCCGGAAACGTAGTGTGCCAAAGCACGTACATCCAAGCTGGAGTGTTAAGTGTGTCACCGATCAGACCGGCAGGGGCGTACCCGCCCGGAAAGGCCAGCGTCTGCAAGAACGCGAACAAGCCGCTGAATATGTAGCCACTCGCGAGTGCGAGAAGGGCGCGCTGAGGCTGGATCGAGAATTGAGCGAACAGAAGGGTTGCCGTGATAAGATCGACAACGCTCACGACGGTCTGCAAAACCGGGATGAAGGCATCATTTCGGCCGACCTGTGTGCTCGCGAACGGTGCCATAACGGCCGCCGCGACGATCAAAACGATGACGATCCCGACCGCTATCGCCCGTTGCCGGTCGGTGGCTGGCATCGTCGCGATCACTAATGGGAAGTCTTGCCTTTCTTTTTGAACAGCGTCGGCTGCGGCCTGCGGCAACGGGGGCATTCCAGACTCCGCTTGTTGAACTTGTACCGATTGCATCGCCGTGGGTCCTGAGCGTTAAGGCAATTTTATCGCATCGGGCTGACCGAAAGGAAGAGCAGGGTTAGTTGGCGGAACTCGTTTCCCTTGCCGAACGGGTTGGCATCTTGGACAGCGCGTCCGGCAGCCGACAGACCGCCTAGACAATTTTCAACCGTTTTCGCGTTCCTATTGTTCTATTGGACAATAGGAAGTTCGCTGCGCGGGGCCTAGTTACAATCGGGGAAGTATCGAACCTTGTCTGCCTTGTGCAGCCTTGAATGGTTGGATTTGTTTCAGTCCATAGCGAAATCAGCGTTGGCCGATAGGCCGAGGACACTATTTTTTTGCCACATCGAAATGTCGTCTTTGTCGTCGATGACGACCCCGCAATGCTGCTGGGTCTAGCTCGAATGCTGCGGCAGTTCGGCTACGACAGCTTGCTGTTTCCGTCTGCGAAGACTTTCGCAAACCAGAGCGATTTCGACGGTGCGCTTTGCGTCGTTCTCGACATCAACCTTGGCGATGGGTCAGGCATCGAGTTGAGGTACCGTCTCAAGGCGGCTGGCAATTCTGTACCGGTCATCTACATGACTGGGAACGATACCCTTGCCGTTCGCGAGGCTGCGCTTCAATCCGGATGCCTCGCCTATCTCACAAAGCCGTTTTCCGCGAGCTCGCTGATCGAGCCGCTCGAGAGAGCGGCCGCTGCTTGACGCCGCCTAAACCATTGATCGCCGCATCTCGCTGGCGGGCGTCAAGTCTGATTTTGGCACTTTTCGGACATGCTGGGGTAGCCTGACGATGTCTGCTCTTGAGGGTAGAACGGACTTGCCGTTCAAGCCGGACCACTTCCGCGTTTGACCCGGAGCGGACCTAAGGGACGAGTGCTGCACATGTCCGCCCCCTGGCCCACATCACCAGTGCGCTTTCAGCACCGCGTCCACGGACGTCACTCCCGCAATCATTGAGCCGGTAATCGCGACCAGCGCGGGCACGCCGCGCGGCAATTCGAGGTTGATCAGCGAGGCCATGAAGATCGCAGCCATGGGCAGGGCGATGACGAAATAACGTCCTTGAACGCCCAAGACATGGGGCGAAGCGACAGGCGTGTAAGTGAGGAAGAAAATCAGATAAACCAACACAAAGTAGCTGAGGACGGCAAAGCCTGTCACGATCGCCACGCGCGCACGCGTTCCACCCAGCGGCAGTTTTTGCAGCGGGACAAGCAGGAGGAGGGCCGTGAGCACGATATAAGTCCAGGGCCGAAGCACAATGTCCTGCCAGCCCAGGATGCCAATGAGTTCCGGCCACAGCGGGGCGCCCCATTCGCGCAGAGCCGTCCATGTCGCCAGCGGGAAATGAAATGGATGCTCCCACATGTAAGCGAGTTTCCACAACGGATCAAACTGCTCTACTGGATAGTCGTGTCCCTCGCGGACACGCCACGCCGCTACATCCGCTGAGACTCTGATCACCCACAGCGGCGACAGGATAACGCCCGGCAGTACCACGATCGCAATGCTCTTCCACCGGCCAAGGAGCTCCCTGAGCCGGCCGGGCATCAACTCCAACAGTACGAAAACAATCTGCGGCTGTTTGGCGAGTACACATAGCGTCATCCATAACGAGCGCTCCCAGACGCGCCCGCCAGAGGGATTCAATGCGGCTCTGAAGCAGAGTGCGGTGATCACCAGCGCATAGCTGAGCGCCGCACCGTCCGCGCTAAGAACAACGCGGTTATAGAGCGATACCGGCAGCATCGCGATCAACACGAACGCCCATGGGAGGACCGGAGTGACCGCGATGGCGTAGGCCGTTACCGCCGTGAAAACGACCAGGCCGAGGAAGCGCATCAGGAACAGCAGTTCAGGTAAATCGAGGCTGAGCAGACGTCCGATAGCTGCCGCGAGTATATAAGGAGCATAGGCGACCGGACTGTAGCCCTCTGTGCCGGCAAACGGCGCGAACACAGGCGTTTGTGCGGCCTCATCATCTCTCGCGCCGATGATGTTATGATATTCGGCCATGACCTGGCCGTAGCGGAATCCCGCGTCTCTATACCTGCCGAACCGTTCCCCTGAGTCCTTGAAGAAATGTAGCCGTTCGTAGAGCGCGGGCTCCACAAAGATTCCCTTGCGGCCATTGATCTCGGTGACGGGCAGAAGCTCGCCTCGTGTGTACGAATAAATACGCAGAAAATGCGATATCTCGTCCGGCCCGCGTAGTGGCGGATTGACAACGATGATGGCCGATCCGAAGGAAAGCGAGAGCGAGGCAAAGACGATTGCCGGCCAACTCCCAAATCGCCTCCCGATGCGTGACAGCCCGCTCGGGGCGGCATCAGGCTTGTGCACGAAGGCGCCTTGCAGCATCTCATCACCCAATCATGAAATAGCGCGCTTCGAAATCCCGGCTGCCCTCAGACCAGAGCTGATGATCTCTCGCCCGTGAGTATCGACGTCTGCTCATGGAAAGGCCACTTAAATCAACCGACCGCCAAGGGAGCCCGGCGACTCGTGGGCTCATGACGTCGATCGATGCGAGCGCGCGTTCGCGATGGCAAGTTCTCTGGCCAGTACGGTGATCAGTTCCATATGCGCGCGCAGCTTGAGGTGGAGATTGAGTAGAAGGAGCAGACTGATCACGATCCAGATATAGATAATGAGGTCGACACCGCGGCCGATGCCGACGAAATCTGCAAGGTAGGTCGCGTGCGAAGGAATCCAAACGAAATAGAGCCCGCCGACTGCAGCGAGCACGGCGATGAGCCCGACTGCCGGCGAACGCCGGTACTCGGTCAAAGCATAGAGCAAAATGCCAAGCAACAATGCAGTGAGGATGAGCTGCGCAATCATCGATGGAGCCTCCGCGCAAACAGGTCTACCAGGATCATCAGTGTGTCGCCGAGCGTTTGACCTTTGGCGAGCGAATAGGCGCTGTACTCGATCCTCACAGGCGCTTCGACGTAATTGAGTCCGCTGGCAGCGATCTGGTGAAGAATCTCAGAGGCGTGGGCCATCCGATTTTGACGAAGGTTGATGCTGCTCGCACCTCGGCGCGTCATCGCGCGCAGGCCGTTGTGGGTGTCGGTCACGCGCAATCCGGTTGTGAGGCGTGTGAACAAGGTCGCCGCCTTGATCAACATGCGCCGCGACAGCGGCTGGTTGAGCGAAGTCCCAAGAAAACGGCTGCCGAGCGCGAAATCGGCGCCTTGCCTGGCCAACGCATCGATCAGTACGGTGATGTCGGCGGCGCGGTGCTGCCCATCGGCATCGAACGTCACGATAACGTCAGCCCCCTCGCTAAGCGCGAAATCGATGCCGGTTTGAAGTGCGGCGCCCTGCCCTAAATTGAGGGAATGTCGCACCACGATACAACCTGCTTCAGCGGCAACGGCGCCTGTCGCGTCGGTCGAGCCATCATCGACGACGAGGGCGCGATATCCAGCGCGCTTGACGTCGGCGACGACGCTCGCGATCACCGGTGCCTCATTATAGGCAGCGATGACAACCCATACTTGCGGCTCCTGCGACGTCATCGATTATCCGCAATGAAGAAAAGACCACACAAAATCAGCACGATGCAGTCGCATCGCCAACGGTTCGGCACGGTCAGCGCGGCGTCGAGAATGATCGCAACGAAAAAAATTACCCGTTGAGCAGAAAGCCGGCGATCCACTCGGCGAGCGGACCATCGCCACCCCCTACAGCGCCGAGTTTGAACAGCAGCTGGCAGCCAGCCGTGGTCGCCTGCATAGGCCGCGAGCGCGGCAACTTGGCGCAGTGAAACACGATCTCTCATCGGCTTGGCTTCCGCAGCACGACGCGCATGGCATCGAATAAGTTGACCGGCAGCCCCAGCCGGTTTGATATAGCTATGCGTTTGGGTCCAAGGCCAGACATGCGTCTGAGCTGAAAACTGATTAGCGACAATGGCACAACTTTCCATGGATGGTCGAGGTGTTCGACTTCGAGACCGAGGGAGGTCGCGATGGCCTGCATGCTCGCATGCGTAAAAAACCATAGGTGCTGCGGCGGTGTCATCAGCCGCCAGTGCGCCCCGGCAACTCTTGAATACAGCGAGCCAAAATCTCCCGTGGTAATCACGATGATCCCACCGTGGTCGAGATGATTCACGAGGAGCGCGATTGTGTCGCGGGGGGATGGCAAGTGCTCGATAACGTCGAGCAACACGATAACGTCGGTTGTGCCGAGCCGCCCAAGAAGGGTCTCGTCGGCTTGACCGGTGAACACGTTCAAGCCTGATCGTCGGCAGTATTCGGCGGCGTCTTCGGCAAGTTCGATCCCTGACACATCGAAGAAGCGCTTTGCTTCCTGCAGAAAAAAACCGTAGGCGCATCCGACGTCAAGCAATCGCCCGGAAGCGTGGAACTTTCGGATGAACTCCACGGTTCCTGCAAACTCACGGCGAAGGATGTTTTCCGTGCCGATATAATCCGCGTAGCCGTCGGGACGCTTCCCGGAAAAATAGTCGCGGGTATAATAGCTCTCCGGGTCGAAGCCCATCGCCTCAGCTCGCCCGAGACCGCATTGCTCACAACGCAGGATGTCGCAGCCGTTCTTCCTATAAAGAAATCGATGGACGCTCGCCTGGCCGCAAGCCAGACACACGTGCGAACGATCTCGGACCCTTGATTCCAAGACCTCGTGGGTTTTGGTGCTCACGGTGGCAATGGCAGTGGCGCCCTCTTCGACGCGATCAAAGGTTGCGACCGAGCCGCGCAGGTCGTCGGCGCCTGTACGCCCTTTCGAGTCTTCGGAATGCTGCGTGCGCTCTTCAGGCACCTAGGCGCCGTCCCGTTGGAGAACTTGCTTGAAGTGGATCCCACGCCCCATCCGAAGCTTACTACTGAGTTGGATGTCGATCAATCAAGCTTTTCCTTGGTGCGATTGACCAGATGAATCCGCAGAACCCTCGTCCGCGCTGTGGCCGGTCCGGCTTTGGACGTGCAGACGTGACGTTTGGAAGGCAGTGTCCTTTGTCGGCTCCTGGCACTTCGCGTCACTTAGTGCGCTGCAGCGACATGTCTGAAGTTGGGGGCAGACCGGAAGTAACCGGCCGATTGTCGAAACGTCGCTTTTGACCCAACAGAGACATCGGCCAGCATTTCCTGCTGCAACAGCGAGGGCCTTCTCACCCCTATTAACGGAAGCTCTTCAATGAGAGCGAACACCAAGAGCAACTTCAGCTAGGAAATAACGCAGTTTGGCACGAGCCGTAAGTTTCGCGCCGAGTCCATCAGAACGAGGCAATTTTTGGTAGTAATTTACGTTGCGTCAGTGCGACAATTGTATTCTCAGCCACGTTTAGGAAACTTGCAGTTCAGGACAGGACCAATGGCAGAGCCTGAGGCTACTGGGACGTTGGCAGAGCAAAATGAATTCCTGTCGGATACTCCAACCGACATTAAGCGATCTGCTTCCGTTTCGCTATGATCGCAAAGGCGATTGTAATAATTGGGGAAGACCTAAACGACAAGTTGAAGCAAACGCCTGGGCCGATCGTTGCCAAGGAATTAGAGGAACAGGCGATAGCACAGATCGAAGCGCTAAACCGTGAGCTGGAACGTTTGCTGGAGGCTAAGCGCAGGTGGGAAGAACACGCCGACCCGCGCGTAGCGCGACTCCTGGCTGCGGAATTTGCAAACGCTTTTGTAAACGCTAAGGTCAAATGAAGTGATCGAATGACGCGGTTATTTTGCTGCGTTGCATCAGTCCGCCTTTGGCACAAAACGGACATGCGGTGGTCACCCGGCGATGTCCGCTTTTGGGGGTAAAGCCGACATGGCGGATTTATGAGTACACGCCCTAGCTTCGCCGCACGGCCGCCGCGGCGCGCGCAGCTGCCGGCGGGCGTAGCGGCTGCGACTCGCGACGTTCATTCGGCAAGACCGCCGGAAAGCCCAGCCGCTGCCGAAGCCCTCTGGGCGACCGGTTCTGCAGCGTCAGTTTCCCGCCGTGACGTTCAACAATCTCCTTGGCAATGGCGAGGCCGAGGCCCGCACCGGGCCCGGACTTGCGCCGGGCCGGATCAACCCGGAAAAAGGGTTCGAACGCGCGCGACATGCTTTGCTCGGGAATGCCCGGCCCTTCATCGTCGATGGTGATCAAGGCGGTGCGGTCTTCCAACCCGACCGTAACCAGGGCGCCGCCGCCATGAGTGGCCGCATTGATAACCAGATTTCTGACAGCCCGCGTCAGCGCCAAGGGGGCCGACGAAATCGTCACCGCCTCCATTTTCAGGATCGTGACAGGCGCCTTCATCGAAGCGAGGTCCCGGCAGATATCGCTGATGATTTCATCGACGCGGAGCAACTGATTTCTTTCCCGGTGGGTCTCTTCGCGTACAAGCTGGATCGCGCTATCCGCGATGCGATCCAGTTCCTCCAGATCGTTCAACCACATCGACCGATCCTCCTCGTCGAGAAACTCGGCCCGCAACCTCATCCTGGTCATGGGCGTACGCAGATCGTGCCCCGCCGCCGCAACCAGCCGCATCCGGCTTTCGACAGCGCTCTTCAGCCTGGCCGTCATGGTATTGAGCGCGCGGGCGGTCGCCTTCAATTCGGCAGGTCCGCTTTCCGGCAATAACGGAACGACGCCATCTGCGTCGATCGTTGCCGCGATTCGTTCCAGCGACGAAAGATGCCGCGTGATGCGGAAGGCAAACCACAGCGCCACGCCGACCGTCCCGATGGCGACAAGCAAGAACCAGCCGCCGAGGGCGAGCAGAAAGTCTTCCCTGCGGTGGCGATCGGGCACCGGAAGGGCAAGCCAGCCCGAGTTCAATTTGATGGACGCAACCGGATGAACGGTTCCGGGCGGCTGCGTTACGACAATCTCGAGATCGGATCCGGCACTGCGCAATTGAGATTGCAGCATGTTCGTGAGCTCCGGACGCGGCTCGCCTGAAACGGGCCCCGATCCCAAACGCGCGCCGCTGTCCTTTTCATCGCCACGGAACATTGGTGCGACCAGCATGATCGCCTCGGCAACAAATTGCGCGTAATCCTTTCGTTCCTTCTGTGCATGCCCCTCCCGTGCCCACAATAACGTCGCCGTCGATATTCCGATCACGCAAATGATCGACAGGACCAGCGTCGCCACGATGCGCGCCCGCAGGGAATTCATTGGCCGGCTCCAACTCTGGCGACCTGGGCGGTAAATACATAGCCTCCGTTTCGCACCGTCTTGATCAGCTGGAATTCATCGTCGCCGAGCTTTCGGCGAATCCGGCTGAGCAGCACGTCGACGGAGCGATCGAAGACCTCGCCATCGCCGCGGTTGGTCGCGTCCAGCAGATATTCGCGCGAGAGCATCCGACCGGACCTCGCCACCAGCGCATGCAGGAGATCGAATTCGGCCGAGGTCAGGTCCAGCAACCCACCGCTTGAGTTGAGGACCCGTCGCAATCCCGGTTGCAACTTGAAGCCCTCGAAATGGTATTCCTGGCAAGAATGCACAGCCTGGTCCGCGTCACTTTGACGACGCAGCACCGCACGGATGCGAGCTGCGAGCTCTCGCGGATTGAACGGCTTGCCGAGATAGTCATCGGCCCCGATCTCAAGACCAATGATTCGGTCGACGTCTTCCTTCAGCGCCGTGAGTAGAATGATCGGAATCGGCACGTTCTCGGATCGCATGTTCCGGCAGATTTCCAGGCCGGAACCGTCGGGCAACATGACATCCAGCACGATCAGCTTGATGTCGTTCGATTCAAGCGCCGCCATGAGCGTCCGCCTGTCGGAAGCCAGCGTCACGCGAAATCCCTGCTCTGCCAGATACCGGCCGAGCAACTTTCGAATCTGGAGGTCATCATCGACTATCAGGATGTGCGGTTCGATGTGCACTCGTTCACCCTCATCGAGACTTGCCCCGGAGCAATAAGGCAGCTGCCCATGGCTTTCAACGCGGAAGCCGCCGGATCGGGCTTTCCAGCAACACTGGGAAATATTTCGGAGATGCGGGCAACATTCGGAAGCCGTCGGCCCCAATCTGGAGATTGCCGTGCGCCAAAGCCGCCGTCATCGTTTTGGACAATCGGCGCTGCGCGAAGCCTAAGTCATCATGCTTCCGGCAAGCTGTGTCCGAAAAAAGGCCGCGCTGCGCGATTCCATTCAATCAGCCGCTCACCACAATGTGGATGGCCTCCCGTAAAATCTGAACGACAATTGAGGCAGTGCTGCCAATCCTGCGAGCGTGTGAAATGTGCACTGGGCTATACGGCAAGAGGCTCTGGAACCAGACCGTGGGTTTGGTGCCTGAAAGGACGGTCGCCATCTACTTCGGCGAGCTGATCCTGGCGACTGCCGTCGCGATCGCATTGCTCGTCCGCTCAGCTCTCGAACCGTCCATTTCCGCTGTTCTCTTCTGTTGCGGCGTCCTGGCGTGGACGCTGGCTGAATACGTTACCCATCGCGTCGTGCTTCATGCCGTCGCCCCGGCCCAGCACCGGATTCACCACGCCCACCCGCAAGACGCCGTCGACAAGATCTTCTGGCAAATATGGCTCGCGTTCGCCGTCGTCTATTTGATGGCGGGAGGCGCTGTCGT
>Ga0210410_10004405_pt1 | contig 12347 bp, 11 predicted proteins | sample IncBWC4MmetaG_FD_161058 | JGI IMG/M metagenome (GOLD analysis project Ga0210410, IMG submission 161058) | Forest soil microbial communities from Barre Woods Harvard Forest LTER site, Petersham, Massachusetts, United States - Inc-BW-C-4-M | ecosystem: Environmental > Terrestrial > Soil >... | reverse complement strand
AATTCGCTGGCAGGACTCGCAAACCACCACATGCGTTGCCGCGCGAACTTCGTTGTAGGTCTGCGGACGCAGCATGACCTGGCAGGCCATACACTTGTGATCGCGAGCCTCGGAAAGCCCGCTCCCTCGATGCTTCGCGACCCGGTCGTACTGGGGCAACAGATCGGGATCCACTCCGGCCCGCGCCAGGTCACGTTTAGCGTTCCATTCTGCCAACTGTTTTTCGTCTTCCGCGGTCCGCTGCCGGGCTTCGATCTTTTCCTTTTCGATCTCCGCCATCTCCGCTTTCAACTCCGCCTCGGCTGCTTTTACATCCTTCTCGCGGATTTCGGCGTTGACCATCAACTCCAGAATCTTGTCCTCGTTGGCCCGAATGTCCTGCTCGGCAAACTGGATCTCGTGCAGCAGAGCTTTGTATTGTTCGTTGGTCTTGACGGCAAGGGATTGGTCGCGGTACTTGGAGATCTTCTGTTGCTGATCAGAAATCGCGCTCTCGTACTTGCGGCGGGAGGCTTCGTCGGCCTTGACGGCGGTCTTGGCTTTGTCCAGAATCGCCCGTGTACCCGCCAGCCGCTCTTCAATCGCAGCCACCCGCTTGGGCAGAGCGGCGATTTCTTCCCTCAAACGCAGGATTTCCCGGTCCGCCTGTTGCAGTGCGATCAGGTTTTGTACGTCAGGAAGCATCTTATAAGAGTAGCGCTGTTCTGATTTTAGCATGCGCTTCTGTAGAGACGTCGCTTGCAACGTGTCCCCTGGCAAGTTAGCCGGCCATTTGGCCTGCAAGAACTCGCTCTGCCGGTGTACACTTTTGCACCTCGCCTCATAGCACGGAACTTATGCCCGGAGATGCCGCGTGAATCGATTCATACGCCTGATAACCGTCTGCTTGTTAATCCCCTTGGCCGCCGCCCAATCAGCTACTCCCAACGACTCCGCCAACAAACCTCTCACCATCGAAGCCATCTTCGCCCCTGGCGGCATTACCGGACGCCCACCGGAAACGATCCAGTGGGCTCCCGACTACACGAAATCCTCGTTCATCCTGCGCGACGACTCTGGCAAACATGGTGAGTTGTGGTCGGTCGACGCAGCCACCAACGAGAAGAGGCTGCTAGTCAGCGAATCCAAGCTGTCCACGCTCGCACCGCCCGTGGAGAACATCCGAGACGAGCGCGAGATCGAACGCATCTCTCGCTACCACGTCGCCCCTTATCAATGGGCGCCGGATTCCAAGCATTTGCTCTTCGTCCCTCACGGTCAGCTCTGGCTCTACTCGCTCGACAACGGCACCGCCATCCAACTCAGTTCGTCCCCAGATCCCAATAGCGATCCCAAGTTTTCTCCCGATGGCCACCGCCTCGCCTTCCTGCGCAGGCACAACCTGTACGTGCTCTCCGGCCCTGACAACACCGAAAAGCAGATCACTCAGGACAAAGAAAAAAAAGATAAACACAAGGAAAAGGACGACAACGCCAAAGAAGGCAATCTGCTGAACGGAGAAGTCGACTGGGTCTACGCCGAAGAATTGGGCGTCCGCAGCAACTACTTCTGGTCGCCCGACGGCAAGAGCATCGCTTTCCTGCACATGGACGAAACTCGCGTCCCTACGTATCCCTTCACCAACTGGATGCCGACGCATCCCACCGTGGATATGGAAAAGTATCCCAAAGCCGGCGATCCCAATCCGGTCGTGCGCCTGGGCGTGGTCAGTGCGTCCGGCGGCGCGACCAAGTGGATTTCGCTCTCCGACGATCACGACACCTATATCCCCCGTTTCGGCTGGATCCGCGATGGCCTGCTCTGGGCCGAAGTCTTGAATCGCGCTCAAGACGTGATGAACCTGTACTTCATCGATGCCCACTCCGGACGCTCCCACATAGTCTTGACCGAGGCCACCGCCGACGCCTGGGTCAATGTGAACGACGACATGAGAATGCTGGCTTCGGGAGACCGTTTCCTGTGGTCTAGTTGGCGCGACGGAACCACTCAGCTCTATCTCTACAGCTTCGACAAAGCCGATCCGCTCGCCGCCAACGCCAAGCTCGAACGCCAGCTAACCAAAGGCGATTTCGAAACCCTTGGCGTCGAAGCCGTCGATGACGCCGCCGGCGTCGTCTACTTCAACTGCAACAAAGACGACCCTCGCCAGCGCCAGCTCTACGCCGTGAAGTTGGATGGTTCCGGCTTCCAACGCATTTCGCACGAAGATGGAGCCCACCACGTCACCTTCGCCGACAATGGCAAGAACTACGTCGACGAATCCTCCACTCTAATGACCCCACCGCGCACGTCGATCTGCGCAGCCAGCGGCAGTTGCCGGGAGATCTGGGAGTCGCACAGCATGGACGACTACGGATTAATCACGCCCAAGTTCCTGGAATTCAAAGCCGACGACGGCACCACCCTCTACGGCGAACTCCTGCTGCCTTCACAAAGCACTTCGGCTGACAAGATCCCCTTGATCGTAAATATCTACGGCGGCCCGGCCGGGCAAACCGTCATCAATAGCTGGATCCAGGACTGGATTGGTTCTTCAGGACTGTTTCATCAAATTCTGGCGCAGCAAGGATTCGCCATCTTTACCGTTGACAATCGTGGCACGCCCGGGCGCGATCGCAAGTTCAGGACCGCGATCCGACATCAGTTTGGTGGAATCGAATTGAAAGACCAGCTCACCGCGCTCGATCAGCTCTTCACTCAGTATCCTCAACTGGATCGCGCCCGCGTGGGAATCTGGGGATGGAGCAACGGCGCCTCCCTGACCCTCTACGCCATGGCCCACTCCAACCTGTTCACCGCCGGAGCCGCCGTCGCCCCAGTCACCGACTGGCGCAACTACGATTCCATCTACACCGAACGCACCAACGGCAAGCCTACAGACAGAAACACCACAAGCTACGCCGACTTTGACCCATCCAAAATAGCCGACAAGCTGCAAGGCTCGCTGCTCATCGCCCACGGAACCGGCGACGACAACGTGCATCTCCAGAACAGCATTCAGATGGTCGAAGCTCTGATCAAGGCAGGCAAACAATTCCGCTTCACGGTCTACCCCAACAAAACCCACAGCATCCGCGGCGAGCAGGACCGCGCCCACCTCTTCCACACGATCGAAGACCACTTCGAGAGCGAACTGAAATAGCGGACGAACACAACGCCGTCATTCTGACTACAGCTGTCATGAAGCGGAACCTTCACAAAGCAAAGGTCCTCAACGAAGGACCCTGAAAACAGTCGACCAAACCCAGCAACACGTAATCGATCTGATGGCCTGAATCACCCCATCGGGGTGCACCGTTTCGTCGCCGCCGATGCAGGCGCGGGCGTCGACGCCCGTGTGGCGTACGATTCAAATTGAGGATGTCGGTGCTCTGTTGTATCTTCTGGCGTTCAGGTATAGTCCTAGTTTCGGTAGCTGGTGCCGTCTCGCTAAGGAAGGCTCGTAGTTGGCTGAAGGGGCTGAGGTGACTCCGGAGACAGGGTCGATGAACATGTCCGGATGGGAGCGCTTACCATCGCCGGACGAGCGCGAATTAGAGGGGACGATCACGTTCCGTCTCGCCACTTGGTCTAGGTTCTTCGATTTCCTAGAAGCTGAGGTGTTCAACGCATCGATAGACTCCAAACACGCATACATTTGGCGCGGCCAGCGCAGATCAGACTGGAGTCTCAGTTCCTCGCTCGACAGACTATTCCAAAGGCTCAGTTTACTTACAGCTGGTCCCGACGTTCTCGAGAGACGATCAAAAGAACATCTCGAGTCCTTCAAGTACGCAACTCGAGGACGGCGTGGCCGCAACCCAGCCCCCCTTCTGGAGAACGAGTGGTGGGCGCTTGGTCAGCACTTCGGACTTGCGACCCCGCTTCTCGACTGGACTCGATCCCCGTTCGCTGCAGCGTACTTCGCATTCGAAGAGAGTGGGACGGAGTCGACGGACTATCGGGTTGTATATGGCCTTGACCAACACGCTGTGAAACGGAAAAGTGACGAATTGTTAGAAGACCAGAGCTTCGAAGAGGGTCGGCCACCTGTAATTGATTTTATTGACCCGATGTCGGATGAGAACCAACGGTTGGTGAGCCAGAGCGGGCTCTTCACCAGGGCTCCGATCGGCACCCCAATTGAACAGTGGGTCGCGCGAGCTTTTGAGAGCTCAGCAGAGGCCGTTCTTCTGAGAATAGAGATTCCGAATGTCGATCGGCTCACTTGTCTTCGGGCACTGAATCGCATGAACATCAACCACCTGTCTCTCTTCCCTGATCTCGGTGGTGCGTCGCGATCAACAAACCTCAAGTTAGAGCTTGAGTCATAGGAGCAAGGAGCTATGCCCACTCAACCCATCTACGTGCCGGTGCTGAAGGGTAAGGAAGGAGAGTTTGCCGCGCTTGAGGCGTTAGTCTCCGATGTTCGACCTCAGGTGATGCCTCTTATCGAGATTCCGGAAGTTCCTTACGACTATGCGAACGAGCGTCCGGCAAAGAGCCTCGACGAGCACGTCGCTGGGATCGCCATGCGCCTCCGGAAATGCTGGCAGGACGGGCCGCTCTACCTTGACCTGCCCTGGTTTGGGGAGGACGAGCATCTGACCGACGGACGGATCGCCCTGGAGGCGGTGCTAGCGGATTGTGCGCGTCTGGGGGTGAAGGCTGTGCCTGTCGTGTCCCGCACAAGTTCTGCCAACTATGTGTCCGCCGCCGGGCGTCATGCAGCGACCGCCCAGGGGGGCACCTGCATTCGATTGCTCGTCACGGACTTCGAGGAAGACATTGACATCGTGGCGGAAGTTGATCGACTGTTGGACGGCCTCAGCGGCGCGGCCACCTCTTCCACAGATCTCGTGATCGATTTGGAGGATTTAGGATCTGACGCAGGGAGGGCGGTCCTCATAGCTCGTTCAGTGATCTCGATGGTTCCCAGGCTTAACGCATGGCGACGCGTGGTTTTGGCAGCCGCGTCCTTCCCTGAAGACCTGAGCGATGTTGACGCCGCGACGATCACTCCCCTGCCGCGGCGTGAGTGGGAATTATGGAAGATACTCCAAAAACGGCGCAGCACCTTATTGCGCGCAGATCTGATTTTCGGAGACTATGCGATCACACACCCCGTTCCCAAGGAACTCGATCCCCGCACGATGCGCATGAGCGCCAACATCAGATACACTACGCCAAGCAATTGGCTCGTGGTTAAGGGCAAGAATGTCCGGCAGTACGGGTTCGATCAGTATTTCGAGCTGTGTAAGACTCTGGTCGAGCGACCCGAGTATTGTGGTGTTGGATTTAGTTGGGGCGACACGTACATCGCCGATTGTGCTGATGGCATGACGGGTCCAGGAAATGCCACAACGTGGCGAAAGGTCGGGACCAACCATCACGTCACCTTGGTAGCGCAAGAGCTCGCCAATCTGCTCCCCGGCGCTTAAGCCGCTCACGGACGACCTCTCCCAGATCTTCGAGTGTCAGGTCTGATGCCAGACGTCGCCACATGTGCTCGCGCGGCTTAGATCGCATCCCTGCAGCCAGACCATGGTCAGCCAGGGCCTGAAACGCCTCATCACGCCACAGCAACTGGGCGAGTGCAAACGGATCGATCACTGGGTTGCGGTGCGGCTCTCGCGACGGTCGCAGATGAACCCCCTTCTCATCTTGGGTCACACTCAAAACTCCCCACCAAGATGGAATAATGCTCCCGATCTTGTCGGCGTGAGTAGGCGCTGTAACAATCGTCACAAAGTCCAGGGCGCGGTTGTAGATACCTGTCTGGCTCGGAAGCCTAGCAAGCGTGTCGTGTTCACTTTTGATCTCATACCCATGAACACTCCCGTTCACCACGGCAAGATCAACGCGAGCAAGGCCTTGGCAGAGCCCAAGTTCCTCAACAATTCGCGTGTCGGGTTCGCACCCGTGAAGGCGCTCCATCTCCGCAAGCAGTGCCTGGCGGATATCGATATCACGCATGTGCGGTGGCCACCGTACGCAGTTATTTTACACCGGCGCGAAAGGCGGGCAAGAGTACATAGTGCCTCTCTTGAACATCACTAGTTAGTACAACACAACCGAACTAACTCGCGTGCCCTGACCCGGCAGATGCCACCCGGGCACACAAGGGGCATCTCGCGCCATCGATGCCCCGGCTCGCTGCAGCACGGTGCGCACAAGCGCATTCGGGCTTCCCGTAATTCCGGGAAGCCCCGTGTCCCAATATGGGAATCGCATCTCGATTTCCTCATTTCTACCTTGACTTTCAAGCACGCTTTCAGTTAATCATGTAACTGTATATTCAGCCTATAGATAACAGAATGAACCGCTAACTCCTTTGCCCGGAAGATTTTGCATATAAGTCCTTCTAACTCAAAGATCTTGGTGGTAGTGCGGCCCTAATCCCATGATTCCAAAAGATCAGGGGGAGGGGGGTACCACTTACCAAGAAGTAAACTGCCATCGCCCGAGCCACTTAGTGCAAAATAAAGTTGTGCAAATAATATCTGTGGAAGCCCGAGGTTGATTCATGCGCAGCTTGACGCTTGGCGACTTCGAACTTATTGCTGTCTCCGATGGCATTTATCGCCTCGACGGAGGAGCCTTTTTCGGCGTCATCCCTAAGGTCATGTGGGGAAAGAAAGTACAGGCCGACGCCGACAACTACGTTCCGGTGGGATTGAATTCCGTCGTCGTCCGAACCGGCAAGCAAACAGTTCTCATCGAAACCGGGATCGGCAACAAGCTTCCCGACAGGTTGGTCAAGATCTTCGGCCAGCCCGCGAAGTTGCTCGACAATCTAGGCGCAGCAGGCGTTTCGCCGGACGACATCGGCATCGTCATCAACACCCACCTGCACTTCGATCACTGCGGATGGAACACGATGCGGCAGGGCGACAAAGTCGTGCCCACATTTCCGAAAGCCAAATACTATGCTCCCGAAGGCGAGTGGCAGCACGGACGCCTCCAACTCGAACGCGATGCCATCAGCTACATGTCCGACAACTACGACCCGCTCATCAAAACCGGCCAGATGGAGTTGCTGCCGGGAGACCGCGAGATCGTCCCGGGAATCTCAGTAAGAGTTTTCCCCGGCCACACCCAGCACATGCAGGCAGTAGTAATAAACAGCGGGGGTAAAACCGCCTGCTACATCTCGGACCTGATTCCCACCAGCGCCCACATCGACCTGACCTGGGGGATGGCTTTCGATCTGCTCCCGCTGCAAAACATAGAAAGCCGCAAGCGCTACTACGCCCAGTCGATTGCAGAGAAATGGCTCACGATGTTTACTCACGACCCGAACATCCCATGGGCCTACGTAGAAAAAGATGAAAGAGGAAAAATGGTCGCTAAGGCAGTCGCGTAGAGACGAAAGCTGCGGACAGATTGAAGACACGGCTTTCTGGAACGCGCGGGATTACCCGGTTTACTCCACGCCTCGGGGACCGGGAAATGCGCATTCCAGAATGCCGACTGGCGAAATCCAGGACAACGTTACTTGTAAGTCGCCTTGAAACCGCTGTAAGGGCCTCCGCTGGTGGCTTGAAATCCACCCGCGATGACGCCCACGTCGTTGATCCCGCCGCCGTAGGTTTGTACGCTCTTCGGATGGTCGAATTTATAATATTTGCCGCCATGGAGCAGAGCACCGTGGGCCAAGCCGCCGGAATCCAACCATTCATAGGTAACATCGCCCGCGGCATTGAGGTCCAGGGCATACGTCGAGGTAGCGCCCGGCACATTGATCGTTTTGTAGCTTTTGCCCTTGTTTTTTGTCAGAGATGATTCAACAGTCCCACTCGAATTGGTCCAGTACAGCACGATCCAGCCGCTCTTATTGATCCCCGTGGCAACTGTGGCAGTGGCGTGGGGCACGTTCAGCGTCGTGTAGTTCTGGCCTTTCAAGAGAAATCCATGGGTGACGCCGCTCGTGTCCAGGAACTGGCCGACGATCTCGCCGCTGTCGTTTATCGAATCGGCAGCCGCGGACAAAACCGTAGGACCGGCGATGTCGGTATACTTTCCGTTCTTATATAGAAATCCAACTGTGTTGCCGTTGGAGCCTGTGTAGACGCCAACCACCGAAATTGCGCCGTCGGGATTAAGATTGTTGGCGGCCGTGGTGCCTGCCATAGCTTTCGGGTCGTCAAGCGTGGTCAGCTTCTTGCCCTTGAGAATGTACCCATGCGTAGCCCCGCTCGTATCTATGTACTCCCCGACGGTCACGCCCGCGTTGTTGACTCCTCCTGGATAGGTCTGGACCGCTCCGGGCACGTTGACCGTGGTGAACTTAAAGGTTAGTAGTGGCGCATCGGCTGCGACTGCGGCAACTGTGACCAGCAGCACAAACCGCATGACGCAGAGACTTACTTTGCGTTTCTTCATTATTAGTTTTCTCCTCACGAAGTGCAGTTACCAGACCCAAGCGGTAAGCCCGAAATCTCCGACTGATGGATGACGCGCAAGGAATTATGTGCGTCTACTGCGGGTGTGTCAATGCGCAAATTGTTGCGCTGGTGGCGCTGGCAGGCCTCAGAGTTCGCGGACGAGGGCACTCGCGGCACAGAGTCTTTGCTCGAAGAATTCCTCCACTCTGGCCAGAATCTCGGGTGCGCTCTTCGACTCGTAAATTGCCTTACGCAAGCCAGCTCCACCTGGAACGCCGTGCGTAAACCATGACGCAAACTGCTTCATCTTGCCAACTGCGTCCGGCAACTCTTCTTCGATCAGCATCCGGAAGTAGGTGCGAATCATCTGGTAGCGATCGGCCTCGGCTGGTTCCTCGTAACGGCCGCTCGCCGTATATTGCTCAATCTGCCGGAAGATCCACGGATTCGCAGGCGCCGTCCGCCCGATCATCACCGCATCACAACCAGTCTGCGCAACAATCGAGCAAGCATCCTGAGGCGTGCGAATATCGCCATTCCCAATCACCGGAATCTTCACTGCCTGCTTGATTGCGGTAATCCACTCCCATCGTGCCGCGCCGCTGTACCCCTGCTCGCGGGTGCGAGCATGCAGTGCGACGGCGCATAGACCGCAGTCTTCGGCCATCTTTGCCAGCTCAACGCAAACGATGTTCTCGTCGTCCCAACCTGCGCGGAACTTTACCGTAAACGGAATCTTGATGGCTGCGCGCACCGCCTCGAAAATTTTACCGATCGCAGGCAAATCGCGGAGCAAGCCCGAGCCCCCGTTGCACTTGACCACCTTCTTCGCCGGACATCCGAGGTTGAGGTCGACCAAGTCGAAGCCGAGGTCTTCGACCATGCGCGCCGCGTCGGCCATCACTCGAGGATCGCTGCCAAAAAGCTGGGCCGAGATGGGATGCTCGTCTTCATAGAAATGCAGGTAGCGCTTGGCTTTCTGGTCTTTTGCACGAAGCACGCCATCGGCAGAAGTGAACTCGGTCATGATCAGCCCGCATCCGCCGAGATTGCGAATGAAGCGCCGGAAGACGGTGTCGGTGACGCCCGCCATGGGAGCGAGAACGGTCGCGGGCGCAATCTGGATATTGCCGATCACGACATGGTCAGGCATGGAAGCGCCTGCACGGACGAGGACGCCCGCGTCTACATTCACCGGATTGTCCCAGAACTTGCGCATATAGCTTGTTACGGTCTGATCTCGATATATGCCGGATGGGAGGCCGTGAACTTGTCGACCTGCTTAAAAGAAGCGTCAAAGCGGAAGCGCTCGGGGCGAACAGAGAGTTCGGCAGCAAGGTCACCTGCTTCGTCTTCCTTCACTAGGATGATACCGATTCGTCCCATGCCGTCGGGAGCGTAGAGGAAACTCTCGGGAAGGTAATTGTTGTCCTCTAAAATCGCCAAATACTTGAAATGCGCTGGTACTTGCATCAGGTCGGCAACTACCGCGCCTGCGGCCGTAGGCGCCTGGGCACCCACCCTAACTTCAACCACGTGGACTTCTCCGGCTCCAGAACGATCTACCGCGAGAACATCGACCCGCCTATGCTCGTTAGGCCAATGCGCATCAACGAACACCTTTGGAACTATCAGCTGACGAAAGAGAAAGTCAGCAACCGCATTCTTGGTTCTCGATTCCTGCTGCTGCGTGCTGAGTATCGGCTTAGACCGCACGGAGAATCTCCTTGAAGTAATTGTATGCCCAGACACTGAACCTTTGAGCTTTGTCAACGGCCATCTTGACAGAAGCATCGTCAAGCCGGTCCCCCTGATAAGCCACTTCGTTCTTCTGTGCCAACAGCCACTTAAAGTGGGCTATGCCCTTCTTGTCAGAGATTCTGTGTGAGGAGCAGACCGTTTCAAGTTCACGCGCTGCTTTCGCATGGTCTTGATGGGATTTCCGTTTGCCGGTTAGTCCAACCGTGATCGCGTCGCTCAAGGATATGGCGCTGTGAATGGCCAGCAGGCCAATGCCGGTGCGATAACTCGACACATCCTCGTTAAGCAGTTCCATACCTTGAAAAAAATGATCCGCTTTCTCGATGTATTGCCGCGTCGTAATTGGGCTTATGTTCTTCAATTGCTACCTTATTGGACGCAACCCCCGTTCTTACATGGCTGGTTGTCCCAGAACTTGGGCGTGTGGCTATTTTACTGCCTTCCGCAAATTCTGCGGCTGTGTCACAATTCCTCAGCTTATCGAGAGGACGCATGGATGACACACCGGGCCACTTTGTCCAGGAGCTACGATCCTCGCTGCTGAGAAAAAGAGCAGGGCAGATTGCTCTTGCGGTCATCCTCGCCGAAGCGTGCCTTCGCTTTCTGAACGCGCTGACTTGGTTCCTGATCGTGCCTGGTGTTGGGAAGGTACTGAACGGACACACTGAATCTGTTCTGTTTCAAACGAGAACTGCCTTTCCCTGGCAGCCACTACTTGGGTCTGTACTCGATTTTGCAGTAGCTTTGATATTCGTCTTTTACCTTAATCGCTGGATCCATCGCACCCCTTCAGAGGCTGCAATTCCGCAGACGACTCCGGAGTCATTGAGTGAGCCAGAGCCAGAAGTAGCACCGCCCAAAGCAAGGTCAGAAGGGCCCCGCGAGGTCCTTTACAACTTGGTGGGAGAGCGGCTCAGCCCAGAGGACGACGATACTTAGCGCGGAGACGGCGGTCCCCTTCCGTTCGGCTTTCCCTGTAGTTGTCGGCTGTGGCACAATTTGCATCACACCATCTATGGATGAGATTTCCAAGACGTTCTCGCCAGAACCGTCCCCTGCGGATGCGGGCAGATGGATAGGCCGCGTCGTGATTGCCGTGATCCTAGGGGAAGGGATCTGGGGACTTATAGTTTCGCTCACTAACAACCTGATTCTGCCATCGCTGGCCAGGATCATGGGCGCCGATGCCCAGTCCCCGCTATATCTTGGCAAAGGTGACTTCAACGTTCCGGCGCTGTTTACGGCGGTTCTGGAGCTTTGCTTTGCGGCGATCGTGGCCGTGATCGTGAATTCCTGGGTGCGACGGAAGCCCAGGCCAATCCGCAGCAAGTCGGTCAGGGTGAGCCCAATTCCAGCGCAGGCCACCGCTTCAGCGGCCGCGCCTCCGCTGGTTGTGCCGGTTCAAGCCGCGGCTTCATTGCCGCCACCGACCAAGGCGCCAGCCCCGCCGACAGCCGCAACGGCAAACCTGGGAACTTCGTCGACCGCGCCGTCACCTTCGACCGGCCAATTCTGGTCGCCTCCTGAACCTCCGCCGCAACCGAAGGCAGCGGCACCTCCGCCGCAGCCGAAGGCGCCGGCAAAGCCAGCGAAGCCGAAGGAGGCCAAGGAGGTCTACTACAACATCGTCGGAGAACCCATCAACCCTACCGAAGACGAGTAGGATCGTTGCTGGGCTAGACGGGCGAGGACGCACGTCCTCTATTGACGGATTCCCACTCAAATAAGAAGAGCCTCCGCAATGGAGGCTCTCCAAACTTCTCGCAAATCCGCAAGGCTGTGACTTAGGCCTTCGGTGTTTCTTTCTTGGCGTACTTGCGGCGGAAGCGCTCGACGCGACCGGCGGTGTCCATCAGCTTCTGCTTGCCGGTAAAGAAGGGATGGCAAGCGGAGCAAATTTCTACGTGGATGTCGCCTTTGTGGGTCGAGCGGGTGGCAAAACTGTTGCCGCACGCGCACATAACGCGGATTTCGTTGTAAGCGGGATGAATGGCTGCCTTCATAGTCTCCTAACCTCTGTAGCGAACCTCTTCGCGAACTATTCGATTCTAAAGGATGCCCGCAGGATTCAGCAAATGGATAGCCTGCTTAGTTTCTCGTAGATCGGGCGAAAATCAATCAACCACAAAGGACACAAAGTATCACAAAGGCTTTCCCGGCTGCCTGTTTGCCAAACAATGTATATTAGGTCATAATTGACACTGTCATGAATGATCTAAT
>Ga0210410_10004404_pt1 | contig 12349 bp, 12 predicted proteins | sample IncBWC4MmetaG_FD_161058 | JGI IMG/M metagenome (GOLD analysis project Ga0210410, IMG submission 161058) | Forest soil microbial communities from Barre Woods Harvard Forest LTER site, Petersham, Massachusetts, United States - Inc-BW-C-4-M | ecosystem: Environmental > Terrestrial > Soil >... | reverse complement strand
GATTACATCTTCCGCCCGGTGACCTCAGCCGATCTGCCGCTGATCCGGCGCTGGCTCGAAACGCCCGAGGTGATGCGCTGGTGGGGTCAGCCGGACGAACAATACACGCTGGTGAGCGGCGATCTCGATCATCCCGATATGGATCAATTCATCGTCGCGCTTGACGACCACCCGTTCGGCTATATCCAGTGCTACGCGCTGAGCACCTGGAACCAGGGCTTTGGCGCGCAGCCGCCGAAAACACGCGGCATCGATCAATTCATCGGCGAGCCCGACATGATCGCGCGCGGCCATGGCTCCTGCTTCATCCGGCAATTCGCCGACGGCTTGCTGACATCCGGAATTCCGCGCATCGTGACCGATCCCGACCCCGACAATGGCCGTGCGGTCCGCGCCTACGCCAAGGCCGGCTTCCAAAGCGATCGCGTTGTTGATACGCCTGATGGCCCTGCCCTGTTGATGGTCCGCAACCCATGACGATCGAGCGCCACGCGCCTGCCGCATCCGCGCTTTGGCCGTGGCACTGGATTGTGATCGCAACGCTCCTGCTCGCGCTGCAGGCATCGGTTCTCTATGCGATGGGGCGGGTGCCGATTTGCGCCTGCGGCTACGTCAAGCTCTGGCACGGCGTGGTGCAGAGTTCGGAGAACTCGCAACACCTCACCGACTGGTACACGTTCTCGCACATCATCCACGGCTTCCTGTTTTACGGCCTGACCTGGCTCGTGCTGCCGCGCCTGCCGTGGCAGGGTCGCCTGATCGTGGCGATGCTGATCGAGGGCGGCTGGGAGCTGGTTGAGAATTCCAACTGGATCATCGAGCGCTACCGGACCGGCACCATGTCGCTGGATTATTTTGGCGACAGCATCGTCAATTCGGTTTCCGATACGCTGTCGATGGTGGTGGGCTTTGTGCTGGCGCGAAAACTTCCGGTGGCGGCGACGGTCGCGCTCGGGCTTGCATTCGAGATTTTGGTCGGTCTTCACATTCGGGATAATCTCACTCTCAACATCATCATGCTGATCCACCCGTTTGAGGCAATCCGGCACTGGCAGGCGGGGCCGCCCTTCATCTAGAACGGCTTGTGCCAGCCACATTTGAAACCTAGCTAGGGTCCATGACCGACTTTTCCCCCCGTGAAATCGTATCCGAACTCGACCGCTTCATCGTCGGCCAGACCGACGCCAAGCGCGCGGTCTCCATCGCGCTGCGTAACCGCTGGCGGCGGTTGCAGCTCACCGGCCAGTTGCGCGAAGAAGTGCTGCCGAAGAATATCCTGATGATCGGGCCGACTGGCGTCGGCAAGACCGAAATCGCGCGGCGGCTTGCAAAGCTCGCCGGCGCGCCGTTCATCAAGGTCGAGGCAACGAAGTTTACCGAGGTCGGCTATGTCGGCCGCGACGTCGAACAGATCATCCGCGACCTCGTTGAGGTCGCCATCGCGCAGACCCGCGAGCGCAAGCGCAAGGACGTGCAGGCTCGCGCCCAGCTTGCCGCCGAGGAACGCGTGCTCGATGCGCTGGTCGGCGCCAATTCCAGCGCCGCCACCCGCGACTCCTTCCGCAAGAAGCTGCGCGCCGGCGAACTGAACGACAAGGAAATCGAGATCGAGACGCAGTCTTCGAGCGGCATGCCGCTGTTCGAGATTCCCGGCATGCCCGGCGCGCAGATGGGCGCGATCTCGATCGGCGATATCTTCGGCAAGATGGGCGGCCGGACCAAGACGCGCCGGCTCACGGTCGAAGGGTCTCATGAGCTGCTCGTCAACGAAGAATCCGACAAGCTTCTGGACAACGACCAACTGGTGCTGGAAGCGATCAACGTGGTCGAGAACAACGGCATCGTGTTCCTCGACGAGATCGACAAGATCTGCGTGCGTGAAGGCCGCAGCGGCGGCGGCGATGTCTCCCGCGAAGGCGTGCAGCGCGACCTGTTGCCGCTGATCGAGGGCACCACGGTCTCGACTAAGCACGGCGCGGTCAAGACCGACCACATCCTGTTCATCGCCTCGGGCGCGTTCCACATTGCAAAGCCTTCGGATCTGCTGCCGGAATTGCAGGGCCGGCTGCCGATCCGGGTCGAGCTGGCGGCGCTCACGCGCGACGACATGCGCCGCATCCTGACCGAGCCCGAGGCATCGCTGATCAAGCAATATGTCGCGCTGATGCGCACCGAAGGCGTGACGCTGGACATCACCGACGATGCCATCGACGCGCTCGCGGATGTGGCGGTCGCCGTCAATTCGACGGTGGAGAATATCGGCGCGCGCCGATTGCAGACCGTGATGGAGCGGGTGCTGGACGAGATTTCCTTTGCCGCGCCCGACCGCCATGGCGAGACCATCCAGATCGACGCCGAATATGTAAAGAAGCACGTCGGCGATCTCGCCAAGAACACCGATCTCAGCCGGTTTATTTTGTAACAGCTATACTTGTCGTCCCCGCGAAGCGGGGACCCATAACCGCAGGCGTTCAAGATTGCGCCAAGCTGGGGCTCCAACTCTTCACAAAAGTTAGATCAGTGGTTATGGGTCCCGGCTCGCGCGGAGTTTATCATCGGGCGCGCATTCGCGCGACCCGTTGGCTTGGCCGGGACGACGTCGAAAAATTGGCGCGCGCATTGACCATGTGATAGTGCATTCTCAATCTACCGGCTCTTTCGGGGACTCAATGAATCTGCGTGTGCGGGAAAACCCCTGGCGCCTGATGCTCGCCGCCAACGTCGCCGTTCTGATCGGGGTTTTTCTCTACAAGCTGACGCGCGAGCCCTACGTCCCCTACATCCACCTCTTGGTCGACTACCATTTCGGCTTCGCCAAGCGCGCGCTGATCGGCGCGCTGGTGTCGCTGTTCTCGGCCAAAGTGCCGGTGTGGCTGGTATTCGCACTTTCCGGCGCGGTCTGGCTGATCACGGCGGGCCTGTTCATCGAACTATTCCGGCGAACATTCGGGTTCGACGACAAGCACATGCCGCTGTTCGTGTTCATGGCGGGCTCGCCGTTCTTCCTGAAGAATTTCATGCACACACTCGGGCATTTCGACATTTACGGCTGCGTCTTCGCGATTCTGCTGCTGCTGATACCGGCGCGATCCCTCGCATTCGTGCTGCTCGCCGCGCTGGCCTCGGTGATCCTCATCCTTGTTCACCACATCCATCTCCTGATGTATGTGCCGACCATCGCGGTCATCGTGCTGCTGCGTTATTATCTGGTGCAAGGGTTTGACCGGAAGAACGTGGCCGTCGGTATCGCCGCGGCGCTGTGCGTCGGGCTGTTGTTCCTGGCCGCGCAATTCCTGGGAACGATGCAAGTGCCCGAGGCGGAATTCGTCCGCTATCTGCAGAGCCGGATGGCCGACCCGAGCCGCACCAATCTCCTGAGCTTCAGCTACATCTGGTATCAGCCGCTTTCCAGGGAAATCGCCGATACCTGGGCGCGGTTGCCGTCCAACATCCTGGGCATTCCGGTGTTTGCGCTGTTGATCTGGCTGCACATCCCGCTCTGGAAATATTTTGCCGGCTTGATCCGCTCGCTCACCGAGGATTTTCATCGGCGCGTCGTGGTCGCCGCCCTTTTGATCGTGAGCGCGGCCTATCTGGTGATGTTTGCGATGGTGTTCGATTATTCCAGGTGGATCTCAAACTGGGCGGTCTGCATGTTCCTGATCCTGCACGCGGTCAAAACGTTGCCCGCCTCACAGGCCGTGCCGCTGATCCCGGCGCGTGAGCCGAAGACCTGTCTTCTTGGCTGGATCGTGACGCTCGTTCCGCGCGTCGGGATCGTCAGGCCGTTCTAGGGCGTCACAGCCTCGAGCGCCTGATCCGCACGTAGAGCGCGCCCTCGCCGCCATGGCCGATATGCGCCTCTTCAAACCCGACCACCAGCGCGCGGAATTCGGGGAGGCTAAGCCAGTGCGGCACCTGGCGCCGCAGCACGCCACGCTCAGATTCGGCGCCCATCTTGCCCTTACCGGTAATGACAAGAACAAATGTCAGGCCGTCATGGTGGGCACGCTGCAAGAAGCCCGACAGCGCGCGATGGGCGCGAGTCTGCGTCATGCCGTGCAGATCGAGCCGGGCGTCGATCTGCTTCTTGCCGCGCGACAATTGCGAGCGCTCACGGCGTCCCAATGGCGCCAGCGGCGGCGCGGCCGGCGGCTCGGGCTTGGGCGGGCGCGGGATTTTGGCCGGCAGATGCGGGCGCAGCGACGCCGCAGGTTTCGGCGGCGCCGGAGGCTCGGCATCCTCCGTCTTCGCGGCGCGGGGTTTCTTGCGCAGCGGCTTTATCTGTTTGGCTACACTCTCCCACAACTCGCGCTCTTCTTCGCTCAAGCTGCGCTTGCGGCGTGGCGGCGCCGGCAATTCCGGAATCGGGGAAGAGCGCTTCATCGGCCGCGATAATAACGATAATGGCGAGGCTGACGATGCACCTCGCGAACCGGGGCGGTATCTGGCCGTGCTTCCGGCAGCGGTATGGTTTCGGCGGCAGCCGTCCGCCTTGTCGAAGCTTGCGGTGTGGCGGCTGCGTTCCCGGCTGGCTCAGGGGTCTTCGCCCTGTCTTTTGCGCCCGTCGTCGCGGAAGCATCCGCCGGCTTCGCGCCGTTCTTCTGGTCCTTCAAAGGATCGGTCTGCGGAAACAGTCTTGCGATTTTCGCTGACGGCCGCGCGTCCGGCAGCGGCATCTTGCGGCCTCGCGCCGTCGGATCGAGGCTTTTCGGAATCAGGATGACAAACCGCATATTGTTCTTCAGCCGGCCGGACACCCTTCCCGCATCCGCGCCCGCGCCAAAATAAAGATCGGCGCGAGCGGGCCCGACGATCGCCGACCCCGTATCCTGCGCGATCATCAGCCGGCGGAACGGCGTCTTCGACTGCTCCGATTCGATCGGCAGCTCGCCTTCGATGAAGAACGGCGTGCCGTAGACATGCAGGGCCCTGTCGACCGCGATCGAGCGGCCCGGCGTCAGCGGAACGCCCTGGGCACCGACCGCCTCATCCCTGTCGGAGAGCGGCACCTCGCGAAAGAACACGTAGGAACGGTTCTGCCGGCGCACTTCATTGGCGCCGTCGGGATTCTGCTCCATCCATTCCCGGATCTTCTGCATCGACATCTGCTCTTTCGGGATGATGCCGCGGTCGATCAGGATGCGGCCGACCGCCGTGTAGGGATAGCCATTATGGGCGTCGTAATTGATGCGGATGGTCGAGCCGTCCTCGAGCCGGATCCGCGCCGAGCCCTGGATTTGCGCGAACAGGAGGTCAGTTTGACTTTTCAGCCAGCAGATTTCGAGGCCCCTGCCGGCAATCGCGCCGTCTTCGATCGCGGCGCGATCGTAATAGGGCACGAGCTTGCGGCGGCCGATCTTGCGGAACACCTCTCCCTTGTTGGGCAGGCTGGGTGCATCCTGCTTGAAGCCGCGAACGAACAGATTGGAAGGACGGCGATAGACCGGCACGGTGTAGACGTCGGTCTGCGTTCGCGAGCCGTCGAGGATCGGCTCGTAATAGCCGGTGACGAAGCCTTGATCTTCGCCGAGCCGCGAAATGCGCAACGGCAGGAAATGCGCCTCGAAGAAAGCCTTGGCCCTGGCGCCATCGGCAATATCGGTGGCTCTGGCCGCCCGGCAGGGATCGCGCAGCGAGCTGCCGAGTGCCTTTGCATCCGCCCTGGCGTCGGTTTTGGGATCGGCCGCCGGATCGTGTTGCGCGGATATCGGCTTGCAGCTGAGGCGAAACGCCTTGTAGGCCGGCAGATGGTCGTCATCGTTCCAGCCAGCGATGTCGGCCCAGGCGACCGGAGCATATTGGCTGCCGCTGATCTGAAACGGCCATTCGAGAGGGGGATAGGGCAGATGCCGATGCGCGGGCTCGGAGGTGTGCGCGGGTTGCATCTTGCGCGCGGCAATCGCCGCAAGGGGAGCCAGCGACAGCACAAGGGCGATACCACAAAGCGCGATGGCGTATCGTTTGACGCCACGCGCGTTAGTGAGCGCTTCCCGTGCCAACCAGCTTCCAGTTCGGATCGCGTGAAGTAGCGTCGCGGGCGAATGTCCAAACATCGGTGATATCGGTGACCTTATCCGGATTGCCGTCGACAATCGTGCCGGCCTTGTCGCGGGTGACCGAGACCATCTGCGACACGAAGCGGACCGTCAGCTGCGCCGACCTGTCGCGTGCTTCCGCGCCCACGAGTTCAGCCTTGTCGATCGACACGAAGCGGGTTTCGGTCTTCTGCTCGCGCTTCTCGCGATCCTTGATCACCGCCTCGAAACTGTCATAGACCTCGGACGACAGCAGATCCTTCAGCGCGCGGCGATCGCCATTGGCGAACGCCAGTACGATCATCTCATAGGCACTGCGCGCGCCTGAAAGGAAATGCCGCGGGTCGAACGAGGAATCCAGCGCGGCAATGGCATCCAGGCCCTGGGCCAGCGGCGTGCCGGTCTCGGCCAGGCCTTTCCAGCGGTCGGTCGGCGGCGTCACCTCCGCCGTGGGCGCCAGCGGCGCCTGGTCGATAACGGCACCCGGTATCGGGACCACATTATTATTGTCCGGCGCCCCCTGGACGACATTGCGCGCGGTGCGATCGTAGGGCGGCCGTTCGCTTCCGGTGCGCTGTCCGAGGACATTGCGCAAACGCAGGAAGATGAAGACCGCCAGCGCCAGGAAGATGATGGTGTAAATATCCACGTCGCTTTTGCTTTCTGGTTCTCACGCCGGCAACGGGTCCGGCGGTAGAGCGTTCCCTCCTGAGGGAACGGCAGTGACTAGGTCACGGATGGGTCAGCAGCATGTAGGCACTAAACTTGGCCCGGCCAATGGCGCGTTTTGGCATGAAAAGCCATGCCGGTGGAAATCGGCCAAAGCCGGCACGCTCGCCGGTTTGCCACGAACCAAATTGTAGCGCGTTTTGGCCGTGGGGGGAAACCCCGATCATGTCCGGAAATCGCGCATATTCAACAATTTAGGGTACTTTCCCGGCGGCAATGACGGCTATTTGCCGCACGCGGTGACCACCGAGGGCCCGGCGCGGGGCGCCGTGCACGATTGTCGTCCTTGTGGAGTGAGGCGGGGCTATGTTAGCCACTCGCCCCGTCAACAGCATTTTCCCAACGCCCGAGCGAATTCAGACGCCAGACCGGTCGCCGGTCGCTTGAAAAACGCTCCAGGAGATTTTCCATGACCAATGGCAACGGCGCGCCTCCCGAAGCGGCCCCTCCCCAGCTCAACGTGCTGGCGCAGTACACCAAGGACCTGTCGTTCGAGAACCCGAACGCCCCGAGTTCGCTGGCGCCGCAACAGCAGCAGCCGGCGATCAACATCCAGATCAATGTCAGCGCCAACAACATCGCCGAAAACGAGTACGAAGTGACGCTGTCGGTCGAGGGCAAGGCGGAAAACGCAGGCAAGGTGATGTTCAGCTTCGACCTCGCCTATGCCGGCGTATTCCGCATTTTGAACGTGCCGAAGGAAAACCTGCATCCGCTGGTGATGATCGAATGCCCGCGGCTGTTGTTCCCGTTCGCGCGCGAGATCATTGCCACCGCCGTGCGCGATGGCGGCTTCCCGCCTTTGATGCTCGACCCCGTGGATTTCGTCGGCCTGTACCGCCAGAACATGGAACGGCAGGCTGCCACCCAGGGCGCGCAGGCCAGGCCGAGCTAGATTACGCGCCCAAAAAGTCGTTCCAGACCGGCTTGTCGCCTAGCGTGGCGATAAAGGCCCGATGGGCGGCGCGATCTTCGTCCGAGATCCGCGGCACCAGCGGCACCTCGCGTTGCCGCCGCGGCATTTCGCCGTTTCCGCCGGCGCGAGTCTCGCGGGTCTCGGCGGCCAGGATCAGTTGCGACTGCCGGGCCCCGATCAGATCGATATAGACCTCGGCCAGAAGCTCGGCATCCAGCAGCGCGCCGTGCTTGGTGCGGCGGGAATTGTCGATCGCATAGCGCGAGCAGAGATCGTCGAGCCGGTTCGACACGCCCGGATGCTTGCGCCGCGCCAGCAACAGCGTATCGACCAGCCGGTCGCGCGCGATCACCGGCCGCTTGATGCGGTCGAGCTCGGCATTGATGAAACTGATGTCGAACGACGCGTTGTGGATCACCAGCGGCGCGTCACCGATGAATTCCAGGAACTCGTCGACCACATGGGCAAACAGCGGCTTGTCGGCGAGGAATTCCGTCGAAAGTCCATGCACGGCGAAAGCCTCGGCGGGCATGTCGCGCTCGGGATTGATGTGGCGGTGAAAGATCTGGCCGGTCGGCATGCGGTTGAAGATCTCGACACAGCCGATCTCGACCAGCCGGTCGCCGCGCAGCGGATCGAGGCCGGTGGTTTCGGTATCGAGAACGATTTCGCGCATGGGATGACCGACCGGAAAAAGGCGAATCAGGTTCGCCGCCGCGGCAGCTTAGCAGCCTCGCCAAGAATGTCCCGAATTCGCGCGCGCACGGGGTCGAGCCCTTGCGACGTATCCACCACGAAATCGGCGCGCTTGCGCTTTTCGGCGTCGGGCAGCTGCCGCGCCAGGATGGCATCCAGTTTTTCTTCGGTCATGTTGTCGCGCGCGAGAATTCTCTGGCGCTGATTATCCGGCGTGGTCGTGACCACCACCACGGCATCGACGCGCTTCTCGCCGCCGGTTTCATACAGCAAAGGCACGTCGACCACCGCGACCGGCGCGCCGGACCGCTCGGCGTCATCGAGGAATTTCTGCCGCGAGGCGCCGAGCATCGGATGGACGATCGCCTCCAGCCGCTTGATCGCGGCGGGATCATGCACCACTTGCGCCGACAGAAGCGCGCGATCGACCTTGCCGTTGGCCGTCGTGCCCGGGAATGCCGCTTCGATGGCAGGCACCGCCTCGCCTTCGTATAAATGATGAACCGTCGCGTCGGCGTCGTATACGGGAACGCCGGCCTCCGCGAACAGTTTTGCGGTGGTTGATTTTCCCATCCCGATCGAGCCGGTCAGCCCAAGAATGATCATCCAGCTCCCGCCTTTGACTGCCTCGTCCGGATTTCCTTTTTACACGGCGAGCAGCTGCTCGCTACGCAAAAACGCGAGCAGTGGCAACAGCGGCAGGCCGAGGATGGTGAAATGATCGCCTTCGATGCGCTCGAACAAATGCACGCCAAGCCCTTCCAGCTGGTAGGCGCCGACGCTCGAGGTAACTGCCTCGCCGGCCGCGTTCAGATAGGCCTCGATTTCGGCCTCAGTGAGCGGCCGCATCGTCATCCCGGCGACGGAAACGGTTTCGAACAGGATCTTGCCATCGCGCGCAACCGCAACAGCGGAGTGCAATTCATGCCTGTTGCCGGCCAGCGCGCGAAGTTGCCCGGCCGCCTGCACCCTGCCGGCGGGCTTGCTGAAAAGCCGTGTCCCCAGCGCGAGCGTCTGATCCGCGCCGACGACGAATTGGCCGGAATGCCGCCTCGATACCGCGCGGGCTTTCTCGCGCGCCAGCAACGCGGCAATCTCGCCGGGGCATGTCAGGCCGGAGGATTGCTGCATGCCCCGCTCGTCGATGTGGGCGGGAACGGCCTCGAAATCGATCCCGGCATTGGCGAGCAGCAGTTGCCGCGCGCGGCTTTGCGTCGCCAGGATCAACGGAAATTCGCCGCGCCAGAGCGTCATTCGGGAAGCCGCTGCCGTTGTCTGTCGGTGAACAGTTTCAGGATCGCGGCCGCGGTCTCCTCGATCGATCGCCGTGTCACGTCAAGCTGCGCCCAATCATGTTTGGCACTTAATCGCCGCGCAAAAGCGACTTCATCCGCGACGGCCTGACGATCGATGTAATCGTCATTGCCGGGCCCGACCCCGAGGCTCAGCAGCCGGTTCTGCCGGACCTGGATCAGGCGCTCCGGCGTCGCATGCAGGCTGACCACCAACGGCTTCTTCAGCGTCTCCAGCTGATGCGGGACTGGAATGCTTGGAACGAGCGGAACGTTGGCGGTGCGGATGCCGCGGTTGGCGAGATAGATCGAGGTCGGCGTCTTCGAGGTGCGCGACACCCCCACCAGAACCACGTCGGCCTCTTCCAGCCCTTCGACGTGCTGGCCGTCATCGTGCATCATCGTATAATTCAGGGCATCGATGCGCTTGAAATATTCCGCGTTCAAGGTGTGCTGCGCACCGACACGGCCGGTGGTGGCGGCGCCGAGATAGGCCTGAAACAGTTGCATGACCGGGCCGATGATCGAAAGGCTCGGTATATTGATCTGCTGGCACTTGGCCTCCAGCCGGCCGACCAGATCCTTTTCCAGCAGGGTGAAGAGCACGATCCCTGGCGCTTCCTCGATTTCATCGAGCACGCGGTCAAGCTGCTTCTGGCTGCGCACCAGCGGATAGACATGCTCGACCGGCGTCACGTTGGCATATTGCGCGGCCACCGCGCGCGCCACCGTGATCAGGGTCTCGCCGGTCGAATCGGAGACCAGGTGAAGATGGAAATAACTGCCGGACGTAGGCACCAGAACCCCTGTGTAACCTGTGAATCCTTGTGGACCTTACCTGAGAGAATCGGACGGGGATCGAGCGATCAGGGATAACCCGGCTTTTTCTTCACAGGCCTCGTAGCAAGGATAAGTCGACTTACCGGGGACGATGATAGTGGGGTTGTGTGCGCTTGTCTCTGCATAAGCTGACGACAAGGCGGCACAAGCGCTTGAAGCCAGTTACATTATTCGGATGATGCGGTACCTGGCCAGGTATGTTGAAGGATGTGAACAAGGCAGGAGCAATCACGGAACATTTTTGCGCGGACGCTAATCACCGCTACTTAGACTCAAACCTAAGATTCTAAAATTATTAGTTTAGAAAAGGGGTGCTTTGCGGATATGTCTCGCTTCGTGGCGAGACTCGCGTATAGGCAACGGCGAGACTGGGCCGAACGTTCCGAGATTTTGGGAAACGCAACGGATTCGCGAGCAGGTGAGGCTTTCCGGATGTACGAATGGATCAAAGCACTGCATGTGATTGCGGTCATCGCGTGGATGGCCGGCATGCTCTATCTGCCGCGGCTGTTCGTTTATCATTGCGAGGCCGAGGCCGGATCGAAGCAATCCGAAACCTTCAAGGTGATGGAAAGGCGGCTGCTGAGGGCGATCATCAATCCAGCAATGATCGTGACATGGTTAGCGGGACTCTACCTCGCCTGGGCCGGACATTTTTTTTCGGCGGGCTGGTTCCACGGCAAGTTGCTGCTGGTGCTGCTGCTGTCGGGCGTCCACGGTTTTTTTGCCCGCTGGGTGAAGGATTTCGCTGCCGACCGGAATACGCGAAGTCAGAAATTCTATCGTTTTATCAATGAGGTACCAACGATTCTGATGATCGGAATCGTGATTTTGGTGATCGTGAAGCCGTCTTGATGGGCAATGCTGCCAACAGCTGAGGCTGCCGGCCTGCTTGCGGAAGGCTTCACGATTTTCTATATTATCGAAATCCCACCCCACGCAGGCGGATGTGGTTGCGTTCCGGTTCCTTGTCGAGCCGGCCGCCGCATCAGGTTTGAAGCCTCTCCGGCACTTTCCTTGCTCAGACCTGCGGACCTTCCTGATCTCGCGTCCGCATTTTCTTAAAGCCACCTCGCAATTCCTCTCCCAAACTACTCCACAGGACCATCCCAATGCGGGAAATGAAACTTCAAGACCTCAAAGCCCAAACGCCAGCCGAACTCGTCTCATTTGCGGAAGAAAAAGGGGTCGAAAACGCCAGCACCATGCGCAAGCAGGAGCTGATGTTCGCTATCCTCAAGCAACTAGCGATCCAGGAAACCGACATTATCGGTGAAGGCGTCGTCGAGGTTCTCTCCGACGGTTTTGGATTTTTGCGCTCGCCTGACGCAAACTATCTGCCCGGACCCGATGACATCTACGTCTCGCCCTCGCAGATCCGCCGCTTCGGACTTCGCACCGGCGATACCATCGAAGGCCATATCCGCAGCCCGAAAGAAGGCGAACGCTATTTCGCGCTGCTGAAAGTCAACACGCTGAATTTCGAGGACCCGGAAAAGTCCAAACACAAGGTCAATTTCGACAATCTGACGCCGCTGTTTCCCGATCAGCGCTTCCGGCTCGAGCTCGAAGACCCCACCAGAAAAGACCTTTCCGCAAGGGTTATCGACATCGTCGCCCCGATCGGCAAAGGCCAGCGCGCCCTGATCGTGGCGCCGCCCCGCACCGGCAAGACCGTGCTGATGCAGAACATCGCGCACTCGATCACGGCCAATCATCCGGAGTGCTATCTGATCGTGCTGCTGATCGACGAGCGGCCCGAGGAAGTCACGGACATGCAGCGCTCGGTGAAGGGCGAAGTCGTCTCCTCGACTTTCGACGAGCCTGCGGTGCGCCAC
>Ga0210410_10004403_pt1 | contig 12352 bp, 9 predicted proteins | sample IncBWC4MmetaG_FD_161058 | JGI IMG/M metagenome (GOLD analysis project Ga0210410, IMG submission 161058) | Forest soil microbial communities from Barre Woods Harvard Forest LTER site, Petersham, Massachusetts, United States - Inc-BW-C-4-M | ecosystem: Environmental > Terrestrial > Soil >... | reverse complement strand
CCGCGAGGATACGTTCCACCAGCCCTCGGTGGTCCAACCCTCGGCATCCTTGTAGCCGAGCGCAATCCCGACCCGGCTCGAGGTGTTGTTGCAGAGGCGAAAGTCCGCCGCCGCGGGATTGTTCCACAGGCACACGAAAACCAGCGCCAGCGCCGGCAGCAAACCTGCGGTCAAGCGTACAGCGAATCGGTTGGGGCGAAGGGAATTCGTCGGGATCATTCAGTGAGGCTATATCAAATCATTGACGATTTCGCGTGAGCCGGCGGGGACTGTCAACGGCGAGGGGTATTTCAACGCGGCTTTTCGGGCTGGGTCCGGCCGGAATCCGGCTTACCGGGGGTTAATTTGCCCTGCGATATAGCAAAATCTGTGACAACGACCACCTAATATCAATAAGGTTACGGAAACGAGAGTGCGGTCATGGCGATTGACGACAAAACCAGAACGGAACTTGAAGCCGCGGTCTTCCGGCGCCTGGTCGGACATCTGCGCTCCCGCACCGATGTGCAGAACATCGACCTGATGAATCTGGCGGGCTTCTGCCGCAACTGCCTGTCCAACTGGCTCAAGGAAGAGGCCGACGCCAAGGGCGCCGAGCTGTCCAAGGACGAGAGCCGTGAGGCCGTCTATGGCATGCCCTACGAGACCTGGAAGCAGACCTATCAGGGCACCGCCAGTGCCGAGCAGTTGGCGGCGATGAAGAAGGCCCAGAGCGGGCATTAGACCCTTCGATCTGGTTTTTCTCCTTATTTGAGTATTCTCCGTCATGGCCAGGCTTGTCCCCGGCCATCCACGTCTTTTTTGCCGCGCGTCTGTTAAGACGTGGATGCCGGCACAAGGCCGGACATGACGATGAGAGGAGATGGATCGCTTTCTCCTGTGGGCGCACTGTGGATGAGCGCGATGCTGCCTTGACGGAGAGCGCGCCACTCTTGAGGGTCATTTTGGGATGCGGTGCGTGATCAAGCGTGCGGCGCTTCCACCTTCCGCCTAAAACCTCAGTTCCACTCAGGAGTACCCGATGGCCACCTCTGCTGCCGCCGTCAAGGACGAGCCCGCGACCCAGTTCGCCAAAGACCAGCTCAAGGCCATCATCGAGCGCATCGAACGGCTGGAAGAAGAAAAGAAGACAATCGCCGACGACATCCGCGACGTCTATGCCGAAGCCAAGGGCAACGGCTTCGACGTCAAGGCGCTGCGCACCATCGTCCGCCTGCGCAAGCAGGACGCCAATGAGCGCGCGGAGGCGGAAACCATCCTGGAAACCTACATGCAGGCGCTGGGAATGCTGTGAGGCGCCGACCAATGGGCCTTTCCGGCGCGCAGGCTTGGGCAAAGGCCTCCCATCTGCTAGACTGCCTCGGTCACGGATACCGAACAGATGGACGTGCCCGGACCAGAGCGCAGGCTCGCGGCGGTTCTCGCTGCCGATATGGTCGGCTATAGTCGCCTGATGGAGGTCGATGAGACCGGGACACTCGCCCGTCTCAAGACCCATCGGATCGAGCTCATCGATCCAGCCATAGCAAAGAACCGCGGCCGCATCATCAAGACCACCGGTGACGGCATGCTGGTCGAGTTCCACAGCGTCGCCGACGCAGTGCTGTGCGCTGTCGAGGTTCAGCGCCGGATGGCGCGACGCAACACGGACGTTTCGCCCGCGCGCTGGATCCAGTTCCGGATCGGTATCAACCTGGGCGACGTGATCATTGAGGAAAACGACATTTTTGGCGACGGCGTCAACGTCGCGGCGCGACTTGAGATGCTCGCTGAGCCGGGCGGCATTTGCGTCTCGGGTGCGGTGCGCGATCAGGTCGGCGACCGGCTAGAAGACGTCGCATTCGAGGATCTCGGCGACCAGAGCATCAAGAACATCTCCCGTCCGATCCGCGTCTTTCGGGTCCGGCTTGAGTCTGACCCGAAGTCCGCCCCCGACGGCGCGAAGGAAACGGCGGCGGCTGCCCCGATCGCCAAGAAGCCGTCAATCGCCGTGCTGCCGCTCGTTAACATGAGCGGCGATCCGGAGCAGGAGTTTTTCGCGGACGGCCTCACCGAGGACATCATTACAGAGCTGTCACGCTTCCACGACCTGCTCGTCATCTCGCGCAATTCCACTTTCGTGTACAAGGGCAAGGCGGTGAAGGTGCAGGACGTCGCGCGCGAATTCGGCGTCGATTATGTCCTGGAGGGAAGCGTACGGAAGGCGGGCGGTCGCATCCGCGTTACGGTGCAGCTGATCGACGCGGAAACGGACCGGCACGTTTGGGCGGAACGCTATGACCGGGAGCTTGAGGATGTCTTCGCCATCCAGGACGAGATGACACGCGCGATCGTGGCGACGCTCCCCGGCCGCGTCGAGGCCGCCAGGCACGACCGCGCGAAGCGCAAGCCGACCGACAACATGGCAGCCTATGAGTGCGTGCTGGCCGCCAAGGTGCTGCATCACCGCTCGATGCGCGATGACAACGCCGAGGCGCAGCACCTGCTCGACCGCGCCCTTGCGCTCGATCCGAACTATGCTCACGCCCACGCTTGGAAGGCGTGCGTGCTGGGCCAGACCTGGATTTATGGGTGGTGCCAGGATCGTGACGCCACCTTCGAGCAGGTGGCTGCGGAGCTGGAGACTGCGCTCGTGCTCGACGACAATGACAGCGACGTGCACCGCATCCTCGCCGCGGTGAACCTGACACGCGATGATCATGACAAGGCCACGTATCATCAGGAGCGGGCGCTCGCGCTCAACCCCAACTACGATCTTGTTGTGGTGCAGCAGGGCGAGCTTCTAACGTGGCTGGGGCGGCCGGAGGAGGGGATCGACTGGATCAAGAAGGCGATGCGCCTCAACCCGTGCCACCCGGAGCGCTTCTGGAGCCACCTCGGGCGCGCCTGCTATTGCGCCGAAAAGTACGCCGAAGCCGTCGAGGCCTTCTCGCGGATCACGCGGCCCGACCACACGCACCATGCCTTCCTCGCAGCCACGTTCGCGCAAATGGGCAATGCAGTCGCGGCCGCCGCGCACGCGGCCGAGACCCAGAAGCGTGAGCCGCAATTCTCGGTGGCCGTCTACCTCGCCACCCAGCACTACAAGCGCCAAGTCGACCGCCAGCGCCACGAGGCTGGCCTCCTCAAGGCAGGCCTGCCGGCCTGACCAGGCGCGCAGCTGGAGAGGTACGACAAACCGTGTTGCGATTGTTTGGAAGGCCGCAATCGCCTAGAGCTTCGGTTCTGATTTGAATCAGAACCGAAGCTCTAGATTCTTGTTTTGACGCGTTTTCTTCACGCGAACCGGTGTCCACTTCGCTCGAAAACGCTCTAGCGCAGCGAGGCGGTCTGCATCACGAAGGATTGTGTCGCGAGCTTCGCGGTGGCCGATCCCGAGAAACGGTCGCTGACCATTCCCATCTGCGGATCGTCCGAGAACGTCATGGCGATCGCGGCCAGCGGCTTGAGGAAGTAAACCCGCATCGTGGTCATGTCGGTGTCGCCAAGCACCGTGGCGTTCATCGAACTGCTGGCGCTCGGCGCCAGCATCATCACCCGCATCCAGATGCTGTTGCCGGAGGCCGCGGCGAGCCGGGTCGAGGTCGCGACCAGATTGCCCGGACCCTGGAATCCCTTGGTGACGACGGTGTCGATCCCGGTAGCCGGCGCGGCATTGCGCGAGGCTGACGCGCGGAAGCTGCGCGGGATCGGCGCGCCGGCCGCGACGATGTTGGAATGGTCAACCGGCGAGGAGGGCGCCGGCGCATAGGCCATCGCCTGCAGGGCGGAAACGCTCGCGGTCGGTTGCGGATCGGCGGCGGCCAGCGCCTGGCGGGCACTGATGGCGGCGACCTGCGCCGGCGTGGCCTGCTTCGGCGCGACATCCCCCCAGAAGCCGCGGGCATTGATGATGTCAGCCGGGGTCTGCGGCTTCGCCTCGGCCTTCGGCGCCGGCGCGGCCGGCTTGGCCTTGGCGGATTGAACGATTTGCGCGTCAGCCGAAGCGAGCTGGAAAGTCGCGCCGACCGGCGGCTTGGCGCGGGGCACCGGCACGGCGTCCACAGATTTGGCAGCGACTGATGCCATCAGGCCTGCCAGAGCCGGCTTTTCGGCAACGGCGGCACTTGCGCCGTCATCTTCCTCGTCGTTCGATTTGCCCCTGAACAGGGACGCCAACAGGCTCGGCTTGCTCACGCTCGAAGCATCGTTGCCACCACCGCGTTTCTCGATGTCGGCAAGCGCAAGCTCATAGCCCTTGAGCGGCTTGCCGTCGGTCGGAACATGCACGGTGCGGCCGTCGGGGAAGACGCGGGCCAATTGGTCGTGCGTCATGCGCGGCCAGTGCCGGATGTTTCCGGTGTCGAGATGAACGAAGGGCGATCCCGATGTCGGATAGAAGCCGACGCCGCCGCGCTGCAGGCGCAGGCCGGCGAAACGGATCTGCTCGAGCGGGACGTCGGGGATGTAGAAATCCATGGCGTGGCCGAGCATGTGCTGGCTGAAGCGCGCCACGCCCGAGGAACGGCGCCGTAGCATGGCGTTGGTGGCGGGCGAGCGGTACGCGGAAATGATCTGGATCGGCTTCTTGCCGTCGACGTCGCGATAGACCTCCCAGAGGATGTCGAACAGATGACGATCCATCACGGTCTGGTCCTGGCTGCGCCAGTCGCGGAGATAGTGGTTGAGCTGCTTCAGCGCCTCTTCGTCGTAGCGCCCGTCGCGCTTGAAGGTGACGGTGAGGTCTTCGTCGGAATGGGTGTGATGGAACGACAGCGTGCGGGTTTCGTTCAGCGCGGTCGCGTCATGAACCGATCCGGCTCCCGCGAGGAGCAAAACGGAAGCGAGGCCGGCGTGATATCCGGCCTTTGGCAGTGAAAGAGATTTCAATTGGCGTGCGAAACCAGACAGCAAGAATGAGCCCACCCAGAGGACGACCGATCAATGAACTCTTCCGCTACCCCGTGTGGCGGAAGAGGGTTAACGCAGTCTTAACGCTGGGTGGGTCTGTCGAACTTTAGTCCCACCCCCCAAGTCGGCCTTAACCTAACCCGTTGAGTATGGCGAAAAAGTGCCCTGGTTATATTCCGGTGGAGAATGGTTAACGTAAACGGCCCCGCTGCAGGGGCGGGGCCGTTGATTTCGTACTTGAATTTGTCCGGGTCGGTTGCCGATCGCTGAACAATCAGCGGGTGAAAACCCGCCGCGGCGCCGGGCGACGGCCGATGGGGGCCGGCGGCAGCAGGGTTGGCGGACCGCCGAACAGCCGTTCGAAGAACGAGGGGCCTCCCGATGAAAGGCCAGAATAGCCGGTGTTGTCGCTGGCGAAGCTGACGCCCGTCGGCAGATTGCCGGTCGGGTGCGAATAGCTCGGCTGCGAATGGGCGACCACGTTCTCCAGATCCTTGCTTCTGCCGCTCTTCAGCATCGCCAGCATAGTGGCGTCGCGGCCATAGATGTCCTTGCGCAATTGCAGCTTGCCGGCGTCGTCAACGAACGCCGTCTGGTAGGTGATGTTGACCGGGATCGGCGTGGGGAATTTCAGGTCGATCTCGCTGTGACCGTACATGCTGCGGATCTTGTCCGGCGTGTAGCGCTCGTTCGGCATCGTGATGTTGAGTAGGATGGATGCGTATTGATCGGGATTTTGCACCCGCATGCAGCCGTGGCTGAAGGCGCGCTCTTCCTTGGCGAACAGATTCTTGTCCGGGGTATCGTGCTGATACACCAGGAACTTGTTGGGGAAATTGAAGCGGATGCGGCCGAGCGCGTTGGCCTCGCCCGGCGGCTGAGAAATGTGGATCGAGCCGTCGCGGGCGCGTTCCAGCTTCAGCCCCATGCGTTCCAGCACGGTTGGGTCCTGCTGCAGCGCCGGCAGGTATTCGTTGTAAATGATCGACGGCGGCACGTTCCAGGTCGGATTGACCGTGATGAACTTCATGGTCTCCGTCAGCAGCGGCGTCGCATGGACGCCGGGCTTGCCGGTGACCACCCTGGTGGTCCAGACCTGCGCGCCGTGCTGCATCACCTTGAGGGTATAGTCCGGGATGTTGAGGATGACGTAGGCGTCGCCGATCGAGGCCGCGCCGAGGTCGCGCGGCAGCCAGCGCCAGCGCTCCATGTTGACGAGCACGGTGTCGATCTGGCGGTCGCGCTTCGGGCTGTTGATGGCCCTGACGGTCCGGTCGTCCAGCACGCCGGTGGCGCTAAGTTCGGCGCCTTCCTGGAATTTGCGCACGGCCTCGGCGACCTTGGCGTCGTAATGGGTGTCGTCGGCGTTCTCGGTGATGCCGAGCTTGGCGCGCAGCTCCGGCACGCGGGAATCTTCCATAGCGACCGCCGGCTGCTTCTTGCCCCGTGCCGGCGTGAATTTGAGCGCCGGCCCGCTCGCGATCTCGATCACCGGGCCTTCGCCCTGGCCGCGCAGTTCGGCGAGTTTCGCCTTCAATTCGCGGTAGAGCTTTTGCGGCGGGTTGTAACTGTCGAGCGCCGCCGAGGCGTCCTTGGCGGTGGTGACGTTGGTCAGCACTTCATTGGGATCGATCGGATGTTCGGGATACTGGATGTCGGCCGAGACCTGCGACCAGTGCATCCGGCCGCTCTGGGCCTGACGCGCATAGTCCATCATGCTGGCGGTCAGTTTCAGGTCGGCTTCCGCCAGCGCGTCGGGGTTATTGGCCGCCGCAAAATCCGGCACCGGATAGTCGGCCGCGTTCAGGCCATCGGAGGCGGCGTTCTTCAGCCGCGCGATGACGCCCTTGCCGGTCGCGGTCAACGCACCGCCCTGGGTCCACAGCGGCGCGAAGTCATGCGCGGTATAGAACTTCTCGATCGCGGCGCGCTCCGCCTTGCGGTCGAAATAGTGCGCCGACTTGCCGCCCAGCAGATCCTTGAGTTTGTCCGCCACCGGCTGATCTGCCGCCGGAACGTTGCTCGCGGCCTTGACCGGCTCCTTGGCCGGTTCGGCGGCCGGTGTTGCGACAGCGGCGGCCGGGGGCGAAGCAGGGGTGGTGGTCGCCGTATCCTTGTTGGCGGTGTCCGCCTTGTTGGTGTCCGCCCTATTGGTGTCGGTGACCGGAGCGGTGACGATTTCGGCCGGTTTTGCCTCGGGCGCCTTCTCCGCCGCCTTCGGTGCATCTATTTTGGCCGCGTCGGCTGCAGGTGCTGCGCTGTCCGGCTTGAAATCGTTGACGGTCGGGGGTGGGACGTTGGCGGGTTCCGGACGCGGGATCGCCGCATCGATCGCGAGTTCGGCGGCGCTGTTGCGTGGCGGATCGGCCTGGGCCAAAGCCGAGGTTGCGGACACCGTGAGGAAGGTCGCGGCCACGGCCATCAGCACGCGGTCAAATCCGCCGCGGTTATTCAAGCAGTCTCGCATCGTCGCACCCCTTGGGCGAAACTGCCCCGCCATGGAACAGTTCTTGGCTTCGTCCGTACAGCTTTCGCTAAAGCGCCGGCCTCACTTTGAAACACCATTCAGTCAACGTTTGCAGTCAACGTTTGGTTCGTTCCTGAATGCGCTCCAAACACTATGTGGCACGCTTGCACGCAACGATTCCAACGCAGACGATACACGTGCCCCTGTCAGGCAGCCAGCGCCACACGGGCAGCTCACGACAAACTGACTTCAAGGCACCCGCTTTGCAACGGATCACGCGCTTTTGCCACGCGCTTTTGCTTTTGTCTGTCACCGCAGCGCAACGGTTCGAGAGTTCTGGCGAAAGTTATGGAATGGCTATGTCTTCAGCCATTTCGGGACACCGCGGCGCCACAATCTGTGCCGACAGCTAGCGCGCGTCCTCCGCGCTGCCGGCCGTTGAATCGTCGCCGGCGGCGTCGTCGAGCTTGCGGTAGAGCGTCGAGCGGCCGATTTTCAACCGGCGTGCGACCTCGGACATCTGCCCGCGATAATGCGAGATCGCGAAGCGGATGATCTCGCTCTCCAGCTCTTCGAGCGGCCGCATTTCGCCGGCATGGGTCAGCATCGCCAGCGTTCCCGCCGAGGGAAACGGGGCGATAGGTATCTCATTACCGTAGACCATGGCCGGGACCGTCGAATGGAACGCGGCGGGTCCGACGATCAGCGGCTCGCCCTGTGCTTCCAGCGCAGCGGTCGATTGCGCGGCGATTTGCGGAAAGTCCGATTGTCCAAGCTGGTCGCTCTCGCTCATGACGACGGCGCGATAGACCGCGTTCTCGAGTTGCCGGATATTGCCGGGCCACTCCAGCTGCGACAGATGCGCCATCGCCTCGCCGCTGATGCCGGTGATGTGGCGGTTTTCCTCGGCGCAGAACCGCGCCAGAAAATGCCGGAGCAGATGCGGAATGTCTTCGCGGCGCAGCCGCAAGGGAGGGATAGTCAAGGGCAGCACGTGCAGGCGATAGAACAGGTCTTCGCGGAATTGCCCGCCTTTGACGCGGTCGAGCAATTTGCGGTTGGTCGCCGAAATGATGCGGACATCGACCTTGACCGGCTTGCGGCCGCCGACGGCTTCCACCGCGCCTTCCTGCAGCGCGCGCAGCAATTTCACTTGCGCCGCCAGCGGCAATTCCGAGACCTCGTCGAGGAACAGCGTGCCGCCGGAAGCTTCGACGAACTTGCCGGTGTGACGTTCGGTGGCGCCGGTGAAGGCGCCTTTCTCGTGACCGAACAGGATCGACTCCACGAGGTTGTCGGGGATCGCGCCGCAATTGACAGCGACGAACGGTCTTGCCTTGCGCTCGCCGCTGCCATGGATGGCGCGCGCGAACAATTCCTTGCCGACGCCGGATTCGCCCTCGATCAGCACCGGAATGGTGGAGGCGGCGGCCTTCTGCGCGGTGCGCAGCACGGCGGTCATGGTTTCGCTGCGGGTGATGATGTCGGCGAAGGTCAGGCGGCCTTCGCGGCTGTGACGGATGCGCTGCAGTTCGCCTTTCAGCGCGCTGGCGTTAAGCGCGTTGCGCAAGCTGACCTGCAGCCGCTCGATGCCGACCGGTTTGACTACGAAATCCTGGGCGCCGGCGCGCATCGCCGACACCACATTGTCGATGCCGCCATGGGCGGTCTGCACGATCACGGGAATGTTGAGGCCGGCGTCACGGATTTTGGCCAGCACGCCCATGCCGTCCAGGCCAGGCATCACCAGATCCAGCACCATGGCGTCGATGACAGGCGCGTCCGGGGCGGTCAGCGTGGCGAGGGCCGCGTCGCCGGAATCGACGACGATGGCGTCATAGCCGCATTTCTGCACCATGTTCTCGACCAGGCGGCGGGCGACCGCATCGTCGTCGACAATCAAAATCCTGGCAGCCATGGCTTTCCCCGCGCGCTACAACTATCTGTCTCGAATCGGGGCAATCTCGCCGATGCCGATTAACGCACTCTTAAATGTTGCCGTCCCGCTTTCACTTCGCCCGCGCAGCCTTAATGATTGAACACAGGTTTCGAACAAGATGACCTCGCGCTCCACATCCGCCCTCCGCAAGCCCGCCCCTCAACGCAAGGCCGCCGCCAAGAATTCCCCGGTCAAGAATTCCACGGTCAAGAAATCCGCGGCCAAAACCAGGAACGGCAACAAGCCCGCCAAGTTGCCGGAATGGAATCTGGCCGATCTCTATTCCGGTATCGACGCGCCGGAAGTCACCCGCGATCTGGAAAAGATGGATGCCGATTGCGTCGCGTTTGAGACCGACTACAAGGGCAAACTCGCCGAAAAGACGGCAGAGCAGGGCGGCGGCGCCTGGCTCGCGGAAGCGGTGCGACGCTTTGAGGCGATCGACGATCTCGCCGGCCGTCTCGGCTCCTATGCCGGGCTGGTTCACGCCGGTGACAGCGTCGATCCCGCGATCTCCAAATTCTACGGCGACGTCTCCGAGCGGCTGACCAATGCATCGGTGCATTTGCTGTTCTTCGGGCTCGAACTCAACCGGATCGACGACACCGTGATCGAAGGCGCGCTGCAGACGCCCGAACTGGCGCACTATCGGCCGTGGATCGAGGATCTGCGCAAGGAAAAGCCCTATCAACTCGAGGATCGCGTCGAGCAGCTGTTTCACGAGAAATCCCAGAGCGGCTATGCCGCCTGGAACCGGCTGTTCGACCAGACCATCTCGGGCCTGCGCTTCAAGGTCGGGCCCAAGGAACTGGCGATCGAGCCGACGCTGAACCTGTTGCAGGACCGTGACGGCGCAAAACGCAAGGCCGCCGGGCAGGCGCTGGCCAAGACCTTCAAGGCCAACGAGCGGACCTTTGCGCTCATCACCAATACGCTCGCCAAGGACAAGGAGATTTCCGACCGCTGGCGGGGCTTCCAGGATGTCGCGGATTCCCGCCATCTCAACAACCGCGTCGAGCGCGAGGTCGTCGATGCGCTGGTAAGTTCGGTCCGCGCGGCCTATCCGCGGCTGTCGCATCGCTATTATCGGCTCAAGGCCGGCTGGTTCAAACAGAAGAAGCTGGCGCATTGGGACCGCAATGCGCCGCTGCCGTTCGCCGCCACCGGCAGCATCGCCTGGCCCGAGGCCAAGAACATGGTGCTGACGGCCTACCGCGGATTCTCGCCGGAGATGGCCCGCATCGCCGAGCGCTTTTTCACCGATCGCTGGATCGATGCGCCGGTGCGTCCGGGCAAGGCGCCGGGCGCGTTCTCGCATCCGACCACGCCGTCGGCGCATCCTTATGTGCTGATGAATTATCAAGGCAAGCCGCGCGATGTGATGACGCTCGCCCATGAGCTCGGCCACGGCGTGCACCAGGTGCTGGCGGCCAGGAACGGACCGCTGATGGCGCCGACGCCGCTGACGCTGGCCGAGACCGCCAGCGTGTTCGGCGAAATGCTGACCTTCAAGCGGCTGCTGGCGGAGACCAGGAGCGCCAGGCAGCGCCAGGCGCTGCTCGCCGGCAAGGTCGAGGACATGATCAATACGGTAGTGCGCCAGATCGCCTTCTATGCATTCGAGCGCGCCGTTCATACCGAGCGAAAAAACGGCGAATTGACCGCCGAGCGGCTCGGCGAACTCTGGCTCAGCGTGCAGGGCGAGAGCCTGGGCCCGGCAATCGATATCCGTCCGGGCTACGAGAATTTCTGGATGTACATTCCGCACTTCATCCATTCGCCGTTCTACGTCTACGCCTATGCGTTCGGTGATTGCCTGGTGAACTCGCTCTACGCGGTTTACGAGAATGCCGCCGAGGGATTCGCCGAGCGTTATCTCGCCATGCTCGCGGCCGGCGGCACCAAGGATTATTCCGAACTGCTCAGGCCGTTCGGGCTGGATGCCAGGGATCCCACATTCTGGGACCGCGGCCTGTCTGTCATCGCGGGCATGATCGACGAACTGGAGGAGATGGACTGACGCGCTTGGGTCCGTAAAACATCTGTTGAACAGGTTGGAGAGATGTGTTATACAGACGTATAACACCTTCTAACGCTCTGGATGGTCCGTCAATGTGGCTCGAATTCATTGAACGAACTCGGAGCAACTGTGCTCAACGAAAAGGACGATTTCACAATGAAAATCGAAATCAAAAAGATCGGGAATTCCGACGGCCTTCTGCTCCCTCGCGAATTGATGCAGCGGCTCGACCTCAAGCGAGGTCAGGAACTGCACATCACCGAACTCGCCGGTGGCGGATTTCAAGCAATGCCGTACGATCCCGACTTCGAGAAGACCATGGAAATAGCCGACCAGGTTATGGACAAGTACAAGGACACGCTCGCGGCGCTCGCCAAATAGATCGTCGCGCATTCCCATGAGCGAGTCGAATGAGCCGCTCTGGATCACTTACGAGCAGGCCATCGCAATTCATAGCCGCCAGTTGCGCCGCTTCGGTGGAGCTCCGGGCCTGCGCGGTGAAGGAATGCTGCGATCGGCCCTTGAGCGTCCGATCAATAAATGGCGTTACGAACAATCTGAGATGGCTGAACTTGCGGCTGCCTATGCCTTTGGGCTCGCGAAAAATCACGCCTTCGTCGATGGCAACAAGCGCATCGCCTTCATGGCCATGATGGGCTTTCTGCTCAAGAACGGCATTGCCTTCAGCCCCACACCGGCGCACGCCACGGCCATCATCCTCTCCCTTGCCGCCGGCGAGGTCAGCGAGGAAAGCCTGACCCGCTGGATCCGGGACAACTGGCCGCCGGCGGCCCGCTAGTCCCTCGCAATCGCAGCTGGTGCACAAAAGGCCCGTGGCCGTTGCTCTCTCCGGTGGATTCCGGTAATTCCACCGCAAGACGCAGGAAATCACCGGAGACACCATGGCAGAACATAACGAAGTGGCCTACACGACCGCCGACGGCAACGATTATCCGGCGCATGAGCAGACCTATGAAGGCTTCATCATGCTGGTGAAATACGGCACTCTCGCCGTCGTCTTCATCGTCGCCATGAT
>Ga0210410_10004402_pt1 | contig 12356 bp, 9 predicted proteins | sample IncBWC4MmetaG_FD_161058 | JGI IMG/M metagenome (GOLD analysis project Ga0210410, IMG submission 161058) | Forest soil microbial communities from Barre Woods Harvard Forest LTER site, Petersham, Massachusetts, United States - Inc-BW-C-4-M | ecosystem: Environmental > Terrestrial > Soil >... | reverse complement strand
AGGTGGTGGGGAAAGTGGTTGGAGTGATCACCTACCTGAATGAGCCCTGGGATTGCGCTCGCGAAGCAACTCCAGCAATGCGTTCAGATTGGATCGAAAAAGTTCCTTGAGATAGCCCGGCGCCTCTGAAGGAATCCAATCTTCAATCCGGCCAAGGCAGTGCCGGATACCTTCCTGAACCCCTTCCGGGAGCGTTCCGAGGAACTGGCGGAGATCCTCCTCCTGCTCCGCCAAAGGCATCTCCAGCAACCGCTCAAATAATTCTTCGTGACACTCCACGAGCGATTCCCCGACCGGCTCCGGCCCGTAAGCCGCGGACAGCCGGTCGTGCGCATAGATTTTGGTGGACGGGTTTTTGAGGCTGGCGAGATAGGCCAGCCGGGCAAAACTCCCGTTCAACGGCTCGAGGTAATGGAGGGCCAGGTCGTAAAGAATCTGGCGGTGGATGCGAAGTTGTTCCTCCATGTGAGCCTCCTTCGCGCCGGAACGTTCCGCCATCGGAACTTATGCGTCGCCCATAACGCAACCGTTCAGATTTGGGTCACCCTTCGCGGCCAGGAGGGTTCCCATGAAAAGATATTCGCTCATCCTTAAAATTACACTTTCAGTAAGCCTTATCGTACTTTCCGTCGCTGTTCCGGTCAACCACGGGCTTGCAGGTAGGACGGGAACGGGAGTGTCCCACGTTGCGGATGGCGTGCCTCTTCCCCCACCGGTTCCGCCGAGAGGAGCTTCCGTTCAAGTTGCGGATGGCGTGCCTCTTCCCCCACCGGTTCCGCCGAGGGGAGCTTCTGTTCAAGTTGCAGACGGCGTGCCCCTTCCCCCACCGGTTCCGCCGAGGGGAGCTTCTGTTCAAGTTGCAGACGGCGTGCCCCTTCCCCCGCCGGTTCCGCCGAGGGGAGCTTCCGTTCAGGTTGCGGACGGCGTACCTCTTCCCCCACCGATTCCGCCCCAGCTGAAGAATGTGGTCGTCTAAATTGCGGGCAGAGTTCCTCTGCTTCCGCAGTTCCAACCGCCCCCATAGGTCCTGGTGGCGCAATCTGGTCCGGCGGCAAGCGCTTGCCTATTTTACTTAGTTTAGAAAATGCCAAGGTTTTCACTTGCTCCACTTGAAATAATGGGGCTCATCCTATTTACTGGCCAGTTAAGTTATGGTAGTTTGGCCAGCGTATGGTTGAGCCCCTTCAACTACAGACAGCCACTTGGGCCCTCACCACTGCGCTTGAGTTGGCGCTATTCGTTCTGTTCGTGCGGCGTAAACTTGGCCGCAATTATCCCGCATTTTTCGCTTATCTCGTGTCCGTAATTCTTCAGAGCCTGACGGTAGCCGCTCTCTATCGAACTCCGAATCTCACCAAGCTGACTATCTGGTTGATCGCATGGGGAACCCAGGGGGTGGTTGTGCTCATGAGGTCCCTCGCCATAGCGGAGCTCACTCGAAGCGTTCTCCGTCGATATATCGGCATCTGGGCGCTAGCTCGCAGATTGTTGGTTGGCGTAGCAGTGGCTGTGCTTGCTTACGATCTCGCCCTGTCGAAAGGCGATTGGCAATGGATGATCCTCAACGGAATTCGCGGACTGGAATTGGCAATGGCTGCCGTAATCGTGACCATGTTGCTGTTCGCGCGCTATTACCGGGTGCCGGTCAACCAGTTACAACGCGCGCTTGCCGTGGGCTTGTGCCTCTACTCCGCCTTTTATGTGATTAATTACTCGGTCCTCGAGCGAATCGTTCAGCAGTACGCGGTGCTCTGGAATTTCCTAGGCATGTTCGCATTTATCGCCAGCCTGCTCGTCTGGACCAGCGCGGCAAGCCGGTTCGTGAAATCCGAAGAGGCCGCGGTGCCACCGGCACTCCCAGCTGAACTTTACGGAAAACTATCCTCCGAAGTGAACTCGCGCCTGATCCTGCTCAATCGTCATCTCATCCAGTTCCTGCACGTGGAGGATCGCAGCCGATGAGCCTCCCCATAATCCTGCTTGTCCTGTTCACGCTCCTGCTGGTTGGCTTGCTGGCTTGGGCACTGCGGGCGCCTTCACACGCGAACCGTCCGGATCTTGATGTTTTCGACGCGCTCCGGCAATCGCGCCATTCTGCGCGGATGTCGCACGTTCTGCAGGCGTTGCAACCTGAAGATACGGAGTACCTGCGGGAAACCGGCCAGATTGCGCTGATGCAGACGCTTCGCCAGCAGCGCCGGCGGATCGCGCTGCGTTACCTGGATCACCTGCAGGAAGAATTTGAGATGCTGCTGGAGATTTCACGTGTGCTGGCGGTGATGTCGCCAGAGGTTGTCGGGATGGAAGAAATCGAGCGTTGGAAGTTGAGCGTGGCTTTTGCGGCCACCTGCGCCTTCCTGAGATGGAGACTCCGGCTGGGTCTTCAGCCGTTCTCCGGATTCACGCTGCTTTCGAACATGGCGGCCGACATCGCCCGCAAATTGGACGCCGCAACAACCCGAATCGCCGAAGCAGCCGTGCGAGGCTCGAAACATCCCGCTTTGGGCAATGAGAATATCGACGGCCAGTAAACAGCCTTCCCTTCCGCTTCTTTTCTAGGAATTGATTACGCTTGCTTCCGTCAGTTGCGGTGTTTTGGGGTCGAACTGCAACGGAAGTTCGATGCGGAAACTGGCCCCTCGCGGAGCCGCGTTCTTCACGCGAATGGTGCCGCCGTGCTCGGTGACGATTCCGTAGCAGATGCTCAGGCCGAGGCCCGTGCCCTTGCCGACCGGCTTGGTGGTGTAGAACGGATCAAACACGCGCGAGGGATCCTTCACTCCGGGCCCGCTGTCGGTAAATTCCATGAAAATATATTTTTCGTCCACACCGGAAGTAACCCAAAGATCGCCCTGCGTGGAGTGCTCCAGAATCGCGTCCACCGCGTTATTGATCAGGTTCAGGAAAACCTGCTGCAACTGGTGCGGGTCGGCCGGAACCAGCGGAAGATCCTTCGAGAGCTCCAGGTGGACGCCGATCTGGTTCATCCGCAGATCGTAATCGCGCAACGTCAGGGTATCTTCCATGACCGTGTTGACGGCCACCGGGACGCGCTCCGGTTTGTGCTGGCGCGCAAAGCTCAGCAGGTTTTGCACAATACGATGGGTGCGCTGGGCCTGTTTGTACATTTTCTCGGAGTAGCTCAGGGCCAGCGGGCCGACCTGACCGCTCGATTCCAATAACTGGCTGTACCCCAGAATCGCCGTGAGGGGATTGTTCAGCTCGTGAGCCACGCCGGAAATCAACTGCCCCACGGCGGCCAGCTTTTCGCTGTGCAGCAACTGCTCCTGCGTGCGACGCAGATGTTCGTAGGCATGGCGCGTCTCTTCGTAAAGCTGGCTGCGCTCCACGGCGCTGGCAACCTGGCTGCCGACGGCAATCAACAGGCTGATATCCGGCGCGGAAAATTCCCGTGGAGTCCGGCTGCCAACCACCAGTCCGCCCACAATCTTGTCTTTCGACCACAAGGTGACGATGTATGCGGATTCGATCTGCTCTCTTTTTCTGAGATCGGCGACCAGGGCGGGAAGCGGCAGCCCTTGCGCGGAAAGAAACGGGGCGCGCACCGCGCGAATCTGCTGAATCAGTTCCAGCGGAACCGCCAGCAGCGGAAAATTCTTGGCGAATTCCGAGCGGTGACCGACGGCAGCGACGCGGCGCAGGGACACGCCATCCGGCTCAAACAAATAGAGCGAAGCAACGTCAAGGATGAAGAGTTCGAGAAGTTGGCGGAGCGTGCGTTGCAGGGAATCGTGCAAATCGATGGACGAGACCAGGGTTTCCCCGATGGAGTTGAGCACCAGCAACTCGCGATTTCTACGCCGGATTTCCTGTTCCGCGCGCCGCCGCTCCGTCACATCCAGCAGGAACCCCTGATAGGCGGTGACATTCCCGGCGGCGTCGCGAATGGCTGTGGAGGATTCGCTGACGGTGCGCAACTCGCCATCCTTGCGCCGGATTTCAAATTCAAAGTCGTTGACCGAGCCATGCTCCTGGAGAAGCTTCTTGAGGCGATCACGTTCCTGTGGATTCACGTAAAGAGTCTGTGCAATTTCGACGCTCAGGAGCTCATCCCGATTCTCGTACCCGACGATGCGCATCAAGGCAGCGTTGAAATCCAGGAAGCGCCCCTGTGTTGTGGAGATAAATACGCCCTCCTGAACGCTGGCGACCAGGTTGCGATATTTTTCTTCCGCCCTCTTCCGTTCGGTGATGTCTTTCAAAACGTGAATCGTTCCGAGCTTGCGCCCTGCTGGATCGGAAAAGTCGGAATTGGACGCCAGGAAAAAACCTTGCAGCCACGGGTCGAGAGCATCCGCGTCGCCCGAACACCCCTCGCAATATGGGCACACTTTGAAGAAAGCAGCCCGCGGGCTGAAGAGATCGTTGACCGAACGGCCGACAATCGAAGCAAAGTCGCGGCCAAGTAGATTTGCGAGCCTCAGATTTCCGCGCACGATACGCCCTTCGCTGTCGTGCACCATGATGGGATCGCCGATGGAGTCAAAGGTATACACCCACTGCTGCTGAACCGTCTTGATCTGTTCGAACAGGTTTACGTTCTCGACAGTTGTGCCGAGGAAGCTGGCGACGTTCACCAGGTACGTCAGCTCGTCTTCGTGGAAACGCTTACCGGGCAGCGCCCCGACATTCAGAAGTCCTACAATGCCCTTTTTCCCCCGCAGCGGCACGCTGATCAGCTGGGTGATCCCCGCATCGGCCATGGCACGCCGCAGTTTGGAATCCTTTTCTTCCTCAAATCGAGAAACGCGATAGTCCTTCTGAATCATTGCTTGCAAAGCGGGAGAGGAAGCCGCCATGCGCTCCAATTGCTTCAAGTAGGAGTCCGAGAACCCCACCGACGCGCGGCATACATATTCGGCAGCCTCCGCCTCGCCCTCTTTCAACCGGATGATACCGTGCGTGACCCCAAGGCTGCCGGCGATTTGCCCCAGTACCTGCTGGAGCATCGCAGGCAGAGCCAGCGATTGGCTGCTGGAAGCAGTGAGCAGCGTGAACTGGCGCATTTTTTCACTGATTTCGAGCGAACGGGTCCGCGCCGCCTCCAGCAACAAAACGATCATCCCGATGCCCAGGCTGGCGTTCAAGAAATGGTCGAAGGCAAAGCGGAGCAGGTGAATCTCGCTGAAAGTCCATTGAGGCCGGTCAAGGTTGTTGAGGGCCAGCAACGTGAATGCGCCGGCTAGAAGTTTTGTGCCGTGACCTCGAATCGAGCCTGCCGCGCGCCACAGCAGCCAGCCCGAGGCCAGGCAAATCATGCTCTGCAGAATGGTGCTCTCCCAGCGAGACTGCCCCCAAGGTCCGGCTTTCGCTTGGTAGTAGCCAGCGGTCAAGGCCATCACGGCAGAGAGCCAGATCATGGGCCAGAAAAAACGATTCTGCCCTAACGTCAACTGAACGATGGAAGCAAGAAACAATACCAGCGCGGCAATCCCCGATGCCGTCGCGAGAATGTAGAGCGAAGGAGGATAACCAAAAAAATAGCCCAGCTCACTGAAAGAAGCCACCGTCAGACAAATCCAGCCAAAAAGCCAAAGTTTATAGAAAACTCCGGGGTTATCACGCTTCAGGTGGACGAACAAAACCAGCAGCGTCAGGCAAGCCGTGGCTTCAAAGAAAGCGATCCCCTGGATGCCCTGCGTCGCGATCACGGCGGCCCCTCCCCGGGGTCAGTTGGAAATGAGAAAGTGAAAAGGTGCCGTGTTCCTTCCAGTAAACGAAGCAACGACACCACGCTGAATTGACGCTAACACGCTATTTTCTTACTGGGCAATAGCACCACAAAGGTAGTGTGCCGTCCCGTATAATGCTGCTTGGGAGATAAACCAACGTGGACGTGGAACACATCCTGGTAGTGGATGACGAGGAAGCGATTCGGGAAGTTGTCTCGACGATGTTGGAGTCCCGCGGCTACAGTTGCACTGCCGTGAGCAACGGCCGGGCGGCGCAGGAATGCGTCCGCAGGCAGACACCGGACCTGGTGCTGAGCGACATGATCATGCCGGAAATGGACGGCATCAAACTGCTCGATTGGCTGCGAAATCATGACCCCGAGGTGCCGGTGATCATGGTGACCGCAATCCATGACATTTCGACCGCTCTTGAGGCCATCCGGCGTGGGGCTTACGACTACATCCTGAAACCCTTTGAGAAAGATCAACTGTTCTTGGGCGTCGGGCGGGCGTTGCAGCACCGGCGGCTGGTGCTGGAAAACAAGAGCTACCAGTTGAACCTGCAGCAGCAGGTGGACGAACGAACGCAGCAGCTCACTGTGGCGATTACACAACTTGAACAGTCTTACGACGACACACTTGAAGCGCTCGGCAGCGCGCTGGACTTAAAGGATGCGGAAACCGAAGGACATTGCCAGCGCGTGACCGCATTTACCATTTCCATCGCCAAGACCGTTCCCGTGCCGCTTCCTTACCTTCCGGTGCTGGCGCGCGCCGCTTTTCTTCACGACATCGGCAAAATGGCGATTCCCGATCGCATCCTTCGCAAGCCGGGCCCGCTGGACAACGACGAAAAGACCATCATGCGCACCCACTGCGAAATCGGGTTCAACATGCTCATCAAGATTCCGTTTCTCCGCGATGCGGCGGAGATCGTGTTGGCCCACCAGGAATTTTTTGACGGCACCGGTTATCCGCGTGGATTGCGCGGCGAGCAGATTCCCCTTGGGGCGCGAATCTTTTCGCTGGCCGACGCAATGGATGCAATGATCAGCGACCGGCCGTACCGCAAGGCCCTGCCGATGTCCCACGCCCGGGAAGAGATTCGCCGGTGCGCCGGCACGCAGTTTGATCCCAAGATCGTGGAAGTGTTTCTTTCGATTCCCGAGAAGCACTGGGCGGAATTACGGGAAAATCTGGGCTCACCGTTTCGCCTCGCCCAGTTGAAAAACTTGAATAATTGATCAGGCTGCCCGAAGTCCCAGCGGCCATTCGCCTTTCGGCGCCGTTCCAGTCGTGCTATCGTTTGCTCGAGCACTGAAAATGGCACTCGTTCCTCTGAAAACCGCATCGGAAACCGGCTATTGCGACTGTGTCTGCAGTTGCTATGAACTGGCCAGCCTGCGCGACGAGGATACCGGCAAGGGTTATTGCCCCGCCTGCGCGAAAGACCACCTGGACTGGAACGCTGGAGTCGGCATCCCCCATCCCGTGCCAACAAAGGTTCTTGCCAACGTTGCTGACCGCAAGCGTGTGCCGGAATTGCCCCCGGGCGCCGATCCCCCCGGCCGCTTGCGTTGAACTCACTGCCAAATCGTCGAGTAAATCTTGCTACGGTTGTTGACGGAAATAGGGAGCGGGAGGCTCCGTGAGCCTCCCGCCTCCGTCCCTGCCTGGAAAAATCCGGACTAAAACTCAAAGCGCAAGGAAAACTGCATGACGCGCGCGAGTTCCTGGCCGACTTGGGTGGTGATCACGCCGAAGGTAGGGCTGGTAATGTTCGTGTCCGGGAAACCAAAATTTGGATGGTTGAAGACGTTGAAGGCGTCCGCGCGGAATTGCAGGTGGTAGCGTTCGCCGACGAGCGGAAAGGTCTTGGCGATCCCGAGATCCACATTCGAGAAATGGGGGCCGTACAAGACGTCGCGGCTGCCGTTTCCGAGGCCGCTGACGAAGGAAAAAGCAGCCTGAGCCGCCTGGGGATTAGCAAAGAATTGGATCTGGTTGCCGTTGGCCTTGTCGTTGTGGATGCTGCCTTGGACGGCGCCGGTATTCCCGTTGAACAGCGCCCCGTCATCGGCCGCAAGGCTGGTGGTGCTGCCGCCGCTCTCCGTGTTCATCGCCAGGCCGGTGCGCCATGTGACCACCCCGGAAACCTGCCAGCCACCCACGGCCTCATCCAGCCAACGCGGAGCGTTGTGCGCAAAGACCTGGTTCTTTCCAACCGGGAGGTTATAGAGGAAGGAAGCGTTCACTTGATGCTTGGCGTCGAATTCGGAGTTGCCGCGGCATGCTCTCAGGTTGTAAGGATCACAAAGGATTGAAGACGTGCCCGCGACGAAGTTTCCGTTGTTATTCGCGACGATCGAATTGTTGTCGATCGAATGCGAGAACGTATAGTTGAAGTCAAACTGAAGATTGTGCGACAGCCGCTTGCGCAGCGTGGTGAACATTGCATTGTACGAGGAAAAGCCCTTGTTGGTGCCCAGTGCATTCACCAGGAATTGCGAAGGGATCACCACATTGGGCGGCACGAGCCCAAGAAGGGTGAAGGCTACGGCGCTGATGTTTCCCTGCTTCAGCGCAGTCTGATTGAGGGCGTAGATCGCTTGCGTGCAGGTGCTAAAGGGCGTCCCGAAAATCTGCTGGTTGATCTGCGCGCACGACTCACCGGTGCCGGCCTGAAGTTGATTTTCAAAGAACGGCAAGGCCGTCACATTGTTGGGATTCGTATTCTGCCTGGCAAGCTGTTCGAGCGTAGTGGAGTCGCCGACAAAGCTGTGACCCGAACTCTTGTCCGTAAAGTTCAGCGGCCCGCCGGCATCCGCAAGCACGAACAGCCGGCGCCCAAGGCGCCCGAAGTAATCCACCTCGAGCTGGAACCCGCCCGGTAGCTCTCTCTGTATACCGAGAGAAAATGTTTCGGAGTAGGGAGTGTGCAGGTGGGTGTCCAACCCGTAGTTAAAGATTGCGTTTGGAGTCACCGTGGTCGTGAAGGGCGGCGCGACTACTGGAAAAGGAACCGCGTTCGGCGCGGAGAAGCGCGGATCCGATTGCAGTGAGGCATTCGCCCCGCCGCCGCCAAAATTCGTGGCGACGGTGTTGCCGAAGACGTAGTTGCCTTGGTCTTCAAGGTTGGTTATGGCGTTGATTACGGTCTCATCGTAGACGAGGGAAGCCTGTCCGCGAATGACCGTCTTGTGATCTCCAAAGATGCTGCCAAGGACGCCCTCGCGGAAGCTGGGGTTCCACGCAAAAGCGGCCCGCGGCGAGAAATTAAGTTTGTCGGGGCTGTAGAGTGGGGGCGCGTGATTCGCTTTGCCGGATAATGTGTACGTAAGTTGCGGTGTAGCGTCAGGTCCGGATATCCCGTTCAGCCCGTTTTCCTGGCGGACCTGGAGCAACTGGCTGAGGTCCGTGTTGAAAAAACTCGCTTGCTGGCCATTGATTTCGTAAGGTACGGAAGCGTACTGGTAGCGCACGCCGCCCGTCAGCGTGAAGTCCTTCCGGAGTTTCCAGGAATCCTGGACATAGGTGGCGTAGAGATAAGAGCGATAGTCCCGCCGATGCGATTCTTGGCCGGTGGGAACCACTGCCCCACTTCTCGTATAGGTGATGGCGCTTTGCACGTTGTTGATGATTCCCAGCGCACCCACAAAAAAGTTGTCCCAGTTCCCAGTGGCAACTCCGTTTGGATCTTGAAGGATATTCGCTGGGCGCAGGTTGTTCGGCAGGCTTAAAATGCTGCCGCCGAGGCCCTCCTGGATGAAATCAAAGTTATTGGTCAACGTGCTGCGGACTTTGTCGGGATTCCACTGCCCGCCGAACTGAATAGTATGACGCCCGCGGACCAGCGTGACGTCATCCCGAAACGTCGGAACCGGTGAGATGTGCCCAATTTGGCTCTGCCGCGCATAGGGAGTCGCCAGCGCGGCGCCGAAGAAGGACAATTCCACGAGCCCCCCCGCCGGATTGAAGTTGATCGGTTGATCAAGATTGTTGCGGGTTTCGCCGATGACCAGCTGATTCACGGTGTTGGCGCTCTTGGTCCAGGTCTCGCCAAAAACCCAGCCGTAGTCGCGCAGGATGTTGGGTCCGGTGGTCGGGTCGCCAGGAAACTGGATCGGCGTGTTGATTGAGTTGAGATTGCGGAAGTTCACCCGTCCGAAAATCTTGTGCTTGGAATTAAGAATGAAGTCCCCTCGTCCAAGATAGGAATTCTCCGTTAAGGGATTTGGCGAGTTGAAGCGGAATCCAGCCGTATTGATGCCATCACCCGACGAAAAATCATTCGGTGCGGGATAGCGCGTCTTGAACAGATTCAATAGAGACGGCGCAATTCCTGGGGCCGCGAAGCCGGGAGCATTGGGACAGCCCCCCGCCTGCGAACACGGATCCAGAGAGGCGACTTGTGGGGCGGAAAGGATCGTCACGCAATCCGTGCTGACGTCGGCCGAAGTGAGCCGGCTGGTCGGACTGCAAGGCTGTCCGGTAAGGGAGTTGGTGGCATTCACGTAGGCGAGTTCGCCATTCTGGACATGGGGAAGCGGGACCAGTTGCAACTCGTTGGCCTGTTGGGCATCGCGGCGGCCTTCATAGTCGAAGAAGAAGAAGAGTTTGTCTTTCAGGACCGGGCCGCCCAGGTTAGCCCCGAATTGATTGCGAACCAAGTTCGTCCGCGGAACACCATTTTTGTTATTAAAAAAAGTATTGGCCTCGGTCGCAGCGGTGCGATTGAACTCATAGGCCGCGCCATGAAAATCATTTGTTCCGGATTTCGTGACAATGACAGTTTCCGCGCCGCCTCTTCCACCATACGCCGGAGTGAAGCTGCCAACCTGGGTGCTGAATTCCTGGACCGATTCGACCGGAATTGCCGCTTGCGTTTGGAAGGACGTTCCGAAAGCGTAGTCCGTCGCATCAATGCCATCGACGGTTATATTGTTCTGGTCCGCGCGCGCGCCGGCCACCGCGCCGTCGCGGCTGCCGGAGGGATCGGCGTTGAGGCCGCCCTGGGCACTCACAACACCCGGCTGGAGCCGCAGCAGGTTAGCGGGATCGTCTCTGAATTCGTTCGGAAGGTCGGCGACCGCGCGCAAATCGAAGTTGTTCCCAATGGTTGAGTCCGTGGTATTGAGACTTACCGAGCCCTCGGACTTTACTTCCACAGTTTGCGTCACCGTGCCTACAGAAAGCTGAACGTCCTGCGTGCGGGTCGTGGCGACCGCAAGATACAAATTGGAAATCGTGATGCTCCGGAATCCATCTCTGCTGATGCGCAGTTCGTATCCGGGTCCCGGCGCCAACTGTACGAAACGATACGCTCCCGTATCGCCGGTTTGCTCTTGCATAGTGGCTCCGGTTCGCGTATTGACCAGCGTCACCGTCGCCTTGCCGATTGCTCCGCCGCTTTCGTCGGTGACTGTGCCGACGAGGCCCGCGAACTCCTGTGCGTGTGAGAGCGCAGGTAGAAAAACGAAAATCGCAACAATAACAATGAAGACACACGAACGCACTCGCGTAGTTCCACTCATCGACGCAGCTCCCCTACTCGGATTTTTGCCGAATGCGCGCACACAAATTGCGCTGCACTGGAAGACTCACTCGCGAAGATCGAGGAATCACGAGATTCTGAATTTCTCGCAATCCACTCTCCTGAAAAGAAGGCTGATTGAGAGTAGCTTCTAGATCCGGCCCACCGGCAACGGAACTCTCTAGACGGCAACCCCCAACAACCACGCGCGGAAAGACCGGGATAACGTGATCCCCAGCCACCAACTGAAGGAAAACTGCGGTCGTTCGCCTTAGTGCAACTGAACGGCCAATGTTTGATTCTCAGGAAGTACAGAAAAACGGGGATTTAGACACACCGCACGGCAAAAAACAAAATGCGGCTACTAAATTCTGGAGGAATTTCCGGAATCGGGAACTTCGAACGCTTTCTGTGACGGTACTTCGCCGATTTATTTGCCGAGATACAGCAGAGCCAGCAGAAAAAGCCACAGCGCGTCCATGAAGTGCCAGTAGTAGGAAGTTACTTCCGCCGCCGCGGAGCGCGTCACCTGGGCCTGATCGAAATTGCGCCTGGCTACGTAGATCAGCGCGGCAATTCCTCCAAACAGATGCAGCGCATGGGCGCCGGTGAAAATGTAAAAGAAACTGCTGGCGGGATTGCTCGCCAGATAGATTCCTTCGGCAACCAACTGCCGCCAGGCTACGATTTGCCCCACCAGAAAACCTGCGCCCAGGACCGTGGTGAGCAGCCACAGATTCTTGTAGTAGGAAAGCCGCCTCTGCGCCAGGCCGTGGCGGGCCATTTCCAACGTGGCGCTGCTGGCGAGCAGCACAACCGTGTTGATCCACATCAGCGTGGGGATATGGACCGGAATCCAATTGCCGTTCCCTCGGCGAACCAGGAAGGCGCTGGCCAGCGCCATGAAAAACATCAGGATGGATACTATCCCCAGCGCCATGCCCGTGTAGTACCGCTTGGGTGATGAATTTTCCCGCCTCGGGCGTTTTCCATCGTCACCGCCGCCATTGCGGCCCGTCGGCGGGAGGTTCCCTCCCCCGCCGTCGCTGGTCTTTTTCTCGATGATCAATTCGATTTCAGGCGTTGCGGTTGAGCCCGGCATAGCGTCCCTTTCCCTATCTCAACGTACG
>Ga0210410_10004401_pt1 | contig 12358 bp, 11 predicted proteins | sample IncBWC4MmetaG_FD_161058 | JGI IMG/M metagenome (GOLD analysis project Ga0210410, IMG submission 161058) | Forest soil microbial communities from Barre Woods Harvard Forest LTER site, Petersham, Massachusetts, United States - Inc-BW-C-4-M | ecosystem: Environmental > Terrestrial > Soil >... | reverse complement strand
CAGCTCAAGCCCATCCCACAGAGTGCGCTCTCGCTACAGATGCGTTACCACGGCGAGCCGCTTGATCTTTTGGCTCTGATAGGCGCGCAGGAACGCATTGTAGTCCCGGAACGACACGCAGCCGTTGGAATCGCCCCGCGTACCGAGCATGTAAGTATGGGCGAGCAGTCCGGTGCGGCCTAACGCGCCCTCCTCGTCGACCGGAATGAGCCTTATCGCCTGCACACCGTGGAACGGCGCTTCGCGCATTTTCAGATCGTAGAGTGTCGGCGGCGTCGGACCGTGCATTCTCTCATGAACGTAGCGCGGATCGTCGATCCGCGAGCCGAGCCCGGAATGCGCTTCCAGTTGTGTGCCGTCCGGCAGGTACACGGTATGGGCCGATATGTCATAGACGGCGGTGAAGCGATCGTAGCGTCCGGACGAAATATTTACTCCGTCGGTGGCGGTGCCGTCTTCCGGCGCCGCGTAAGCGAGCGTGACCGGCCTCGGCTTGCCGAACAGCTTCTCGAAAATGGACGGCGTATTGTTCTCGGATTGAGCGGAATTTGCCGCGGCATAGGCCTGTGCGTTCTCGCGCACCGAAGCGGCGCGGATCTGCGAACGAATAGCTTTGGTTGCCGCGGCCGCTTTCGCCATGACGCGTTCGCGGATCGACGGCGGCTTCGGCGGAGCTTCGGGCGTCGCCGCAATGCCGGTATCGGCCAGCGAAGCCGTGACCATGGGCTCGCGATCGCCCTTGGCCACCGACCCGGCCAGCGCAAACGTGCCGGGCGGATAGCCGAGCGAGAAGCGCGAATCAAACAACGCAACCTCGCTGGTAATTGCCGCCGCCGAACGCCGCGCTTGATTCTTCAACGCGTTCGAGAGCCGCGCATAGGCGGTCGCGACCGCGGGGTGATGCTCGCCGCTGTCGACTGACAGCGCCGGCTGCTCCGCCAGAGTAGCCGCGGCATTTTCGGTGCCGCCGGACAGATAGGTCCACGCCGTCCAGCCGCTGGCCAAAACAATGCCGGCAAGCGCGACGCGGCTCAGCGTCCCTTGCGGCCGCGCCTTCCCCCTGAAATTTGCATCTTCGACGATCTCATCACGCGTGTGCCACTCGTTCGTGAGTCTCATTCCCCCGCTTCCGTCTCAGACGCAGGTCAAGCAAATTTCGACATGCCGCGACAGCAGCACGCACGAAGCAGACCAGCGTATGTTAGGCGCTCCCCCGACCAGAGTTGCGCGACCCCCAACAGTTGCGCGCGATTGCGGCGGCTTTTAGTTAATTGTCGCGGCCGGGCCAAATGGCATGTCAATGGTTAACAGGCACCGAAAGGTAACGTGGCCGCAATGTGGCGGCCTTGCGGCTTCGGCGAGTCAATTGCAGCTTCGGCGAGCTGATGTGCAGGCACATCAACGTCCGCGCGCAATGTATCCGCACGATGCATCAAATGTCCGCCGATGCTGACTCGCGCCCCCGGTACTCGACGCTCGAACAGATAAAGGAAACAAAAAGCGCGAAATCAGTGCAGGCGGAATTCGCCGTCGATCGCTTTGATCTCGGCGGGCTTGATCAGCCGCGCATGCGCCACCGTCACCGAATGCAGCGGTCCCTCGAGCTTCTCCAGCCAGAAATTGAGGAATTTATTGAGCACGGGAAATTCCGGGCACAGATCGTACTCCTGCCAGATATAGGTCTGCAGAAGCCACGGATGATCCGGCCGGCGATAGAGGATGTTGGCCGTGGTCAGTCCATAGCCCTCGAGCTGGCGGCGGAAATCCCGCGACGCAGAGAATTCCTGTGAGCTCATTTCATAGTCCCTCCGTCCAAGAGCGAATGTTTCGAGACTCGTTCCTCCATTGCAAGCCTCAAAATTGAATAAGCTGTGCATTTTCAAGGCGCTAGCAGCGTTCATTGGTGCGTGCTAACAGCCGGAAAGCACGCCGCGCGCTCCGGACCGGGTGTCAACCGGGCGTCATGGGAATGTTTCCCGCCGCCGACGTGTAAAATTTCGCAGCGGGCAGCGGAACAAGACGCCATTAACCACGGCGAGATTGTTGCACGCGGCCGCTGGCAGTCCTGATTAATGAGTGCTAAAAAATTTTCAGGCGCCTCTTGCGGGCCAAAAATCGCGCCCCAAATCGCTGCCAAGCGGTCAGCCGAGAATACGGTCTAGGGGGACCGCCCAACTCAAAAGTATCATTATTGTCAGTATCTTAGGAGGACACCATGAAGTTTCGTCCGCTTCACGACCGCGTTGTCGTCAAGCGCATCGATGCCGAAGAGAAATCAGCCGGCGGCATCATCATTCCCGACACCGCCAAGGAAAAGCCCTCACAAGGCGAGGTCACGGCCGTTGGGCCGGGCGGCCGCGACGAGGCCGGCAAGCTGATCCCCATCGACGTGAAGGTCGGCGACCGCGTGCTGTTCGGCAAATGGTCGGGCACCGAGGTGAAGATCGACGGTCAGGAGCTCCTCATCATGAAGGAGTCCGACATCATGGGAATCATCGACGAGCCCGCGGCCAAGAAGAAGGCCGCGTAACAACTCACTCCCTTATGTCATGGCCGGACCTGGTCCGGCCATCCCGATAGATCGGCACTGCTGTGCAACCGAGTCGAGATCGCCGGGACAAGCCCGGCGATGACGAATGGGCAAGCACGATTTCAGGAGAACAACTATGTCTGCCAAGGACGTCAAATTCGGAGTCGAGGCGCGCGACAAGATGTTGCGCGGCGTCGACATTCTCGCCAACGCCGTGAAAGTGACGCTCGGCCCGAAAGGCCGCAACGTCGTGCTCGACAAGTCGTTCGGCGCTCCCCGCATCACCAAGGACGGCGTCACCGTCGCCAAGGAGATCGAGCTCGACGACAAGTTCGAGAATATGGGCGCGCAGATGGTGCGCGAGGTCGCCTCGAAGACCTCCGACATCGCCGGTGACGGCACCACGACCGCGACCGTGCTCGCCGCCGCGATCGTCAAGGAAGGCGCCAAGGCGGTTGCCGCCGGCATGAACCCAATGGACCTCAAGCGCGGCATCGACCTTGCGGTCGAGGCCGTGGTCGAGGAACTGAAAAGGAACTCGAAAAAGGTCACCTCGAACGACGAGATCGCCCAGGTCGGCACCATCTCGGCGAACGGCGACCAGGAGATCGGCCGCTTCCTAGCCGAGGCGATGAAGAAGGTCGGCAACGAGGGCGTGATCACGGTCGAAGAAGCCAAAAGCCTCGAGACCGAGCTCGACGTGGTCGAAGGCATGCAGTTCGACCGCGGCTATATCTCCCCCTACTTCATCACCAACGCCGACAAGATGCGCGTTGAGATGGAGGATCCCTACATCCTGATCAACGAGAAGAAGCTTTCGGCGCTCAACGAGCTGCTGCCGCTGCTCGAAGCCGTCGTGCAGACCGGCAAGCCGCTGCTGATCGTGGCGGAAGACGTCGAAGGCGAAGCGCTCGCCACCCTCGTGGTCAACAAGCTGCGCGGCGGCCTCAAAGTCGCGGCGGTGAAGGCCCCGGGCTTCGGCGACCGCCGTAAGGCCATGCTGCAGGACATCGCCGTCCTGACCGGCGGCCAGGCGATCTCCGAAGATCTCGGCATCAAGCTCGAGAACGTCACGCTCGCCATGCTCGGCAAGGCCAAGAAAGTGATGATCGACAAAGAGAACACCACGATCGTCAACGGCCTTGGCAAGAAGAAGGACATCGAAGACCGCATCACCCAGATCAAGGCGCAGATCGAGGAAACCACCTCCGACTACGACCGCGAGAAGCTGCAAGAGCGGCTGGCCAAGCTCGCGGGCGGCGTCGCGGTGATCCGCGTCGGCGGCGCCACCGAGGTCGAAGTGAAGGAGCGCAAGGATCGCGTCGACGATGCGATGCATGCGACCCGCGCCGCGGTCGAGGAAGGCGTGCTTCCGGGCGGCGGCGTTGCGCTTCTGCGCGCCACCGAGTCGCTCAAGAAGCTGCGCACGCACAACGACGACCAGAAGACCGGCGTCGAGATTGTGCGCAAGGCGCTGCAGGCTCCGGCCCGGCAGATCGCCACCAATGCCGGTGAGGACGGCTCGGTCATCGTCGGCAAGATCCTTGAGCACGGCACCTATGGCTACGGCTTCGACGCGCAAAACGGCGAATACGTCGACATGGTGAAGAAGGGCATCATCGATCCGACCAAGGTCGTGCGCCAGGCGTTGCAGGGCGCCTCCTCGGTCGCCGGTCTGCTCATCACCACCGAGGCGATGGTCGCCGAGCTGCCGAAGAAGAAGGAAATGCCGGCCATGCCGCCGGGTGGCGGCGGAATGGATTTCTAAGTCCGTTCGAGACGATCTAAGGCCGCCGCCACATACATCTTGAAGTGATCGAAGTCGGCAACAGCCGACTTCGATGTGGCGGCAGAATGGATTTCTAATCCAACCGAGACGTGAAATCCGAAGGCCCAGGAGAAATCCCGGGCCTCTTGCTTTTTGGCATTGCGAGCGAAGCGAAGCAATCCAGTCCGCAGTGCCGTGCTGGATTGCTTCCTCGCCTCGCTCCTCGCAATGACGCGCCCCATTCCGCGCACCTCATGCAAACACAGTCCGCTCGATCAGCCAGTAGAGCCCGAACACCAAGATCACCGCGGAGCAGGCATAGACCAGGCTGGCGTGCCGTTCGCGTTTTCCGCCGGCGGCGACGCCGATCCGATCGGACAAAAGGAGCAGCGGAAAGATCAGGGATACGATCGCGACCTGCCCGATCTCGACGCCGATATTGAAGGCCGCGAGCGCCGGAATGAGCGCACGGTCGGGCAGGCCATATTCGCGCAGCGCGCCGGCAAATCCGAACCCGTGCACCAGGCCGAGCACGAAGGTCGCCCGCCACCTTTTGCTGATGTCATGCACAAAGAAATTTTCGGCCGCCACATAGACGATGGTTGCGGCGATCAAAGGCTCGACGATCGACGACGGCAGGCGCACGACGTCGAGCACGGCAAGCGACAGCGTCAGCGAGTGCGCAACGGTGAACGCGGTCACCACCTTGATCAGCGGCCACAGCCGCCGGCCCCATAGGATGACGGCGAGCAGAAAGGCGATGTGGTCGTAGCCCAGGAAGATGTGCTCGATGCCGGCCGCGACAAACCGGCCGAAGATTTGCCAAACTGACGCGCCTTCGCCGGAGAGCGCGATCTCCGGCGCATTCTTGTCGATCGCAAGCTCGCGCTCGCCGTGCTCGCTTGCGATGACGGCGAGATGCCGCGCGGCAGGATCGACATCTTGAAATAGCGTCACGCGATAGCGGAGCTCGCCCTCGGGCGGACAGGTCCAGGCCATCGTGATCAGGACGTGGGTGTCGGCGGGCTTTGCTGTTGCCGGACCGGGGCTGCATCGCTCCCCGCCGGCAAGCACGGCAACATGATCGTCGACATAGCTGAGGATCGCCGGCACCATCACCCCCAGCGCCACCGGGTTGACCTCGCCATTCGCCTCGACGATGCGAACGTTCGCCGCTTTTTCGTAGTCGCGGCCAAGCGCGTTGATTTCAAGCTCGATCGTGCGGCCGTGTGCCACGATGCGCGAGGTGCTCACGCCCGCGGTGTGGGCGTATGCCTGGCACACCGCGAAGACGGCGAGCGCCCCGCCCGCACCGGCCAACGCGCGGCGGATCGCCCTCCTCCATCCGCGCGGCGTCATTCCGCGGCCGATCATTCGGCGCCGCCGAGGCCCTTGAGGATGACGACGGCCGAAGCCGCGCGCATGCTTTCGGGATACGCCTCGGCAAATGTCGCAAGCGCCTTGCGCGCTTTGGCGGCATACGCGCGCGCCGCCTCGGGCTCGCGCGCCAGCCGCGCCGCCCGCGCGAGATCGATGGCGTAGATGAACGCGGCCTCTTCGGCATCGTCGGCGCTGAGCGGAGCCGCAGCCAACGCCTGCGCTTCGGCGATCTGACGATCGAGGTCGTCGGCGCTCAAGCCGACGAGCTTGAAAGGATCGAACACGAAGCTCTCGTAAAAGCCCGCTTTCAGCAGCGCAAAGCGGGCGCGCGGCGCAGCGGGCGCGGCGGGCGAAAGCCGAAGCGCGTCCTCGAGCGTGGCGCGCGGCAAGCGGTAGCGACCGTTCGTGTCGTCGAAGGCAGGCGACAGGTTGCGCTGAGCGAGCGACTTCTGCAGCGAGTCGCCGTTGAAGCTGAGCCGCCCACTGTGCGCGGCAAGATCGCGGTTGAGAATCTCTGTCGTCTCGACCTGCACAAGGCCGAGCGCGAGCTTCGCCTCGCCTTCCGTCGCTGAGCCGGCAGCGTTCTTGGCGCGCACGTCTGCAGCCTCAACGGCGGCGAGCGCGGCCCTCACCTGCTCCCCGTCGATAACTTCGTGCGCGCTCGGCGAGCGCGGACTGAACAGCGAAAGGAAGGCAGCCAAAAACACAAACGCCCTGCCGGCATGGCGTGGAAGTTTCCACGACGCCGCGCCGCGGAAGGTGCTGGCCGTGCGGCCGCCTTTAGTCATTCGGCATGCCTTCGCCGGCGAAGAAGGCGTGGGCGCCGCGATGGGCGGGCACGACACCGTTCGGCGCGGTGACGGCAGTGGGAAGCGTGTCCCCGTGGGCGGAGAGTGTCTGCGCCAACAAGTAAGCGTGCCGGGCCATGAAATCCGGGCGGCAGACGAAAACGTGGCTGCCGAACGAAACGATGATGCGCAGCGGCGCTTCATGGATGTCGGCGAACGGCGGCTTGGCAAGAAAGAGAGCCTCGGCGCTGTCGGCCTGCATGATCGCGACATCCTGCTGATTGGTGGCGATGAGGACGCCGATGCGCCGTGCATCCGCGGCGCTGACGAGCTGCGGTCGAGACGCGGGCAGATGGCGCGACAGCACATCGACCACGGCCGTCGTGAGCGCGCCGTTCCGCTCGTCGTCGCGTTGACTGACAATCAAAAGATGAAAGCGCCGGTAAACCGGCCACATGCGATCGGGATTGAGGTCGGCAAGCGCAGGCCGCCGCGCGGCGAACACGCAGGCCGCCCCTGCTGCTCCCGCACCCAATCTTAACAACGCACGCCGGTTCATGCTCAGCAGCATCAAGCGCGGCGAAGATCGCCGCCGCGCCTGCGCGTCTTTCTGTTATGGCTTGAAGATGTCGCGGTTGAGGATCGCCGTGACACCCAGGTTCGGCACGTCCACCAATTGCGCGATGTTGAGATCGACGGCCACGCTCACCACCGTGTAGGCCTGTTCGCGGCTCAAGCCTTTCTCCTTGACCAGAAAGTCGATCATGTTGAGCGTGGCGTTGCGCGCGGCCAGGCTCACGTCCTCGGAGAGGTTGGCGAGCGGCGCGATCTTCTGGCCGCCCAGATAGGTGTCAAACACCGGCACCTCGCCTTCCGGCTTCAGCGGCAGGCCCGAGACCGCGTAGAAGCTTGCCGGCGCCAGGCGCTTGAGCTGGGTGCCGCCCTCAAAGTGCATCGTCGACATGAGCGAAGCCATGCCCGGCATGATGCTGGCGCGCATGGTCACCCTGGCGCCCATCTCGATGGCGGTGCCGCAGACCTCGCCGCCGCCTTGCGCATAGTGCACGTCGCCGGCGAACAATCCGCAGCCGTCAATGAAACACGGGAACAGCAAGGTGGTGCCGACCACCGTTTCCTTGGTGTCGAGATTGCCGCCGTTCTCACGCGGCGGAACCGTGCGCACGCATTCATCCTTCGCCGTACCGTTGGTGCCGCAGAGGTCCGACGGCAGCGCATCGACCGGCTGCGGGGTGAGCGCTGCGCCGCCCGCATCGGCCAGCGCCTTTTCGCGCTTGAGCCACTTGTCGATTTCCGGCTTGCCGGGCAACACGCCGACCGTACCCATGAACGCATTCATGGGTACAGAGATGCCGGGCAGATCCTTGGAGCGGGCTTCGAGGCGGTTCAGCTCCCAGTGGATGATGAAGGGATCGCGGAACACGTCGCGCAGGAAGCCGAAGCCCGGCACGATGGTGGTGTAGCCGAAATCATCCGGCGCGATGTCGACGATAGTAACGGCGATCGCGTCGCCGCGTTTCGCCCCATCGACAAAGACCGGCCCGGTGAGCGGATGTACCAGGTTGAGATTCACCGCCGCGACGTCTTGCGGCTTGGAATCGAAGGTCAGGTCGGAATCGAGCGCGTCGCGCGTCTCGAGCACGAAAAGCTGCCCAGGAGCGACATGGGCGGCGGGCTTGATTGAATAATGATATCGATTGAAGCAGTGAGGATCGTCTTTGCAGTGCTTGCCGGTTTTTGCAACGATCACCGGACTTGGGAGTTTCACTTCGCTGGTGTCGGCCCAGGCAAATCCGAAGCTTCCGGCCATGATCAGCGCGATCGCCGGAACCGTCGAAACAAATTTGGATTTCATGGCATCGCCCTCCCGTGCGACCCGCAGCAGCGCGTCCTTCCCGGTCGGGACCATCCGCGTACGCGGTGCACCCACATTCGATCGTATTAACGGCATCGAACAAGTCAAGGGTGTGAATGTTCGTTGAAGGCCCGGAGAAATGTCGGGTTTTTGGCTTTCGTCGGTGCAGGCGAGCAGAAATGCGCAAGCAACAATCCGCAATTTGCTCAATCCCGCGAAAGAGAAAGCGGGAATCCAGACGGAGTGCCCGCCCTGGGTCCCGGCCTCGCGGGGACGAGCGGTGGACGGGCTCACACCTCTCCTGGCACGGTGGCGTGCTCGCGCGGGGCGCGATATTTGTCTGACGGCGACGTGCTTTGGGTCAGCACTTGATCGATGACGAACAGCGGCCGGCGCTTGGCTTCCAGATAAAGCCTGCCGACATATTCGCCGAGCAGGCCGAACAGTATGAGCTGCGTCGAGCCGAGGATCAGGACCACGGTGAGCAAGCTTGTCCAGCCTTCGACCACCTGGCCGAGCGCCCAGCTGCCGAGTGTGTAACCGACCATCAGCAAACTCAAAAAGCCAAGCGCGAGCCCGAGATAAGAGGCAAGCCGCAGCGGCATGATCGAGAACGAGGTCAGCGCGTCGAAGGCTAGCCCGATCATCCGCGCGAGCGGATAGTTGCTGGCGCCGGTGGTGCGCGCGGCGCGATCGTATTGGATCGGCAATTGGCGCAGCCCGATCCAGCTCACCATGCCGCGGATGAAGCGATGCTGCTCCGGCATCGAATTGAGAATGTCGAGCACGCGCCGGGTCATCAGCCGGAAATCGCCGGCATCGGCCGGCAGGTCGGCATGGCCGATGCGCTGCATCAGCCGATAGAACAAAGCCGCAGTGCCGCGCTTGAGCATGGTCTCGCCCTCGCGCTGGCGGCGCACGCCATAGACGACATCGGCTTCGGCGCTGTCCATCAGGCGCCACATGTCGGCAAGGAGTTCCGGTGGGTCCTGCAAATCGGCGTCGATCATCAGGATACGCTCGCCCCGGCAGGTGTAGAGGCCGGCAGTGATCGCAAGCTGATGGCCGTGGCGGCGGGCGAGATTGACGGCGACGACATGCGGATCGCGCCGCACCAGGTCGGTCATGATCGCCCAGGTGCGATCGCTCGAGCCGTCGTTGAGGAGGACGAATTCGTAGTCGGAACCGGCGGTCGCCTGCGCCGCCGCGGTCATGCGGCGATAGAAGTCCTCGAGCCCCGCTTCCTCGTTATAGCAGGGCGCGACGATGGAGAGCCGCGGACTGACGCGCGCATCCAAAACCACCGGCATCCACCTCCTCTGCCCAGCCCGTCGCCGGCCGCCTTGGCGTTACATCCTCCACAGGCGGAGTCAATGGGAGCGACCTCAAGCGCAAATCCATCGCGCGCGCGACGGGTTAACACGCGATCTTGTTAAGGCGGATCAAGCGGCGGGCCGATCGGGCCGGTCAGCCGGTAGATGTCATAATCCTGCAGCAGAACGCCATGTCGGCTGCGGGTCAGGTGGTCGACAAGCTCGACCTTGCTGAAGCGCTTTTGCAGCGTCGGAATGTCGGCGCAGGGAACCGTGCAGGTATACATGATCGGGCCGTCGAACAGCGCCGGGTCCGGCTCGGGGGCATTCACATAGCGCATGCGCAGATTGATCTGCTCCACGGGCGCATGCGAGGGCAGGTAAAAGGACAGCCAGCCCGCGAGGCCATAATCGTAGACAAGGATAATGGGCGCGCCCATGCGTTTGCGCGCCTCGTCCATCTGCACACCGAGCTCCTTCCAGCCGGCGCCCAATTTCGACGCGGTGGGATCCTCCATGCCGAGCGGAGCGATTCCGAACACGCCCTGCGCATAGATGACCGCGGCAATCCCAAGTCCGACCGGCACGGCGAGCCGCTGTGAGATCCTCTCGACCGTGGCCCAGACGCCTTCCCATTTGATCCGCTCGACCGCGACGGCGGCCGCAATGACGAAGGGCACGAAGATCGGCTCGGGCCAATTGCCTTCGACGCGGCCGTGGAAAGTGTGCCAGACGAAATAGAGAAGGATCGGCCAGATCATCGCGTTGATCAGCACGCGCGCGCTGAACGAACCGCCCTGCCCGCGCAACAGACCGACGAGGCCCATGGCGCCCAGCACAAATACGAATGGTGTCGCCATGCCGATCTGCGCGGCGAGAAATTCGCCGACATAGCGCAGCGACCATTCGTGCACGACCAGACGATTGTACTGGTAGAGCACCGAGGTCCAATGGTGCTGCGCATTCCAGATCAGCGTCGGCGAAAATACGGCAAGCGCGATGACGCCGGAAATCCACGGCCAGGGCGTCACGAGCCATTTGCGCTGCTCTGGCACCAGCAACAGCCAGATCAGGATGCTCGGGGCGAAAAAGATCGTGGTGTATTTGGAGAACATGCCGACGCCGAAAGCGAGCCCGATGGCGAGCCACCAGGCGCCGCGGCCGGTCTGACGGAGCTTGGCGAGCGCGAGCAGCAGAAACGTCGTGGCGATGACCACCGGATTATCCGGCGTCGCCAGCACTGAGCCGACCGCCATCACCAGCGTCAGGTTGAAATAGAGCGCCGCGGTCGCGCCGACGCGTTCGTCGTCGAAGAAGATCGCGCCCGCGCGCCAGACGGCGAAGCTTGCCGGCAATGCCAGCAGCACGCCGAACACGCGCACGCCGAACTCGGTGTTACCGAACAGCGTAGTGCCGAGCCGGATCAGAATGGGATTGATCGGCGGGTGGTCGTAGTAGCCGCCGGCAATGTGCTTCGACCAGATCCAGTAGAGGCTCTCGTCGTACGAGAGCGGCGTGAAGGCGGCGCAGGCAAGCCGCACACCGACAAGCACGAAGATCGCGATGACGATCGTGGTTTCGTATCGCCGCTCGGGCACGGCGGCGCTGCCCAACGCAACCAATCGACTTTCCCTTGCTTGAACGGCGCAGTCCCCGCGCCCCAGCCGAACCGGCAGGCTACATAGCAGGACAGCTTGGGCCGAGCCAATAAGCCAGGTCCGAAGGCCCGGGCAGCCACGCAAAATGGGTCCCAAAACGTATGAAGGCCCGGCAAATCCGGGCCTTCATCGCGTGGGACAACAGCTAGGGACAGAACTTCGAAAAAGACGTGTGAAAGGCGCCGATGAAAAGGACTTGGTCAAGAACGACCACGAGGACAGCGCGTTCATCCGGCGTCACCGGCACACCGTGGCCGATCGCACCGGTTTTCATCCGGCGCAATACCACTATGGCGCGACCTGGTGACAGCGATGTGACGCCGGTTTCCGCCGAGTTCCCCTTTAACCACCGCCGTTTAGGTTCGATTTCGCGTCCTGGAGCAAGCCGAGACCGGGGTCGCCAAGAAATTCGAGCTGGCGCACGCGGCGGCCGCGTACGGCTTCCGATCCTCGTGGCGGCCGGCGGCTCTGCATCAACTCGGCCAGGTTTTGAAAGTGCGCGCGAGGATCGGGCCCCACCAATACACAGGGCAACGCCATGCCCTGCGCGCCCTCCTGATCGGTCGCCGGATTGTCGCCGATGGCAAGAAGCGCATCTTGGCTCGCGGAAATCCGACCCATGGCGACTTGATAGAGCAACGGCGAAGGCTTCCCGATTGCCTTGTATTTGATGGCAGGCAAACAGGCCTTGACCGCAGCTAACAGAACGCCGGTCTCCAAGACCCGACTTCCATCGGGGCCCGGATGCGACACATCTACATTCGAGACAATAAAATCGGCGCCGCGTTCGATCTGCCGGACGAGCCTGTGCAGACGAGCGTAGGAGAATTGGCGGTCACGCGTCAGCAGTACGACATCCGGGCGGTCATGATCGACCACCAAGCCCAGCGATCTCGCATAACGGACGATGGCCGGCGCCCCATAGATCGCAACCCGCGCCTGGCGCACGGTGGCGGCGAGATGCTCCACCGCGGTGGCGCCGGCAAGAACAATCCGCTCCGGGGCGATCGGCAAATTCAGCCGCGCAAGCTTTGCGGCAAGCGTCGCG
>Ga0210410_10004399_pt1 | contig 12360 bp, 14 predicted proteins | sample IncBWC4MmetaG_FD_161058 | JGI IMG/M metagenome (GOLD analysis project Ga0210410, IMG submission 161058) | Forest soil microbial communities from Barre Woods Harvard Forest LTER site, Petersham, Massachusetts, United States - Inc-BW-C-4-M | ecosystem: Environmental > Terrestrial > Soil >... | reverse complement strand
CTCGTCGATGAAGGGGTAGCTGCCGATCACGGTGTCGGGATGGGCGCCCGCGATTTCGCGCAAGGGGCTGCCGATGTCGCCTTCCCGCGCATTGGCGCGCACCGTGTCCGACAGCATCCGCACCCCCGATTTCAGCTTCGGCGCGACGATGTCCATCATCGCCTGCATGATCGAGGGCACGCCCGCCATGACGACGACGTTGCCGAGCTTGAAGCCGGGCGCCAGGATGGTCGCGCTCTGGATCAGCTCGGCGCCGTCGGGAATCCGCGCCATCCGCAACCGCGCCTCGTTCAGGTCCTGCGCACCCCAGCGCTCGCGGAATCGCGCCACCACCTCCGGATGATGGCCGATGCCGACGCCGAACGCTTTCGCGACGCTATCTGCGGTGATGTCGTCATGGGTCGGCCCGATGCCGCCTGTGGTAAAGACGTAGTCGTAGCGCTTGCGCAGCGCGTCCAGCGCCGCGACGATATCGGCCTCGTCGTCGGCAACGACGCGGACCTCCTTGAGGTCGATCCCGATATTGGTCAGGTATTCGGCGATGAAGCCGATGTTCTTGTCCTTGGTCCGCCCGGACAGGATCTCGTCCCCGATCACCAGAATCCCCGCGGTGACGATCTCGCTCATGACCTCTCCTCGACCTGCATTTTGACCTTGTTCAACCCACACCTTGAAGTCCCCGGGTATTGCCAAGGCAATAAGCACCCGGCAGCCGGTTTTTCAGGCAGCCCGGGAACCTAGCCGCTCCCAAAAGCCCCCTCCATTGCATATCGCGCTGGCCCGGGCCTTGCTACCATCCCTTTAAGTCATGCACTGTCCGGCATGGCACGAGAAAACAGTCGGGGTACATGGCAGTTGCGTTCGACGAAATGAACGGGCCCGGCGGCGACGTCCGCCCGGCCTACCAGGAGCTCTCCCGCTGGCTCAAGGAGACGCCGCCGGACGCCCTGGAATATCGTCGTCAGGAGGCGGAGCTGCTGTTCCGCCGGATCGGCATCACCTTTGCCGTCTACGGCGACGCCGAGGCCCAGGAGCGGCTGATCCCCTTCGACGTGATCCCCCGGATCATGTCGGGCAAGGAATGGGGAATCCTGGAAAAAGGCCTGAAACAGCGGGTGCGCGCGCTGAATATGTTCCTGCGCGACATCTATCACGGCCGCGACGTGCTGCGCGCCAATATCATCCCGGACGACCTGATCTTCCAGAATCCGGTATTCCGCCCCGAGATGAACGGACAGGAGGTGCCGCACGACATCTACGTCCACATCGCCGGCATCGACATCGTCCGCGTCGACCCGGAAAATTTCTACGTCCTGGAGGACAATGCGCGCACGCCCTCGGGCGTGTCCTACATGCTGGAAAACCGCGAAATCATGATGCGGCTGTTTCCGGACCTGTTCGCCCGCCACCGCGTCGCGCCTGTGGAAAAGTATCCGGACGAGCTGTTGTCGGCGCTGCGGTCGGTGGCCCCGCACAGCGCCGCGGCCGAGCCGACGGTGGCGCTGATGACCCCCGGGGTCTACAATTCCGCCTATTACGAGCATTCGTTCCTGGCCGACAAGCTCGGCATCGAGCTGGTCGAGGGCCGGGACCTCATCGTCAAGAACGACGAGGTGTTCATGCGCACCACCGAGGGCTTGAAGCGCGTCGACGTCATCTACCGCCGGGTCGACGACGACTTCCTCGACCCCCTCACCTTCCGTCCCGATTCCGCGCTCGGCGTGCCCGGGCTGATGTCGGCCTACGCGGCCGGCAATGTCACTTTGGCCAACGCCGTCGGCACCGGCATCGCCGACGACAAGGCGGTCTATTCCTACATGCCGGACATCGTGAAGTTCTATCTCGGCGAAGAGCCGATCCTGAAGAACGTCCCGACCTGGCGCTGCCGCGAGCCCAAGGATCTCGCTTACGTGCTCGACAATCTCGGCGAACTGGTGGTGAAGGAGGTGCACGGCTCCGGTGGCTACGGCATGCTGATCGGCCCCGCCGCGACGAAGGCGACCATCGAGGCATTCCGCGATAAATTAAAGCGCGAGCCGGAGGGTTTTATCGCCCAGCCGACGCTGGCGCTGTCGACCTGTCCGACCTGCGTCGCGAGCGGGCTGGCGCCGCGCCACGTCGATTTGAGGCCGTTCGTGCTCACGGGAAGCAATCACGTGACCATCGTGCCGGGTGGATTGACCCGCGTGGCGCTGAAGGAAGGCTCGCTGGTGGTGAATTCCAGCCAGGGCGGCGGCACCAAGGACACCTGGATACTGGACGAGTAGACGCATGCTGTCGCGCACCGCCGAAAACCTGTACTGGCTCGCCCGCTACGTCGAACGCGCGGAATATCTGGCGCGCACCATCGAGGCGACGCTGCGCGTCACCGCGCTGCCCAACGCCTATATCGGCAAGACCAACGAGTGGGATTCGGCGCTTTTGACCGCGGGCGTAAGCGCCAGCTTCTATCAGGTCCACGAGGAGGCCAACGAGCGCAACGTCGTCGACTATCTGTCGTTCGCCGCGGAAAACCCGTCCTCGATCCGCAACTGTATCGAGAACGCAAGGCTGAACTCGCGCTCGGTGCGCACCGCGCTGACCGGCGAGATGTGGGACACCATCAACTCGGCCTGGATCGATCTTCAGGAGGTCTGGAGCAAGGGCACCAAGACCCGCGAGGATCTGACCAAGTTCCTGCGCTTCGTGCAGGAAACCTCGCTGCGTTTCGACGGCTCAGCCTACCGGACCATGCTGCGCAACGACGCCTACTGGTTCTCGCGGCTCGGCGTGCACCTGGAGCGCGCCGACAACACCGCCCGCATCCTCGACGTCAAGTATCATGTGCTGCTGCCGGAAGAGGAGCATGTCGGCGGTCCCCTGGATTATTATCAGTGGACCTCGATCCTGCGCTCGGTCTCGGCGCTGACCGCCTATCACTGGGTCTATCGGGAAACCCTCAAACCCTGGCTGATCGCGGATCTTCTGATCCTCAACGACTCGCTGCCGCGGTCGCTGGCGAGCTGCTACGGCAATCTGGTGCGCAACCTCGACCAGATCGGCGTCGCCTATGGCCGCCAGGGCCCCTCCCAGCGTCATGCCCGCGGGGTGCGCAACCGGCTTGAACACAGCCACATGGACGATATCTTCCAGCACGGCGTGCACGAATTCATCCAGGAGTTCATTTTGGATAATTCGCGACTCGGCGAAATCATCACCAGGCAATATCTGATCTAGAGGAAACGAATGACCCCCCTCAACCGTCGTCATGGCCGGGCTTGTCCCGGCCATCCACGTCTTGCTTTGGTGGCCAGCTAAAGAAGGTCGTGGATGCCCGGGACATCTAGCGCGAAGACGCGCTTCGCGCTTCTGCCCGGGCATGACGATTTCTTTGCTCTACCCTATTAAACGGACTTCAGCCTCGGTAACCCATGCGCCTGCGAATTGCCCATACCACCAGCTATCGCTACGAGCCGCCGGCCAGCGGCGTCATTCAGACCCTGCGGATGACGCCCGGCAGCCATGACGGGCAATATGTCGCCGAATGGCAGATCGACGTCTCCACCGATTCACGCCTGCAGGTGCATCAGGACGCGTTCGGCAATGTCACGCATGTCCTGACCGAGGGAACGACCGCCGATCTCACCATCAACGTCGAAGGCCTGATCGAGACCCACGACACCGGCGGCGTGCTGAGGGGCACCGACGAGCGCTTTCCGCCGAGCCTGTTCCTGCGCTCGACCTCGCTCACCGAGGTCAATCCGCCGATGGCGAATTTCGCGCGCGAACTGCGCTCGGAATCCGAAGAGGACGTGCTCGGATTCCTCCATGCGCTGATGATGCAGATCAACGAGCACATGACCTTCGACGAGGATCCCACCAACAGCGGTACCTCCGCGGTGGAAGCCTTCGGACTGAAGCGCGGGGTGTGCCAGGACTATGCGCATATCTTCATCGCCTGCGCGCGAAGCGGCCTGGTCCCGGCGCGCTTCGTGTCGGGCCATTTCCTGCGCTCCGACGGGATGGTGCACCAGGCGGCCGGCCACGCCTGGGCGGAAGCCTTCGTGCCGGATCTCGGCTGGGTCGGCTTCGATCCGGCCAACGGCATCTGCACCACCGACGCCCATGCCCGCGTCGCCATCGGGCTGGACTATCTCGGCGCCGCACCGGTGCGCGGCACCCGCTATGGCGGCGGCATGGAAACGCTGACGGTCGCCGTCAAGGTCGAGCCGGCCGGCGGACGGCAGGGTCAGTGGCAGAGCCAGTCCTGAGGCGGTCAACGCCTCCGACAAACCGGCGGCATGTGTGGTCCCCTGCCCCGGATACAACGGATCGTCATCCACCCGGTCGATATTTGCAACGCTGCCGCCTATTCGGCGCGGTGCGCGGCGGGAATGGGCCGAATGGGGTTGGAGACAAACCCAAAATTGGCTAGTAATTCTCGCCGTCTGATGCGTTCGGGGACCCGGGTATGACCTATTGCTGTGGAGTTCTGGTGCGGGACGGCCTGGTCATGATCGCGGATACCAGGACCAATGCCGGCCTCGACAATGTCTCGACCTTCCGCAAGCTGCATATCTTCTCCAGGCCGGGCGAGCGCATCATGGCAATTGCCAGCGCCGGCAATCTCGCGATCAGCCAGTCGGTGCTCTCGACCCTGACCGAGGGGCTCGAGGATCCGCACACCGGCGAGCTCGAAACGCTGCTGAACGCGCCGACCATGTTCCAGGCGGCGCAGCGCATCGGCAAGGCCATCCGCAGCGTGCACGCCACCGAAGGTACCGCACTGCAGTCCGAGGACATCAATTTCGACGTGTCGTTCCTGTTCGGCGGCCAGATCAAGGGTGCGCGGATGCGGCTGTTCATGGTCTATCCGGCCGGCAATTTCATCGAATGCACCACCGACACGCCGTATTTGCAGATCGGCGAGCACAAATACGGCAAGCCGGTGCTCGACCGCGCCATGCATTACGACGTCGAATTGTATGAGGCGCTCAAGACCAGCCTGATTTCGATGGATTCGACGATGCGCTCCAATCTCGGCGTGGGACTCCCGATCGACGTGCTGGTGGTGCGCACCGACGTCTGCGACGCCGATCTCAATCACCGCATCGAGGCGGGCGAGCCGTATTTCCACGATCTGCGTTCGCGCTGGTCGGCGGCGCTGCGGGCGGCGCACCAGAATATTCCCAGACCACCCTACAAGACAGAAACCTGAACCAAGAACAAAAAGCGAGGAAACATGACCGAGGCAGCAAACAGAATCGCACTGGTGACCGGCGCCGGCACCGGCGTCGGACGCGCGGCGTCGCTGGCGCTGATGAAGGCCGGCTTCACCGTGGTGCTCACCGGCCGACGCATGGAAATGCTGCAGGAGACCCAGAAGCTCGGCGATAACATCGGCAAGAGCCTGCCGGTGTCTGCCGACATGACCGATCCCGGATCGATCGCCGCTTTGTTCGCCAAGGTGATGGACGTCTACGGCCGGCTCGACGTGCTGTTCAACAATGCCGGCATGGGTGCGCCGCCGGTGCCGTTCGAGGATCTCGGCCTGGCACAGTGGCAGGCGGTGGTGAACACCAATTTGACCGCGCCGTTCCTGTGCAGCCAGCACGCCTTCCGCATCATGAAGGACCAGACCCCGCGCGGCGGCCGCATCATCAACAACGGCTCGATCTCGGCGCACGCGCCGCGACCGTTCTCCGCGGCCTATACCTCGACCAAGCACGCCATCACCGGCCTTACCAAGGCCACCAACCTCGACGGCCGCGCCTACGACATCGCGGTCGGCCAGGTCGACATCGGCAATGCCGCCACGCCGATGACCGACCGCATGGTCGACGGCGTGCTGCAGCCCGACGGCAAGAAGATGCCGGAGCCGCGCATGGATGCGAAAGCGGTCGGCGACGCGGTGGCCTACATGGCGAGCCTGCCGCTCGACGCCAATGTGCTGTTCATGACTGTCATGGCGAGCAAGATGCCGTTCGTCGGGCGGGGGTAACTAAAGGCTCTCGAGTCGTCCCGGGCGAACGCCGGGACGACATATGAAGCGCGTAGCCCGGATGGAGCGAAGCGCAATCCGGGGACCGATCGACCAGAGTCAGATTCCCGGATTTCGCTCCGCTCCATCCGGGATACGGTCGCGTCGGGGACCAGCCCTATTCCAGCCGCTCGACATTGCGCAGGGCCGGAAACAGTTTCATCCACAACAGCGCGACCGCGACGGTGCCGACGCCGCCGAGCACGGCGGCCGGCATGGCGCCAAACAGTGCGGCGGTGATGCCGCTTTCGAACTAGCCGAGCTGGTTGGAGGCGTTGATGAACAGGAAGTTCACCGCGCCGACCCGGCCGCGCATCTCGTCCGGCGTGGCGAGCTGCACCAGGGAAAAGCGGATCACCACGCTGACGGTGTCGGCCGCGCCCATGATCGCCAGCGCCGCCACCGACAGCGCCATCGAGCGGGAAACGGCGAACACGACCGTTGCGACACCGAACACGATCACGGCCTGAAACATCCGCATTCCCACCCGCCGGTGGATGGCGTGGCGCGCCAGCACGGCGGTCATCAGCAACGCGCCGACCGCTGGCGCAGCGCGCAGGATGCCGAGGCCGACGGGTCCGGCCTTGAGGATATCGCGCGCATAGATCGGCAAGAGCGCCGTGGCGCCGCCGAGCAGCACCGCGAACAAATCGAGCGAGATCGTGCCGAGGATCGCCGGATTGTTGCGGACAAACCTGACGCCAGCGAACAGGTCGGCGGGCGATGCGGCGGCCCTGACCGCTGCCGGCTGCGCCAGCCGGATGGCGCCCATCAGGATCGTGCCCGCGAAACAGAACGCGACCATCAGGGCATACGGCAAGGCGGGGGTGACCGCATAGGCAAGGCCGCCAAGCGCCGGGCCGGTGATGGTCGCGATCTGGCCGACGCCGCTCGATACCGCGGTCGCGCGCTGCAGCGAGCCTTGCGGCGCGACCAAAGGCAACAGCGCGGAGATCGCCGGACTTTCGAACGCACCGGCCGTGCCCAGCACGGCCATGGCCACGAAAATCTGCAGCACGGTGAGCGAGCCTGCAAAGGCGCCCCACGCCAGGAACAGCGCCGTCAGCGCCTCGACGATCAGGCAGATTTGCACGACCCGCCTGCGCTCGTAGCGATCCACCGCGTGTCCCGCCACGAACACCAGCAACGCGGTGGGCAGGAACTGGACCAGGCCGATCATGCCGAGATCGAACGCGCTGCCGGTCAGGTCATAAATCTGCCAGCCGACCGCCACGGCCGCGATCTGGCCGGAGAAGCGCGAAAAAGCGCGCGACAACACGAAAAGCAGAAACGAGGGATGTTTGAGCAGGGCGCGGGAGCCCGCTTGCGTCAGGGACGACATCGTTCAACCGGTTCTGCTTCACGTCGAATTGGGAGCAGTCGCCCGCTCAGAGTCCTGACAGGAGGCCGTGACCGACCCTCGCCTGATTGTCAATGCCGGCGTTCGCTCATTTCCGGACGAGCGGACGAAGGCGGCACGGCTTGGCATTGCGCATGCAAGCCCGCCGCTGCCATAATCCTCGCGGCTTGGGGGTGTTGATGCTTCAATTGCAATCGGCGTTCGGCGTCTTCGCACTGCTCGCGATCGCCTGGGCGTTTGGGGAAAACCGCGGCAGCGTTTCGCTGCGGCAAGCAGCGATCGGGCTGGTGGTCACCCTCGTCACGGCCGTCATCCTGATAAAACTGCCCGTTGTCGCGCACGCCTTCGGCGTCATCAACGATGCCGTCGGCGCGATTTCATCGGCCTCGCGCGCCGGTACCTCCTTCGTGTTCGGCTATCTCGGCGGCGGCCCGCTGCCGTTCGATCTCAAGGCGCCGGGCGCGGATTTTATCCTGGCGTTCCAGGCGCTCCCCGTTGTGCTGGTCATGAGCGTTCTCACCACGCTGCTGTTCTACTGGCGCATCCTGCCGCCGGTCGTGCGCGGCATGGCGTGGCTCTTGGAGCGCACGCTTGGCGTCGGCGGCGCGGTGGGACTGTCGACCGCCGCCAACATCTTTCTCGGCATGGTGGAGGCGCCGCTGTTCATCCGGCCGTATCTGGCGCAACTGACGCGCAGCGAATTGTTCCTGGTGATGACCGGCGGCATGGCCGGGATCGCCGGTACCGTGCTGGTGCTCTACGCCACGCTGCTGGCGCCGCTGATTCCCGACGCCGCCGCGCATTTTGTCATTGCCTCGGTGCTGGGCGCGCCGGCCGCGATCCTGGTCAGCCTGATCATGGTGCCGGAGACCAGCGACGTCAGGACCGGCGGGGCGCTGACCCATCCCGAGATGCACGCTTCCTCCACCATGGACGCGATCGTCAAGGGCACGGTCGCCGGGCTCGAACTGCTGCTCAACATCGTCGCGATGCTGATCGTGCTGGTGGCGTTGGTCTATCTCGTCAACGCCATCGTCGGATTGCTGCCCGATGTTGGCGGGACCCGCATTTCGCTACAGCGGATGCTCGGATACATCATGGCGCCGGTGTGCTGGCTGATGGGCCTGCCGTGGCCGCAGGCGATCACGGCCGGCAGCCTGATGGGCACAAAGACCGTGCTCAACGAGCTGATCGCCTATGTCGATCTGTCGAAACTCGGCACCGACGCGCTCGATTCCCGCTCGCGGCTGATCATGCTCTATGCGATGTGCGGCTTCGCCAATTTCGGCAGCCTCGGCATCATGATCGGTGGCCTCGGCACCATGGCGCCGGAACGCCGCGAGGAGATCAATTCGCTCGGACTGAAGTCGATCGTGTCGGGCACGCTGACCACCTGCCTGATGGGCGCGATCGTGGGGGTGCTGAATTGAAGTGCGGCGGAATCGCCAATGCCGCTCAGTGAGTCGCCGCGATATACAAACTGACGGCGAAGCTTGCGATCAGCAGACCAAGACCGGTCAGCATCCAAAGCAGATCGCCGCGACTGGCTCGCTCCATGTCGCTTGTCTGCTCCATTTCCACCTTGGCGAGTGCACGGGCAAAAGGCGCGAAAACCGGTCGCAATTCCCTGACGTCATCCCGCTGCCGCCGGCGTAGGAAATCCTTGAAAAATGGCACCGCCATGGTCACGCCGCCGAGCAATCCCAATAGATCCTTGAGGACGTCGAGACTCATGAGTTCCCCCATCGATTGAATGTTTCGCTTCAATCATGCGGATAAGTGAGTTTCACTTCCAATTCGGCGCCGGTATCCGTCTGAGAATCGGATTCCTCGACCAGTACGGGCAGCATCACCATACGTTTGCCGTGAGACGCCATTTCAACATAGGTGATACCGCTCATCTCGCCCTCCACCGCGTTCGTGCCCGCTGGCGACGCTTCCACCGCACTGAAATAAGTCTGCACCGCCGTCCCCAGCGATCCGGTGAAGGCGACGCAGGCGGCCGCGAATTGCGGACCCGGTACTATCGTTCCCGGCAACGGACCAGCGTGCGGAAACGTCTGGGCGATGCGCCGCAACACATCCGCGTAGCGAAATGCCTTTCTTTCTTGCCGCGACCTGAACTCGATATCGTAATCGCAGACCGCGGCGATCTTTTGCAGAACATCGAAAGTCGGACCGCGGGTCCCCTCTCCGCGCTCGATATTGCTGATACGCACTTGATCCCAGCCGAGCTCCTTGGCCAGCCGCACCTGCGTCCAGCCTTTCGCCTGACGCATCTCGCGCACTTGTCGTCCGGCTCGCACGGCGGCGCTCGACAAGCCGATCTCCTCTTCAATTCCCGGATGCTTCGCCTCGACGCGGGCGAGAAGGTAGTCGAGCGGCTTGCCGCGGCCGCCACTTGAGGTCTTTGGCTTGCCGATACGCTGTTCCGGCGGAGCCGCACCGACCACCGGTTGCTCTGATCGTCTACTCATTTGTCAGTCCTCAATCGAAGTGCCGCTGACAGCGCGGAAGCACCACGCCGGCCCACAGCACCTCATCGTTCGATCCGTTCCAGCGAAGGTCACCCGCAGCGCAGCCCGCTCGCCGAAGCCCGGCGAACATCACGCTTATCTTGCAAGCCGGCTTCGGATTGCCGCCGAGATCTTCCACCGCATAGACCATTAATTCTCCGCCGACCTCCGCGACGAACAGGGGCACACCGCGATAGGACTTCCAGACCTTGTCCTCCTTGAAATCCTTATCTCCGTTCAAGATGGCTTTGATCCGCTTGAGGATCGCCACCAGCGGACGGCGTCCCAGCGCCTCAGCCTCGGCGGCGACTGAGACCGGTGGCTCCTCGAACGTCACCAAGTCCTGGTTTTCCTGCGCCATAATATAATGAATTCGTTATAAAAGTCCAGCCCCGGAAAATGCCAGTCCGGCAACTTCCGGATACATAATGTATCGAGCACAATCAAGGCCGCGACAATAGTCCGGACAAGGCGGCAGCCGACGAATAAGATCCGGAGTTCGACAACGCATCAAAGATTCGTTGTCAGTCCCGATTGGCTTCGCCAGTTTACCAACAATTGAAAGAGGCCTGGCTGCGAAGCAGGCCTGCACGAAGACGCTCGCGTATCATGCCGAAAGTTCAACCGTCTTGAACTCCGCGGGCAGGATCACTTCAAGCAATTCGACGTCGTCGGAATAGTCCATGATCAGGTGCTTGATCCGGGGCGGCTGGGTCCAGCTGGAGCCCTCTTTCATCAGGGACTCGCCCTGCCCTTCCATGTAGGTTTTGACCCAGCCTTTCAGCACATAGACCATCTGGAAGTCGACGTCGTGGAAATGCAGTTTTGAGACTTCCGCCGGATCGCACGGCCCGATCAGCCGGATCACATGCGCCCGCGCCAGCCCCTGGCTCGCCTCGGCCACCCCGAGGTCGCGGTATTGCGCGTAGGCGCGCAGGCCATCGGCTTTAAAGTCCTCTTCGCGGTGATGGCTGATGGCGATGCGCTGTTTGGGACGGACGCGCTTGACCGGCGCCGGTGCGCGGCCCTTGGCCTTGAGTTTCTTTCGCGCCGTGTGCTTGGCGGCGGTCTTGCTGGAGGTCTTGCCGGCGCTTTTGCGCGCGGGCGATTTTCTCTGCGCGGCGCTGCGGCTTGCTGCCCTTGATTTCGGCTTCGGCTTGGCCATCGACGTTCTCCCTTTCGATGTCGTGGGAAAACGTTATCACAGATCGCGCATCGAAGGATGGGCAAAGGCGCATTCGCGCCTTGCCCACCTTGCCGGCTGAGGACGTTGTGGTGGGCTACGAAATCTCTGCCTGATCAATGTAGGCGGAATACGCCGTCGACCGCGCGCAGTTCGGCGGGCTTGATCAGCTTGGAGTGCGCCACCGTGACCGAGAACAGCGGGCCCTCGAGTTTTTCCTCCCAGAAGGCGAGGAAATCCTTCAGCGCCGGGAATTTCGGAAACAGGTCGTAGTTCTGCCAGACATAGGTCTGCAGCAGCGAGGGATGATCCGGCATCCGATAGAGAATCTGCGCCGTCGTCAGCCCATAACCCAGCACCTGCTTCCGAAAATCGTCGGAAACAACTCCAGCCCGCGAAACCATGCCAAACCTCCATTGCTGGAGCGCATTTCACGTGGTAGCCGCCAACCGGAGCCGCCCCGGCGGAGATGCGCTCACATGAGAGAAATGTGACGCACGAGACCAACTCATCACAAGCTTAAATGTTTAACGATCTGTTGAAAAATGTTGCGTTAGCAGCAGCTTAGCGCACGTGCTAATACGGGGTTCGGGGTCGGGCCGGCCGCATTAATGATACTTGACGAAATTGGCAGGCGTCATATTTGAGTGCCAATTTTTCTGCTAGAAGCCCCTTGTTCCCCCCAGAAGTGTGGACTATGTGCAGTGAAGTCGCGCTGGCACTCGCTGGCATAGACTGCCAAAATCCAAATTTCGACAACATCTTCAGAAACTTAGGAGGACTGCATGAAATTCCGTCCGCTTCACGACCGCGTCGTGGTCAAGCGCATCGACGCCGAAGAGAAGACAGCTGGCGGCATCATCATCCCGGACAGCGCCAAGGAAAAGCCCTCGCAGGGCGAAATCACCGCTGTCGGCCCGGGCGGCCGCGACGAAGCCGGCAAGCTGATCCCGATCGACCTCAAGGTCGGCGACCGCGTGCTGTTCGGCAAGTGGTCCGGTACCGAGGTCAAGCTCGATGGCGAAGAGCTCCTGATCATGAAGGAGAGCGACATCATGGGCGTTCTGACCGACTTTCCCGCGACCAAGAAAAAGGCCGCTTGAGCGCCTTTTCCCCCCATAGATTTCAAGGAAGCAAAATATGTCAGCTAAAGAAGTCAAGTTCGGCGTCGACGCGCGCGATCGCATGCTGCGCGGTGTCGACATCCTCGCCAACGCCGTCAAGGTGACGCTCGGCCCCAAGGGCCGCAACGTCGTGCTCGACAAGTCGTTTGGCGCTCCCC
>Ga0210410_10004398_pt1 | contig 12361 bp, 8 predicted proteins | sample IncBWC4MmetaG_FD_161058 | JGI IMG/M metagenome (GOLD analysis project Ga0210410, IMG submission 161058) | Forest soil microbial communities from Barre Woods Harvard Forest LTER site, Petersham, Massachusetts, United States - Inc-BW-C-4-M | ecosystem: Environmental > Terrestrial > Soil >... | reverse complement strand
AACACTTCCACCAAGCTTCCCGAGGGCAGCCGCGCCATGGCCGGCATCGGCTGCCACGGCATGGCGCTGTATATCCCCGCGCGCCGCACCACGACCATCACCCATATGGGCGGCGAAGGCGCGAACTGGATCGGACAGGCGCCCTTCACCAATGAGCAGCACGTCTTCCAGAATCTCGGCGACGGCACCTATACCCATTCCGGCCTGCTGGCGCTCCGCGCCGCGGGGGCGTCCGGCGTCAACATCACCTACAAGATCCTCTACAACGACGCGGTCGCCATGACCGGCGGCCAGCCGGCCGAAGGCAGTTTTACGGTGGCGCAAATCGCGCATCAGGTCTGGGCCGAAGGCACCAAGCGCCTCGTCATCGTCTCCGACGATCCCGACAAGTACCCTGCCAACTATTTCCCGTCGGGCGCGACGGTGCATCACCGTCGCGACATGGACGCGCTCCAGCGGGAATTGCGCGAGGTCAAAGGCCTGACGGTCCTGATCTACGACCAGACCTGCGCCGCCGAAAAGCGCCGCCGCCGCAAGCGCGGGCTCTACCCCGATCCGCCCAAGCGCGTCTTCATCAACGACCTTGTCTGCGAAGGCTGCGGCGACTGTTCGCAGACCTCGAACTGCGTCTCGGTGCAGCCGCTCGACACCGAATTCGGCCGCAAGCGCCAGATCGACCAGTCGAACTGCAACAAGGACTATTCCTGCGTCGAGGGATTTTGCCCGAGTTTTGTCACCGTCCATGGCGGCATGCTGAAGAAAGCCGAGACCTCTTCGGTCGATTCGGGCCAGCTGTTCGCCGATCTCCCCTTGCCGGAAAGGCGCGAACTGGATGCGCCCTATAACATCCTCGTCACCGGCATCGGCGGCACCGGCGTCATCACCATCGGCGCGCTGCTGGGCATGGCGGCCCATCTCGACGGCCGCGGCTGCTCGGCGCTGGACTTCACCGGCCTGTCGCAAAAGAACGGCGCCGTGATGAGCCATGTCCGGATCGCGCCTCGCCCGGAAGACATCGCCACCGTCCGCATTGCCTCGGGCGGCGCCGACCTCATTCTCGGTTGCGATATCGTAGTGTCAGCCAATGCCACGGCGCTGAGCCGGGTCGAGCGCGGCGTGACGCTCGCGATCGTCAATGCCGACCTGCAGCCGACCGCAAGCTTCGTGATGAATCCCGATATCGATTTCGAGATGAACGCGATGCAGGGGGCGCTGCGCGACGCCATCGGGGACAAGAACCTCGATATCATCGACGCCACCGGAATCGCCTCGGCTTTGATGGGCGACAGCATCGCGACCAATGCCTTCCTGCTCGGCTTTGCCTTCCAGAAGGGCGCCGTTCCGCTTTCGCTGGAAGCGATCCTGCGAGCCATCGAGATCAACGGCGCCGCGATCGAGATGAACAAGCAGGCCTTCACATGGGGCCGGCTCGCCGCGCACGATATCGCGCGAGTCCGCAACGTCACCCAGTTCCGCGCCCGCGCGGGCACGACGACCCGGACGCTCGATGAATCGATCGCCTACCGGGCAAAATTCCTGAGCGAATATCAGAACCAGGCCTATGCCGACCGCTATCTCGCGACGGTCGCAAAAGTCCGCGCCGCCGAAGCCAAGGCCTCGCCTGCGTCCTTTGAACTCACCGAAGCGGTGGCCAAGAACCTGTTCAAGCTGATGGCCTACAAGGATGAATATGAGGTGGCGCGGCTCTATACCGACGGCGCTTTTAGCAAGAAGCTCGGAGAAAAATTCGGAGGCGATGTCAGCCTCCGATTCCATCTCGCGCCGCCGCTGTTTGCGCGCCGCGACAAGGTAACGGGCCATCTGCAGAAGAAGGAATATGGCGGCTGGATGATCCATGCCTTCCGGCTGCTGGCGCGGCTCAAATTCCTGCGCGGCACTGCGCTGGATATTTTCGGTTACACCGCGGAACGCAAGGCCGAGCGAAAGCTGGTCGACGATTACCTTGTCATGATCGAGCCGCATGTCGCGGTCCTGGAAGGCGAACAACTCCCCGTTCTCACCCGACTGGCCCGATTGCCCGAAATGATTCGCGGCTATGGCCACATCAAGGAGCAAAGCATCGGCAAATTCCAGGCCGAGAAGGCCAGGCTGGAGGCGGAACTGGAAAACAGCCGCTTCGCGGTCGCCGCGGAATAATCCGAGGGCGGGGACATGCCCTATACCGAGGTCACCGCAGGCTTCGCCGGTTGCGGCCGTGGTTGAGCCGCCGCCGCTTGGGGATGAATGCGCGCCGACTTCGTCTGACAGGCGGCGGATTCCGGGCCAGTCACGCGCGACAGACGAACCGCGACATGCTTGTGATAGGGCGTGCCGGCGATCGGATCGCGATTGCCGCTCTCGGTGAGCAGGTTGATCCGCGGCCCATTGGTAAGACGCTCGCCGTCAGCTGCGGGATAGGACTGGCCGTAGCCGTGCGGCAGCGCCAGTTGACCCTTGCGCATGGAATCGTCGGCCTTGCAGCGGGCGACCAGCCGCCCGACCGCCGATTCGACCGCAAGCCAGTCGCCATCGCTGGCGCCCAACGCGTCGAGATCGGCAGGATTGGTCAACAACGCGCCATCGGGATCGTCACGACGCCATGCCGGGTCCCGGAAGATCTGGTTGGCATTGAACATGCGCCGCTGCCCGGCAGCCAGCATGAAGGGAAATTCCTTCGGCGCGCCGGCGCTTTCGGGGTCGAGATGCGCGAGCCATTCGAGCATGCCGGGCACGGTGAGGCGAATTTTTCGGTCGGGATGCCCGATCAGCGACCAGACTTCATCATATTCATGCTGGGTGACAGCCGTGCCCTGCCGCGCCGAGACGATGGCGTCGAACAGCGCGTCGCCGAGCACCTGGTCCGGAATCTCGTCCGACGCGCCGATCGCCCGCCTCACCGCTTGCGGCGAGCGTTTGGCGCAGAGCAACGCCGCGTTCCACAATGGCGCAGCCGCCGCCGTGCCATCGGGAAGGGTCTGCCCGAGCGTATGGTAGAGCACCAGCGGGGCCACTGCGGCGGCCGACGGGTTTTCGGCCATGAAGGCGCGAAACGCAGCTGCGAACTCCGGCCTCGAGCGGCGGGCCGCTTCCCTCAAGGGCGCGAGAGCATTGTCGCCGGGCAGAAAACCCAATGCCCGGGCAAGCCGGGTATAGATTTCGGGCTCGGGCAGCGTGCCTTCGAGTGGCGGCAGGATGCCGGCGCGGACATGAAAATAATTAGTCGGGAACTCGAAGTTGAACAGCGTGAATTCGGTCTTCTCGTATTGGGAGGAAGCCGGCAGCACGTAATGCGCGAGCTGCGCCGTCTCGGTCATGGCGACATCGACCACCACGCAAAGCTCGAGCGAACGCAGCGCGCGTTCGACGGCTTGCGTATTCGATGCGGTGTTGGCGGGATTGGAGCTGTCGATCCAGACGCCGCGCAAGCGGTCGGGATGGTCGCTCAGCACCGCGTCGGGAAAGATGTTGGGCGGCAAAAGGCCGGCAATGACCTCATCGCCGGTCGGCGAGAATCGCTGGCCCGGCGAGTTGCCCCATAGCGGCTGCAGCCAGCTGTGCAGCTGGTTGGTGCCTTTGCGGCCGAAACTGCCGGACAACATGATCAGCAGCTTTTCGAGGTAGGAATTGAGCGTCGAGTTGACGCCCTGCTGAATCCCGAGCTCGACGCGCACGACCATCGCCTTTGCGGCCGCGATCATGGCGGCACAGCGCTCGATATCGGCGATGGAAATTTCGGCGGCAGCGGCCCATGCCGCGACCGGGATATCCAGCAGCGTCTGCTTTACCTCGGCAAAGCCGACGGTATGCTCTCTGATGAAGTCATGGTCGATTGCATCGGACTGCACCAAAGTCGCCAGCAAGGCGCCAAGCAGGAAGGCGTCGGTGCCGGGGCGAACGGCGAGATGCAGATCGGCCATCTCGGCGGTCTCCGAGCGGCGCGGATCGATGACGACCAGCTTGCGCGCGGGATCTTTGCGAATGTGATTGAGGTGGTCGCGGGCATTGGGGAAACCATGCGCGATCCAGGGGTTTGCACCGATCACCAGCAGCAGATCGCAGCCATGCACATCCTCCGCGGTGTGACAGGTCTGGCTGCCGAACATATGGCCGTTGACCCAGAAGTCGCCGGTCTTCTCCTGCGACAGCGCGTTGAAGACATTGCGCGAACCGAGCGCGCGCAGGAACGCATTGGCATAGGCGCCGCCGGCATGGTTGCCCTGCCCGCCGCCGCCATAGAGCGCCAGGCTCTTGCCGCCGTGCCGGTCGACCAGGTCTCGCACCCGCTCGGCGATCTCGGCGATTGCGACGTCCCACGCAATCGGTTCAAACCCGCCATCGGCGCGACGGCGCAGCGGCGTCGTGAGCCGGTCCTTGTGGTGCGCGTAGTAAGGGATGCGCGCCGCCTTGTTGCAGAGATAGCCTTGCGATTTCGGGCTGGAACGATCGCCCCGGACCTTTTCGATATGCCCGTCATCGACCAGGACTTCGATGCCGCAATTGACATAACAGAGGTTGCAGGCCGTCTTGTGCCATGTGCCTGACGTCATGGTGCTCCTCCCGGCGAGGTTCGATGGCCCGATTGAGGGCGCGGCATATCGGCTGCGGTCCAACGTTCGGCCGTGAGCCAGTTTAGATGATTATCGTCATGTAATGCAATCGGGTCATTGCGATGGCCGACCGCACGTTCCAGCCCCGGAACTCCGCCAACCTCATGCGCCAACAGCGAAAAATGCCCGGAGGGACATCTGCGGGGCTAATATTGATCGAGAAAAAGCCGACACGTTTCAGGCCCTGAGACGTGGTCAGGCTCCCGAATCACAACGCCCGAAAGCCATCCACCCGTCACCTCGACCTGGCCTGGGCTTCAAGATGTTTGCTGTAGCGCGACATGGCAAAGCAGAAAGCAAAATAGATCAGACTTACGAACAGGTAGACCTCGACGCTGAATGATTGCCAGGGTGGATCGATGATGGAGGTCTTGGCCGTCGTCAGCAGGTCGAAGATCCCGATGATCAGGACCAGGCTGGTATCCTTGAAGAAGGCGATGAACGTATTCACCAGCGGCGGGATCACATGGCTGATTGCCTGCGGCAAGATGATCAGGCCGTTTTTCTTCCAGTATGAGAGCCCGAGCGCATCGGCGGCGTCGTGCTGCCCGCGCGGAACGGCCTGGAGGCCGCCGCGAATAACCTCGGCGAGATAGGCGCCCGCGTAGAGCACGAACGCGACCTGGGCCCTGAGCAGCTTGTCGATATTGACGCCGTCAGGCATGAACAGCGGAAACATCACGCTCGCCATGAACAAAAGGCTGATCAGCGGGACGCCGCGGATCAGCTCGACATAGAGCACGCAGAGCGATCGGATCGCGGGGAGTTTGGAACGGCGGCCGAGGGCTACGACAATTCCGAGCGGAAAACCGAAGGCGAGCCCGAACGTCGCGAGGATCAGAGTCACCGGAAGGCCGCCCCAACGATCCTGGGAAACAAAAGACAGCCCGAAGATTCCGCCCCACATCAGGACGCCGATCAGGATCAGCGCGCCGGCCCACACCACCACGAGCTTTTGACCCCACATGCCGCGGCGGCTCGACAGATAGAACAGCGCGATGAAGGTCAGTGTTGCCAACGCCGGCCGCCATTGCTCGTCGAACGGATAGGTCCCGAACAGAATGAAGCGAAATTTCTCGGGAATGACGGCCCAGCAGGCACCGACCCCGCGGATCGCCCGGCAGGCGCCGGTTTGATCGCCGGGGACAGTCCAGATCGCATTCCAGAATCCCCACAGCACGAGGCTGATAAGCGCCTTGGCGAGCACAAAGATCAGCAAGAGCGAAATGACGGTGGAAGTGATCGACGCGAACAGATTGGCGCGCAGCCATCCGATGACGCGACCGGCCCAGGTCCTGCGGTATTGCGGCCGCGCGAGGGGAAGCAGATCTTTCGGGGTATCCGTCATCGTCGTCATGGGATCATCGCTCCACGAGCGCGACGCGCGCGTTATACCAGTTCATGAAAAGGCTGATGCCGAGGCTGATGGTGAGGAACACCAGCATGATGAGAGCGATAGCCTCGATGGCCTGGCCGGTCTGGTTCAGCGTCGTGTTCGCGATCGATACGATGTCCTGGTAACCGACCGCGACCGCCAGTGACGAGTTCTTGGTCAGATTCAAATATTGGCTGGTCATCGGCGGGATGATGACCCGCAAGGCCTGCGGCAACACGATGTGCCGCAGCACGAAGCCACGGCGCAGACCGAGCGCCTTCGCCGCGTCCCATTGGCCCTTGTCGACGGCTTGTATGCCGCTGCGTACGATCTCGGCGATAAAGGCCGAGGTATAGGTGACGAGCGCGGTAATAAGCGCGAAATATTCGGGCGCCAACGTCAAGCCGCCGACGAAATTGAAGCCATGCAGTTCCGGTATCGCAATGGTCCAGGATACGCCGAGGCCCCATGACACCAGCGCCGGCAGTCCGACCACCAGAACCAGTGCGTAGGGCCAGATGCGGCGCGACCGGCCGTCCACCATCTGCCGTGCGATCAGCCGGCGCCGCAGTTCGTACAGCGCGATCAGCCCAAGCACCAGCGCGCCGATGACCCAGAGATTTCCCTGTTCGATCGGGACGGACGGAATCACCAGCCCCCGATTTGAAAGATAGACGCCCTCGACCGGCTTCCAGGCGCTGCGCGCCGCGGGAAGCCCCTGCATCAGCACGTACCAGAACAATAATTGCAGCAGCAGGGGAATGTCGCGAAGGACTTCCACGTAAACCGCGGCAAGCCGCGACAACAGCCAATTCGAGGACAGCCGTGCGATCCCGATCAGGGTTCCAAGCACGGTCGCGAGCACAATGCCGATGACGGCGACGCGCAGCGTATTGACGATGCCGACGATAAACGCGCGCACATAGGTATCTTTGGGACTATAGGCGATCCAGCTGTCCGCGATGGGCATCCCGGCCTCACGGCCGAGAAAGGCAAACCCGGTCGAGATCCGGCGCACCGAGAGATTGTGAAGGGCATTCGACCAGAGCCAGCCGACGATAGCGATCGTGATCCCCACCACCGCGATCTGCCAGAGCAGTCCGCTGAGGCGCTGCCTGCTCCATAAAACGCGCCGTCGCGTGCGGCGATCAGGGAATTCGGGCGTCGATGTCGTCACAGGACAAGGACCTCACTGCAGCTGCGATCTTCGGCCAGGGCGCCGGGTATGCATTTCAAATGTTGCACCAAACCGAGATTTATGCAACATATGTTTCATGGCCCAGCCGCAGTCGAAATCTTCTCCCCTGAACGAACTCTGCGTGGCCTTGCCATCGTTGCCGAGACGGCTACAGCAGGTCGGGCGCTTTGTCTTCGCCAATGACTACGATGCCACGACGCGTTCGATGCGCGACCTGGCCGCCGAGGCCGGCGCCGATCCTGCCGCATTCACCCGGCTGGCGAAAGCCCTGGGCTATTCCGGATGGGACGGGCTGCGCGCCGCCTTGACGGAGGCGCGCCGGCCGGAGCAGCCGGCACCGTTCTCGGCCCGAACCAGGGGGCGGCGTCAGGGTCCCCATTCCGACGTCTCGCTGGTCGCCGACAAACTCGAGGCTGAGGCGGCAGGCCTTGCGCGGATCTCGCCTGGTTCCGTGGCCGAGGCGGCCAATGCCCTGCGCGCGGCACAACGTATCTGGATTGCCGGCTTTCGAAGCTGCCGCAGCGTGGCGGAATTGCTCAATTACCAGCTTCGGTTGTTCAGGCCCGATACGGTGCAGCTGGTTGGCGGTTCGGGTCCCGAAGATCTCGACCTCGGCGCCTTCCGGGCCGGCGACGCCGTTGTCGTCATCGGCTTTGCGCCCTATTCGACGGCAAGCGTGTTGTCGGCCCGCGCCGCGCATCGCTGCGGCGCCTGTCTGATCGCGATCACCGACACGATCGCCGCGCCCATGGCTGAAGGCGCCGATCACCTTTTGCTGTTTGAAGCCGCTGCCTCGCCTGGATTTTTCCCGAGCCTGACCGGCGCGATTGCGATCGCGCAATCGCTGGCCGCGGTGACGTTCGCGTCGGGCGGCGCGGGCGCAAAGCGGCGCCTCGAAGAGACCGAACTCCGCCTTGCGGCAATGTCACAATATGTTTCCGAGAAAGGGTGAGCGTCATGGGCGTTAGCCGCAGCCGGGTGCTGCATCGAAGCCTGCGCGAAACGCCTCCAAAAGCCGTCGGTGGCGACGGCGTGTGGCTCATTGCCGAGGATGGCCGGCGGATTCTCGATGGCTCCGGCGGCGCTGCCGTTTCCTGTCTCGGACATCAACATCCGCGCGTGATCGAGGCCATCTCGAGGCAGGCGTCGAAGCTCGCTTATGCGCATACCGGCTTCTTCTCGTCGGAGCCCGCGGAGGCGCTGGCCGACCAGCTCGTTGGCGATGAACCTGGCGGCCTCGGCTACGCTTATTTCGTCAGCGGCGGATCGGAAGCGATCGAAGCCAGCATCAAGCTTGCGCGGCAATATTTTATCGAAAGCGGTCAACCGCAACGCCAGCGCTTCATCGCCCGACGCCAGAGCTATCACGGCAATACGCTCGGGGCGTTGTCGGCAGGCGGAAACGCCTGGCGCCGCGAACCTTACGCGCCGTTGCTGTCGCCGGTTTTCAGCCACGTGACACCTGCTTTCGCCTATCACGAGAAGCGCGACGAGGAATCCGAAGCGGATTTTGTGGCGCGGCTGGCGGCCGAGCTGGAGGCTGAATTTCAGCGCCTCGGCCCCGACACGGTGGCCGCCTTCATGGCCGAGCCGGTGGTTGGAGCCACCTCCGGATGTGTGCCGCCGCCCGAAGGCTACTTCAAGGCCGTGCGCGACATCTGCAACAGGCACGGTGCCCTGCTGATCCTCGACGAAGTGATGTGCGGCATGGGCCGCACGGGCACGCTTCACGCATGGGAACAGGAGGGCATCGCGCCCGACATCCAGGCCATCGCAAAAGGACTCGGTGGCGGCTATCAGCCGATCGGCGCCATGCTGGCGAGCGCTGATATCATCGACACCATCCGGCGGGGCTCGGGCGCTTTTCAGCACGGACATACTTACCTTGCTCATCCGATGGCTTGTGTCGCGGCGCTTGAGGTGCAGAAGGTTATTAGCGAAGAGCGGCTGCTCGACAGGGTAAAGAGCCTTGGCAATCATCTTGAGCGGCGGCTGACCGAGCGCTTCGGCAATCACCGGCACGTCGGCGACATCCGCGGGCGCGGCCTCTTCCAGGCTATCGAACTGGTTGCAGATCGCGCAACGCGCACAGCGTTCGATCCCGCACTCAAGCTCAATCAGCGGATCAAGGCCGCAGCGTTCGAAGGCGGGCTTGCCTGCTACCCGATGGGCGGAACGGTGGATGGCCGCAGCGGCGATCATGTCCTGCTCGCGCCACCCTACATCGCGACATCGGACGATATCGACATGATCGTCGACAGGTTGGGCCAAGCCGTCGACGGCGCTTTGAAAAGTGTTGGTCACTAGGAGGAGGCAGAAATGAAGAGAATTGTCATCGCTACAGGCTTGTTCGCCATCGGGTTTTCGGGTGCGTCGGCCGCAACGCTGGATACGGTCAAGCAACGCGGCACGCTGGTGTGCGGCGTGAGCGCAGGCTTCGCCGGATTCTCCACGCCGGACTCCCAGGGCAACTACAAGGGGCTCGACGTCGACTATTGCCGCGCGCTGGCCGCAGGCGTGCTGGGCGATGCCAACAAGGTGCGCTACGTCGCGCTTACGGCGCAAAACCGCTTCACCGCCTTGCAATCGGGCGAGATCGACGTGCTCTATCGCAACTCCACGGAAACCTATCTGCGCGGTGTGACCCTCGGCCTGCGGCAGGGTCCAATCAACTTCTATGACGGACAGGGCTTTGTTGTGAAGAACGACAGCGGCGTCAAGGACCTCAAGGGCCTGAACGGCGCCACCGTCTGCGTCGCGCAGGGCACGACCCATGAGGTGACGCTGGGCGACTACGGTCGAGCCAACGGAATCGAATGGAAACCGCTCGTGTTCGATCGCGTCGATACCATGTATCAGACATTCTTTGGCGGCCGCTGCGATGCCATGACCCAGGACGCCTCGGCGCTTGCGGGCGCCGTCACCACAGCGGCATCGAATCCCGCCGACTATAAGGTCCTGCCGCAGACCATCAGCAAGGAACCGCTCGGGCCCTTCACACGCAATGGCGACGAAGTATGGACCGACATTATCGCCTGGCTTCACTACGGCCTCGTCGAGGGGGAGGAACTCGGCGTGACTGCGGCCAATGCCGACGAAATGGCCAAGTCCAGCAGCGTGCCCGCGATTCAGCGTTTGCTCGGCACTGCCGGCGAACTCGGATCGCGGCTCGGCCTCGACAACAAATGGATGTTGCAGGCAATCAAGGCCGGCGGCAATTACGGCGAAATCTTCGAGCGCAATGTCGGCCAGGCAAGCCCGCTGAAGCTCGATCGCGGCCTGAACGCGACCTGGAGCAAGGGTGGTCTGATGTACGCGATCCCGTTCAAGTGAGGCACAGCGGCCACGCACCGGGTTGACACCAACTGCGTGGCCGCCGGACTGTTTGACAGGCGCATTACCTCGGGAGGGACGCGCTAAGCATGATCGGCTCGTGACCAGCTCGGCGCATCGCGGTGACCTGTTGCAACAAATCGCTCAGCGGCGGTGCCTCCAGCGAGGCGCGGAGCCCTTGGATGCCATGCACTCCACTGCTGCTCTCCTCGCCTTCGCATCACCATGTCAGACCACATCGGCATTGACCTTGGCCATCACGCCAGTGGCGAACCACTCGACCTGTTCGTTCATTTCGGCGACGGAGCTCGCCGGAAACATCAGGGCGCAGCAATGGTCGACGCCGATCGCCCGCAACTTGTCGATCTTTTCCAGGATGATTTCGGGCGACCCTACCAGATTGGCAACCACCTGATGACTGAGATCGCGGCCGGTATAGGCCAGCGAGCGCCGATGCGCCACCAGGCCACTCGCCATGTAGCGCTGTTCCGCAGCCTCGAGGGTTTTGTCCACAGTGACGGAAAATTGCGGCGCGATCTCGATTTCGCCGGGATCGCGGCCGAGTTCGCCGGCGCGCGCCTTTAGCCGGGCAATCCGGTCTTCCATTTCCTTCAGCGGCCGCCAACCGGGCAGCCAGCCCTGTCCGTAGCGCGCGGCACGCTCGACTACTTCGAGGTTATGGCCGCCGACATAGAGCGGGAACGGCTGCGCCCGGCTTTTTGGAAACATTTTGAGGTCCTTGAAACTGTAGTAGCGGCCCTCATAGCTGCATCGGGGCTCCTCGAACAACAGCTTCAAGGCCTGCAGGCCTTCGTCCATCATGTCGCCGCGGCGCGCCTTGGCCACGCGCGATCCGCCCCATGCCAGGAATTCCTCGCGGTAGGCGCCGAGCCCGACGCCCATGATGAAGCGGCCGCCGGTCATCTGATCGAGCGTGATCGCCTGTTTCACCAGGTAAACCGGATCGCGCATTGGCAGCACGGTCAGCGCGGTACCGAGCTTGAGCTTTGTGGTGACTGCCCGATCGCCGCCAGCACCATCATCGGTTCGTAGAAATTCGGCGGCTTGCCGGGATAAAGCCCGCGCACATAGTCCTGGGTGGTGAGGTGATCGTTACCCCACACCGAATCGTAGCCGAGCCGTTCGCACAACCGGCCCTGGGCGATGAAATCCTCGGGGCCGGCGAACGGAATCGGAACCATCACGCCTTCGAACCCGGTCGACAGGCACACGCTGAATTTCATGCGCACGTCCCTTGCGCCGTCCGGGGCTGATCGGGGAAGATCTTCGACGCCGTCAGCAGCGCCACCGCAGCGTCGAAATTCGCGGGAACCAGCAGCAGATCCTGCTGCTGCGCCGCCGTGGTCGCCGGGTCCTTCAGGCCGCTGGCCGTCAACAATGAGACCACCGTCTGCGAGGGAGCGATCCGGCCGTCCAGCGCCAACTGCTCGACCGCCGCGAGGCTGGCGGCGGAGGCCGGCTCGACGAACAAGCCCTCCTGCTCCGCCAGGATCTGCTGCCAGCGCATGATCTCTGCGTTGCCTACGGTCAGCGCCGTCCCTTCGGACCGCCGCACGATATCGAGCGCCTGATAGGTGCCGCGGGTCGCGCCGATCGACACCGCAACGGTTTCATAATTCTTTCGCATGTCGGGCAGAGCGTCTCCGCCCCCGGCCAGCGCGGCGCCGATCGACCCATAGGTCTCCGCCGCCACCATGCGCGGCATCCGGTCGGTCCAGCCCAGCGCCATCATGTCCTCGAAACCGCGCCACATGCCTAGCAGCGCGTCGCCGTAACAGACTGGCAGCACGCACCAGTCCGGCACCACCCATTGCAGCTGTTCGGCGA
>Ga0210410_10004397_pt1 | contig 12363 bp, 9 predicted proteins | sample IncBWC4MmetaG_FD_161058 | JGI IMG/M metagenome (GOLD analysis project Ga0210410, IMG submission 161058) | Forest soil microbial communities from Barre Woods Harvard Forest LTER site, Petersham, Massachusetts, United States - Inc-BW-C-4-M | ecosystem: Environmental > Terrestrial > Soil >... | reverse complement strand
AATCAGGACTACCCGGCGATGCCGAATACGAAAATATTCGTGGCTGATGCCGGTTCGACCGACGGCACGCCTGAAATCGTGATGGGTTTCCGTGATCGTCTGCAAGTCGCCGTAATTCCCGGTGGATTGCCCTCCGCCGGCCGCAATGCCGGCGCCGCGCTGGCCAGCACCCGGTTCGTACTCTTCATCGACGCGGATGTCGAACCATCCTCGAAGTCTTTGATCCGGCGCGCCGTGGAACTGGCCCAGACCAAACAACTCCATTGTGTTACCACGAACATTATTTGCCGCGAAGGTAACTGGCTCGACAAAGCCATCTATCTCGGCAACGATGTCTTCCAACACCTCTCCCGCCTGCATCAGCCGTTCAGCACCGGCATGTTCATGCTCTTCGACAAGCGCCGATTCGATGAGTTAGCAGGCTTTCACGAGCAGGTACATTTCGCGGAAGATTACCTGTTGAGCAAGCAGGTGGCGAGGAGTAAGTTCGGGATCGTCCGCGGGGGCGTGTATACGACTAACCGCCGGTTCCAAAAAATGGGACACCTGAAGGTGATCAAGCTCTTCCTCACGACGGCACTGAATTACCGCAACCAGAGCCATTTCCTCCGCGACCACAAATACTGGCAGGCGTAAGAAGCGCGCAGAGAAACCCGCCAGAGCGCAAATTGAGACAGTACTCCGCTGCCCACCTTGCCCCGGCCTGCCTTGGCCGCGTATGATGCAGCGTTCATGAGTCCGCGATCCTCACCTCGTCCGCCCAGCCTGCGAGAGAAGGCGCAGTTGATGTCTGCGTCGGAAATCGAGCGCACGCTGGTGCGGTTGGTCCACGAAATTATTGAGAAAAACAACGGCGCGGTCGGGCTAGGACTGGTCGGAATCCGCCGTCGCGGCGTGTTTCTCGCCCAACGATTGGGACAGATGATTGGGCGGATCGAAAAGACTACCGTGCCCGTGGGCACTCTCGACATCACTTTGTATCGCGACGACCTCTCGACCGTGCAGGCCGCGCCGGTGGTTCAGAAAACAGATTTGGAGTTTTCCATCACCGGCAAGAACATTGTGCTGGTGGACGACGTCCTCTACACCGGACGCACCGTGCGGGCCGCGATGGATGCCCTCTTCAAGCAGGGACGTCCCCGGCAGGTACAGCTCTGCGTCCTGATCGATCGCGGCCATCGCGAGCTGCCCATCGAAGCCACTTTTGTGGGCCGCAAGGTGCAAACCACGCCGCAGGAGATCATTGAAGTGCAGTTGCGCGAAATCGATGACACGGAAAAGATTCTGCTGGTAGAAAAGGCGATACCCGCTTAGCGCCGCCCTCGTCCGGGGGCAGGGTTTCGACGGCAGCATTTCAGTTGAAAACGAATTTGAGGCTTTAAAGGTTGTCAGGCAAGAAATGAACAAAGCCGCACGCGGTTCCCTGCTCGGCATTGAACATCTCGAAGCAACCGAGATTCTGAGCCTGCTCAAGCTGGCGCGGCGCATGAATCCGCTGAAGCCCCGTCCCTTGCTCCGGGGCAAGCGCGTGTTCCTTCTGTTCTACGAGCCCTCCACCCGTACTCGTACCTCTTTCGAAATCGCGGCCAAGTCAATGGGAGCCATGACCACGCTCGTGCTCTCCAGCGGATCGAGCATCGAAAAAGGCGAATCGCTGCTGGACACGGGATACACTCTGCGGGCTGTCGGCACCGATGTCATGGTGATTCGCCACCCGCAAGCTGGTGCCCCGCTGCTGATGGCGACCCACCTCGACATTCCGGTCATCAACGCAGGCGACGGGATGCACGAACATCCCACGCAGGCGCTACTCGACGCCTACACCATCCTGCGCCACAAGAAAACTCTCAGCGGTCTGCACGTGGCGATTGTCGGCGACATTTATCACAGCCGCGTGGCCCGCTCGGCGATCCACCTGCTCAGCAAGTTCGGCGCTCACATCACCCTGTGCGGACCGCCAGAGTTCCTTCCAGATCTGGCCGCAACTCTCGCGCCCGGATTGCAAATAACACGCACCGTAGAAGAAGCAGTACGCGGTGCTGACACAGTAATGGTTTTGCGGGTGCAGAAAGAACGCCTGGCAGGCACGAAACTCCGCTTGCAGGATTACATTTCCCGATACCAGATGACCACAACCCGCTTGAAGCTGGCCAAACGCGACGCCATCGTGATGCATCCCGGACCGATTATCCGTGGACTGGAAATCACCTGGGAAGTCGCCGATTGTCCGCAGTCGGTCATCGTCGAAGAAGTGCACAACGGAGTGCCCGTGCGCATGGCGATCCTGGCCAGAGCACTGGGCAAGGTGAAGTGATGCTCGGTACGGCGCCGTGTGGGACCGGGTCTTCGACCCGGGCAGGCCCGCGGGGCCGCATCTGCTTTTGTAACATGTCGTCACACGATGCATGACCAATGGCACACGATAAATCAAAATCGAAATCTCTACTGATCAAAGGCGGCCACGTCATCGACCCAGGCGCGAACCTGGACGCTCCCGCCGACGTCTTGCTGCGCGAGGGCCACGTCGCTGAACTCGCGCCTCCCAACAAAATCCGGAGCCGCGCCGATGAAACCTTCGACGCCCGTGGCTTGGTCGTCGCCCCGGGCTTCATCGATCTGCACGTCCACCTGCGCGAGCCCGGGCAGAGCTATAAGGAAAGCATCGCAACCGGAACCGCCGCCGCGGCGGCCGGCGGATTCACTTCGATCTGCTGCATGCCGAACACGTCTCCCGTGGTCGACTCGCCCGAATGGGTTGCCTGGATTCTGCAACCCGAGCGCGGCGCCGTGGTCAATGTGTTTCCCATCGCCGCCGCCACCCACGCCAGCAAGGGCGCGGTGCTCACCGATTTCGGAGCCTTGCAACGCGCCGGCGCGGTCGCGGTCAGCGACGACGGCCGTCCCATCCTCAACGACACCGTCATGCGCGACACCCTGCGCGCCGCCTCCGGACTGAACCTTCCAGTCATCCAGCACGCCGAAGACACGCGCATGACGGAAAACTGTTCGATGAATGAGAGCATCACTTCATTCCGGCTGGGATTGCGCGGGATGAAGACGGCCGCGGAAGCATCCGTAGTTGAGCGCGACGTCCAACTGGCACAGCAGTTCACTGGCGCGCGCTTGCACGTGGCCCATCTCTCGACCGCCGATGCGCTGAAAGCCGTGCGCCGGGGCAAGCGCGGCAAAGCCCGCATCACCTGTGAAGTCACGCCTCACCATTTCAGCCTGACCGATGCCGACGTCGGCGACTACAACACCAACTTCAAAATGAATCCGCCCCTGCGCTCGAGCGCCGACCGCGAGGCGATTCTCGTCGCGCTCGCCGATGGCACCATCGACGCCATAGCCACCGATCACGCCCCCCACGCGACCCATGAGAAGATCATCGAATTCGAGCGCGCCTCGTTCGGAATCACTGGACTCGAAACCGCGCTGGGCCTGGCCATTACCCGCCTGCATCGTGAACAGAGGATCCCGCTGGCAAGAATTGTCGAGCTCTTCACCGCGGGTCCGGCGCGCGCGGTTGACCTGAGAGGCCGCGGCACGCTCGTCCGCGGCAGCCTCGCCGACGTAACCATTTTCGATCCCAGGAAGCGCTGGACCTTCGAAGCCGCAAAGTCCCGTTCGAAGTCGCATAACACTCCATTCGACGGCTGCCAACTCACGGGCAAAGTTGTGGCCACGATTGTCAGTGGGAAGATTGTGTATCGAGCCAGCTAAACGTCCGCAAACCACAGAAGCTTTCCACGTGCATTTTCGCCCTTCCCCTCGACGCCGCCGCCATCCGCACGATAAGCTAGATGGTTTCCGAGAGGGGGGCCGAGTGCATGCGCGATGCAGTCGCCCGGCTATGGCCGGAGATTCAGTGGATTGAGAAGCCTAGGCTACGGGAGCAAGTCACCCAGACCTGGGTCAAAGCATTGGAACGCAGCCCGCTGAAACCTGAGGATCTGAATCGGATTCCATTTACATTGCTGGTGCCCAATTGCCCAATCACATTCATGGAGCACAAGCGCTGCGTGGTCCACATTGCGCGCCAGAGCGCCGAGTCCATGCACGAATTCATGGGGCGGGCGCTGCCCATTAACCTGGACGTAGTCATCGCCGGCGCGATTCTCGCCGACGTTGGCAAGCTGCTCGAGTACGAACTCGGCCCTGACGGCAAGAGCCGCCAAAGTGAGCGCGGCGAAGCTTTGCGGCATCCTTTTACGGGTGTGGCGCTGGCGCTTGAGTGTGGCGTGCCCGACGAAGTCTGCCACATCATCGCTGCCCATGCCGCCGAGGGCGATCTGGTAAAACGCACCACAGAGGCTTACATCGTGCATCACGCCGACTTCATGGCTTTTCTACCGTTCAAGAATCCGAAGAACGTGAAAGTGAAATGAGCGATGACTCATAATTCTTGTCATCCCTTATTACCCTTGTCATTCCGAGCGAAGCGAGGAATCCGCTGTTTGCCCGTGCACGCTGAAAGCAGATTCCTCGCTTCGCTCGGAATGACAAGTAGAACACGCGACCCAAGGAGACATCTTGTCCGCCGCTAAAGAAGCTGTTGCAACCAAGGAAACGATTACCGCGAAGATGGCGCGCTGGGCCGCCAGCCTCGACTACAAGCATCTCTCGCAAGACGCCGTCTATCAGGCCAAGCGCTTCCTGCTTGATTCCGTCGGCTGTGCGCTGGGAGGTTACCAGCAGCACGACGTGAAAATCGCGCTCGCAGTGCTCGACGAGATCGCGGGCAAAGGCCCGGCCACCGTGATCGGCACCGGCAAGCGCATCGATCCAGTCTCGGCGTCGCTCGCCAACGGCCTCATGATCCGCTGTATGGATTACAACGACATTTACTGGAAGCAGGATCCATCGCATCCCTCCGACATTTTTCCGGCAGCACTGGCGGGATGCGAGCGGAAGAAGAGCGATGGCAAAGAATTAATTGTCGGCCTCGTGCTCGGACACGAATTTGAAATGCGTTTTTGTGAAGCCGCATTCCCGGGGGTCCGAGAACGCGGCTGGCATCACGCGACCCTGACCGCTTTCGTTTCGCCCTTCGTCGCCGGACGCGCTCTGCACCTTCCCTGGGAGCAGATTCAACACGCCGTGGGAATCTCGGCCAGCCGCCACGCCACGCTTGGCGCCGTAACTGCCGGTAAGCTCACCATGATGAAGAATACGGTTGACCCAATGGCCACGCAGAGCGGCGTGCTCGCAGCGCTCATGGCCGAGAAGGGCTACACCGGACCCGAGCATGTGATCGATGGAAAAGAAGGATTGACGCACGTGTTCGGTCCAGAGTGGAAGCTGAACATCCTGACCGACGGACTCGGCGACTCCTGGCGCATCACTCAGTGTGGCATGAAAGCGTTTCCGACCGAGGCACTCACGCATACTCCAATCTCAGCCGTGCTCGACATTGTGAAGTCGAATGACTTGACGCCCGATCAAGTGACCAGGATTCAGATTCGATCGCTGGCGCGCGCCGCCGACATTCTTTCCGATCCCAGCAAATACGATCCCCGCAGCAAAGAGACTGCCGATCATTCCTTGCCCTACGTGATCGCCGCAGCCCTGGCGGAGCGGCAGGTAACCCCGGTCCAGTTCACTATGGAAAAGATTATGGATCCGACGATCCGCGCTCAACTGCAGAAAGTTGAAGTGGTAGCCGATCCCGAGATCGAAAAAGTCTTTCCGGCATTGCAGCGCGTGATCGTGAACATCACAACCGCGGATGGGCGGACATTCACCAAGCAACTCGACTATCCCAAAGGCGATCCGCGCAATCCGCTAACCGATCAGGATGTCGAAGAAAAATTCGCGGCATTGGCGGAAGGTGTATTGTCGCCAGGTGCCCAGAAGAAATTGAAAGACGCCATCTGGAACCTGGAGAAGATCGGCTCAGTAAGCAAGTTAATGGCGTTGATGAAAGCAGACGTGCGAACGAAGAAGACCGCTCCGCCCAAGTCCGTAGTCAAGGCGAATCGGCGTTAACCATTTATTTTGTCATTCCGATTATTTTGTCATTCCGAGCGAAGCGAGGAATCTGCTTTTGCTTGCATCGGGACTAGCTTATGCCCCAGACCATCGTTGAAAAAATCGCGCAAACCCACCTCGCCGAAGGCCCCAAGCGTCCGCTGCGCACCGGCGACTTCCTCTCCGTCCGCCCGCATCACGTAATGACCCACGACAACACCTCGGCGGTCATGAGCAAGTTCAAAGGCATCGGCGCAAAAAAAATCCACGATCCCAAGCAACTCGTATTCGCTCTCGATCACGATATTCAGAACAAAGACGAGGCCAACCAGAAAAAATACCGCGCCATTGAGGCCTTTGCGAAAGAGCACGGCGTCGACTTCTATCCTGCAGGCTCAGGCATCGGCCACCAGATCATGGTAGAGCGCGGATACGTCGTCCCCGGATCATTCGTCGTCGCCTCCGACTCGCATTCCAATATGTACGGCGCGCTCGGAGCCGTCGGCACGCCCATCGTGCGCACCGACGCTGCCGCCGCCTGGGCCACGGGAGAATTCTGGTGGCAGATTCCTCGTTCAGTCGAAGTCGTGCTCGAAGGCAAGTTGCCCGCGGGCGCTACCGGCAAAGACGTGATCATCAGCTTGTGCGGCCTCTATAACCACGACGAGGTTCTGAACGCCGCCATCGAATTCAGCGGCCCCGGCGTGGCCAGCCTCTCCATAGACGCCCGCTTTTCCATCTCCAACATGACCACGGAATGGGGACCGATCGTCGGCTGGTTTCCGGTGGACGATGTCACCATCAACTATCTGAAGAACGTGCATCTGCGGTTGAAGGCAACCGGCGTCGAGCGGTTCTCAGAAAAAGACATTGAAAGTTGGACGAAAAATCCGCCACGACCCGACGCTGGCGCCGTATACGCGGCTCGCATCGTGCTCGATCTCAGCCAGGTGACTCCCCACGTGTCTGGTCCCGACACCGTTCAGGTCATGAGTTCGCTGGCCGAGATGGAAAAGAAAAAGGTAGCCATCCAGAAGGCGTATTTGATCTCGTGCATGAACTCGCGCCTCGAGGATCTGGACGCCGCAGCCAAAGTCATGAAGGGTAAGAAAATCGCGCCCGGCGTGAAATTTTATTTAGCCGCCGCCAGCAAGTGGGTGCAGGATGAAGCCGAGAAGCGCGGCATCTGGCAGACGCTGCTCGATGCCGGAGCGAACCCCCTGCCCGCCGGGTGCGGCCCATGCATCGGCCTGGGCGTCGGACTGCTCGAACCCGGAGAAGTCGGAATCTCCGCCACCAATCGCAATTTCAAAGGCCGCATGGGATCGCGTGATGCCCAGTGCTATCTTGCGAGTCCCGAGGTGGTCGCCGCCTCCGCGGTAGCAGGATACATTCGCGGACCCCATGAGATGGCCGGCCGCGAGCCCTCGCGCAGCTACACCGAACTTGCGTCAGCTTCCGCAGCCGAGAAGGTTGACATCCTCCCCGGCTTTCCCGAGCGAGTTCGTGGCCGCCTGGTCTTTCTGCCGCAAGACAACGTGAACACCGACGCGATCTACGGAAAGGACTACACTTACCGCGACGATGTCACCAAGGAACTGATGGCGAAGGTAGTAATGGAAAACTACGATCCGCAATTCGCCTCGCGCACACAGGCAGGCGATGTGGTCGTAAGCGGATTCAATTTCGGAACTGGATCAAGCCGTGAGCAGGCTGTAACCTGCCTCAAAGCCAAAGGCATTCCGCTGGTGATCGCGGCCAGTTTTTCGCAGACGTATCTGCGCAACGCCTACAATAACGGCTTCCTTTGTGTCGACGTTCCGGAATTAGTGAAGCGTTTGCGCGAGCAGTTCACAAAAGAAATCGCGGCAAAAGAAAAGACAATCATTCCCGGCGAAGAGATCGACATCGACTTCACTTCCGGCGTGATCCAATGGCGCGCAGAGAAGTTCAGCTTCCCGCCACTGGGAAGTGTCCCGCAATCTTTAGTGATAGCTGAGGGGGTCGAGAATTTAGTAGCAAAACGCCTGGGCCTGAGCTGAGTTAAGCCAGAAAGACCTCTTTGTCTCTGTGCCTCTGTGGTGAAAAGTTTTAGGAGAAAAACGCATTCATGGCAAAACATACAGTAGTAACCATGCCCGGCGACGGAATCGGAAATCAAGTCCTCCCCGAGGCCTTGCGTGTTTTGAAAGCCGTAGGCTTCGACGCCGAATACATCCCCGCTGACATCGGCTGGGAGTGCTGGAGAAACGAAGGCAACGCGCTCCCCGACCGCACAATCGATCTGCTGGCCAAGCACAAGCTGGGCTTGTTCGGCGCGATCACTTCAAAACCAAACAAAGAAGCGCAAGCCGAGCTGAAGCCCGAGTTGCAAAGAAAGGGTCTGGTGTACTACAGCCCGATCGTGACCATGCGCCAAAAATTCGGACTCGATATCTGCATGCGCCCCTGCATCGGCTTCACCGGCAACCCGCTCAACTACATTCGCAAGCGCGTGGACGAAGACTACGACGAGCCGCAAATCGATACCACGGTCTTTCGTCAAAACACAGAAGGCATGTACGCCGGAATCGAGTGGACCAACCCGCCCGAGATTGTCCGCGCCGCACTCAACTCACATCCCAAGTTCAAAGCCTTCGCCCACGTGCCCGGCCCGGACATCGCCGTCAGCGTGCGCATCATCACCCGGCCCGCCGCCCGCCGCATCGTCACCGCCGCATTTGAATACGCGAAGAAGCGTGGCTTCAAAGGCGTGACTATCTGCGAAAAGCCTAATGTGGTTCGCGAGACTTCCGGCATGATGGAAGAGACCGCGAAAGAAGTCGCCAAGAATTATCCCGGAATCGCGCTCTGGTCCACCAACATCGACGCCCAACTGATGTGGCTGAACAAAAATCCCGAAGACTACAACGTGATCGTGGCTTCGAACTTGTTCGGCGATATCTTGTCCGACGCCTTTGCCGGCCTGGTCGGCGGCCTGGGATTCGCAGCCTCCGGCAACATCGGAGACGAAGTCGCAGTGTTCGAGCCCACGCACGGATCAGCTCCCAAGTATGCCGAATTGAATCCGCCAATCGTGAATCCCATCGCCATGATTCTTTCCGCTGTCATGATGCTGGAGCACGTAGGCGAGAACGACAAGGCGAAGCGGGTGAAGAATGCCATCTCGACCGTGGTAAAAGAAGGCAAGGTACGAACCTACGACATGATGCGAATTTCAGGCGGCGCCAAATCACTAAGCCAGGGCGCAGCCTCGACGGTTCAGATGACAGACGCGATCTTAGGAAAGCTAAAGTGATAGCGTTTGTTTTCCTTTGTGAACCTTAGTGTCCTTCGTGGTTAATGGTTTTTTGATGACGAGTACCAACGCACATCAAAGCGCACATCCAGCCGAAGCCGGCCATCACGGCAAAGACGTGCGCTCCGATCTGCACGTGGCTATCGAACCCCGCGACAGCGGCGGCCTTGAGATCACACTCGAGTCTCGCGTCGGACTCTACTACGGCAGTTCGATCCTGAGCCAGACCCGTCAGGTGCTCGAAGCGCTGGGCGTAAAGCACGCCCGCATTTCGATCCATGATGAAGGCGCTCTGCCGTTCGTGATCTCAGCGCGAATCGAAACCGCAGTGAAACGAGCAGGCCTCGGCAAAGACCAAAAAGCGTTGCCAGAGAAAATCGCGCTGCCAGAGCCTTCGGCTAAAGATCGACTGCGGCGGTCGCGGCTCTATCTGCCCGGAAGCGAGCCGAAGTATTTCATCAATGCCGGATTGCACGGTCCTGACGCCATCATCCTCGACCTGGAAGATTCGGTTCATCACGGCGAAAAAGATGCGGCGCGAATCCTGGTGCGTAACACGCTGCGCGCCGTGGATTTCGGCGATTGCGAGCGCATGGTTCGCATCAACCAACTGCCACTGGGATTAGAGGATCTGGCAGAGATAATCCCCGAAGCGCCCGACCTGATTCTGATTCCCAAGGTGGAAACTCCCGAGCAAGTCGGGGAAGCCGATCGCCTCATGCGCGAACTGAAGGTTAGCAATGGCGTCGATCGACCGATCTGGCTGATGCCAATTCTGGAATCTGCAGCGGGCATCGAGAACGCCTTTGCCATCGGGACGGTGAGTCCAAATGTGTGCGCGCTGACCATCGGGCTGGAAGACTACACCGCTGACCTCGGCGTAGCGAAAACTCTGGAAGGCGACGAATCGCAGTACGCTCGCATGCGGATGATAAACGCGGCGAAGGCCGCAGGCATTCAAGCCATCGACTCCGTATTCAGCGACGTGGCCGATCTCGCCGGTCTGCGTCAGTGGGGAGAGAATTCCCGTGCTCTAGGATTCGAAGGCAAGGGGTGCATTCATCCTTCGCAGATTCCCGTCGTTCATGAAGCCTTCGCCCCGACGCAATCCGAGATCGAGAAAGCGCTGAAGATTGTCGCTGCTTTCGAGGAAGCGCAGCAGCGCGGGCTGGGCGTGGTGAGCCTCGGCTCGAAGATGATCGATCCACCAGTGGTAGAGCGCGCTCGCAAGCTGGTAGCAAGAGCGAAAGCGATGGGCAAAGCCTAAGCCAATGACGGAACGCATCGAACTCGCGCAGAACGCCGCTGGACGCAGCGTTCCGGCCATGGTCAATGGCCGGCCGCAGATTCCATTTCTGGGCGTGGGACAATATCAGCCGCGCGGACGGAAAGCTGCGCCTCCAATCTGCTCCAGCAGAGACTATCCCGAGAACGGCGACAAGCGCGTCGCCAATCTCGAAACTGCTTTGCGCAAATGCGGTTTGCGCAACGGGATGGTGATCTCCAATCATCATCATCTGCGCGATGGCGATCGGGTCGCGCTCATGGCGCTTGAGGCGGCGGCGAGAATCGGCGTCAAAGATCTGATGTGGTTTCCGAGTGCGTCGTTCCCCTCGCAAAAAGGCGCGATCGAGCTCATGCAATCCGGCGTGATTCATCACATCGAAGGCAGCATGAATGGGCCGCTCGGCGACTATTGCACTCAAGGCAAGATGCGTGGGATGGGCGTGTTGCGCTCCCATGGCGGGCGCTGGCAGGCTATTCAAGATGGAGAAGTGCACATTGATATTGCCGTGATTGCGGCTCCGACTGCTGACGCTTTCGGAAACGCTGATGGTTCGCATGGAAAATCGGCCTGCGGATCTCTCGGCTTTGCGCTGGCTGATTCCACTTATGCGGATCGCGTCATCGTCGTTACCGACAATCTGGTTCCGTTTCCTTGCATTCCGTGGCAGATTCAGGGCAACAATGTGGACTTTGTGGTCGAGGTTGATTCCATCGGCGATCCGGCGAAGATCGTTTCGGGGACGACGCAGATCACGCGTTCTCCGGACCGCTTGCGCATTGCGGAGTTTGTCGCCCGCTTTCTGCGCGATGCCGGAATTATGCGCAACGGGTTTTCTTTCCAGGCAGGAGCGGGTGGAATCGCGCTTGCCTTTGTGGACTACCTGCGGCGCATGATGAAGGAAGATGGCGTGAAGGCTCGCTTCGTCCGCGGCGGTTCGACCAAGTTCCTGGTCGAATTGTTGCAGGAAGGTTTGACCGATTACATTCTCGACGGGCAAACTTTCGATCTCGACGGAGTGAAGTCCATTGGCAGCGATCCGCGTCACGTGGCTACTTCGCCCTTTACTTCTTACAACTATCACGGCAAGGGAAATTTTGCTTCTCTGGTCGACGCTGTCGTCCTCGGCGCGACCGAAGTGGATGTGAATTTCAACGCCAACGTGGTCACTCACTCCGATGGACGATTGCTACATGGAATCGGTGGCTGGCAAAATTGTTTGGCGGCGGGGTGCACCATCCTTGCCGTGCCGTCGTTCCGCGACCGCATTCCCGTGATCATCGACGAAGTCACCACGCTCACCGGGCCGGGCGAACTGATCGACGTCGTGGCCACCGAGCGCGGTATCGCGATCAATCCGCGCCGCCAGGATCTGCTGGATGCGGTGAAAGGTTCTAGCCTGCCGATCCGTCCCATTCAGGACATCAAGGCCGAAGTCGAACGCATCTGCGGCGGCAAGCCAGCAAAGCCGAAGCTGGGCGATCGTCCCGTCGCCGTCGTGAAGTGGGTGGACGGCACCGTGCTCGACACCATCTGGCAGTTGAGTTAGTGGGGCTTCTAGCTTCTAGCTTCTAGCTTCTAGCTTCTAGCTTCTAGCTTCTAGCTTCTAGCTTCTAGCTTCTAGCTGCTGGCTTCTAACTCTTGATCATTGGCTGTTGGTGGCGAACCACTGAAATTCCCATTTCGGGACGGAGTTTACTGTTTAGTATCGGGTACCCCCCTCCCCCCTTTGGCTGCAAAATCTAGAGCGCAAACGACTTAGATTTTGACTACGTGCTAGATCTTTGAGTTTACGGGAGTTACACGCAAA
>Ga0210410_10004396_pt1 | contig 12363 bp, 9 predicted proteins | sample IncBWC4MmetaG_FD_161058 | JGI IMG/M metagenome (GOLD analysis project Ga0210410, IMG submission 161058) | Forest soil microbial communities from Barre Woods Harvard Forest LTER site, Petersham, Massachusetts, United States - Inc-BW-C-4-M | ecosystem: Environmental > Terrestrial > Soil >... | reverse complement strand
CTTCCGGCTTTTCCGATCCGCGAATTTCTGCAACCGTGTTGTACACCGTCATCGGCTTGTCGCCGATCGTGTTGGTCATTTCCATCTCGACCTGCACGGGCAGATGCCGCTGCAACATCCGAAAGATCGTGCGATAGCCCTCTCCGGTAATGAACGCCGTTGGAATCGGTCCAATGTCGTACCGCGCCAGGCTCACATCCGTCATGTTCAGCAGTCCGTGCGGCTTGTTCGAATCCCGCAGCACCGCCGCCACGCCTTCCTGCTTCCAAAACTCAGTTCGTTCCTTAGCCGCCTTCTGAAACGTCGCGTAGGGGTCCTCCACCGGTGCTTCTCCAATCCGCGGCGGAGGCGGCTGCATCGGCCGGCTCACCAGCGCGTTCGGATCATCCGGTTTCGGCGGCGACAAACTCGCCGCTTCCTGATAAATCACAATCGCGCCCTTCAGTTTGCCGTGAAATTTCGCGAAATCCTTTTTTTCTTTCGCGTCAAAGTACACCACGGCTCCGGTAATCGCACCCGGCGTGCTCGGCGACCATCCCGCCGCCGCAATCGTCAGCGGATGCTCCGTCGGGCTCACAATGCGCGCACTGGCCTTACCGCGCGCCCACGAATGCTCCATCGTCCAACCTTCCAGATGAGCGTTCACCGCGCCATACTTCGCAAACATATCCCGCGTCCAGTCATTCGCTTGCTTGAGCTGCGGCGAGCCTGTCAGACGCGCGCCAATGCTGTCCGAGAGGTACTCGAGGTTCGCCGCCGCCTCGCTGTGTTCGCGAATTTCGCTGAGAATCTGCGCGTCCGCCGCGGCGAAAGGACTCTTCTCCTCCGCAGGCGGATTTGCCAAGCCACCGCGCACCGCCATCAAGACCAACACCACGCCGCACACAAACACGCTGCATCGACGCAAGCTCATTCGTCTACCTCAAGCAATCTGGATTTTCGCTACTGATTCCACCACCCGGCCGTAAGCTCCCGCCGTCCCACGCGTTCCCTTAGACGCGCTCGACCCGCTCAGGCGTTTCGTGCTCTCGCGTGCCGCTTACTCTTCTTTCGCACACGCGGTGCCGGCTGGCATTTCGGGCAGAAATAGCTGCTACGCCCTGCAACGATTACTCGCTGAATCGTCGCGCCACACCGATAACACCGTTTCCCTTCGCGTCCATACGCCCGATGGTGCCGCTGATATTCTCCCGGCTGCCCTTCCGCGTCAAGAAAATCGGAAATCGAAGACCCGCGCGCCAAAATCGCCTTTCGCAAAACTTCCTGCAGCACCCGTAGAAGCACCCGCGCCTGTTTTTTGCTCAACTCCGCGCCTCGCCGCATGGGATGAATCTTTGCCCGCCACAAACTTTCGTCCGCATAAATATTGCCGACGCCGCGCAGCACGCTCTGATCGAGCAAGAGAGCTTTGATCTGTGTATTCCGCGAACGGACACGCGATGCAAACTCCTCAGTACCAACCAACAGCGGATCAGCCCCAAATGCCGTCAACTCCTCCGCGAGCAGAGCACCTGTCAGATACGCCATGCGTCCAAACCGGCGCGGGTCCGTATAGCGCAGTTCGCGCCCATCATCGAGCTCAAACCAGACGTGCGTATGCTTCGCGCTCGGCTGTGCCGCCGCGCACGGCGCAAGCTGCCCCGTCATCCCCAAATGCACCAGCAGGGAAGCAGCTTCTCTATCTCCGTTTTCCAAAGGCCCACCAGTGTTCGCCTGCGCAGAGAGCCGCAGCAGCATGAATTTTCCATACCGCTCGACTCTTTCAATCTGTCTTCCAGGAAGGTGTTGCTCCAGCGCCGCGGGATCATCAATGAAGTCCGTCTTCCCCAGCCTCACCGACACAATGCGCCGCCCCGCAATAGACTTCTGCAGTCCTCGCGCAACCGTCTCAACCTCAGGCAACTCCGGCATAGAGTCTTCACCAAAACCGTAGGGGCGCAGCACCGCTGCGCCCCTGTCCGCAACTAGTATTAATTCTATCCGGTGTCTCTAATCGACCGCGACCGTTCCGTCTTTCCAGTCACCGGTCACAAGTCACCGATCACTTTTTATGATAATTCGGGTAAGCCGGATGGTCCGGAATCACCACCGGGCTCTTCTTCAGCGCCTCCAACGTAACCTGTACGGCCTTCTCCAACTGCGCGTCGTGCCCTGCGGCAACCGACGCCGGATCATTCTCCACTTCAATATCCGGCGCGATTCCGTGATTCTCCACTTCCCAGTCGCCGTGCAAACCGTAAATCGCCACGCGAGGCGCCGTGATGAATCCTCCATCCATGAGCGGTGGATACCCATAGATTCCAACCAAGCCGCCCCAAGTTCGCGTGCCCACCAGCGGCCCGACCTTGTCCTGTTTGAACATCCATGGCAGCGCGTCCCCTCCGGACCCGGACATTTCGTTGATAATCATCGTCTTTGGGCCATAGATTTGCGCTAGCGGCGAGCAGAATTTCTCGCCTTCCCGTGAAATCGCGCAGTTCCGCAGCGGCCGTTCCAGCTCGTCAATGATGTAGTCCGCGATCTCTCCACCATGATTGTAGCGTTCATCAATCACCGCGGCCTGCTTGCCCACTTGCGCAAAATAGAAGCGATTGAAGTTCAAATATCCGCCCACCGCGGTATCCGGAACGTGTACGTATGCGACCTTTCCACCGCTCAACTGATCCACTTTGCGGCGGTTATCTTCTTCCCACGTGCGATTACGCAAGGCAAATTCAGTCGCCACCGGCACAACCGTAACTTCCCGCGCATCCTTGCCATCTGGATTCGGTCCCACCTTAATACGCACTTGCGTATCCGCGGTGTTCTCCAAAAACTTACTTACATCCGCTGGCGGCCGCACCTCTGCTCCATTCACCTCCAGCAGATACTCGCCGGCCTTCACTTCGACGCCTGGCTGTGTCAGTGGCGCCAGCAAATCGGGATTCCAGTTCTCTCCGTTAAAAACGCGCGCGAACCGGTAGCGCCCATTTTCGATTTTGTAGTCCGCTCCCAGCAGCCCACCCTTCACCTTCGGAGCCTCCGGAAGATCGCCGCCCGCGATGAACATATGTCCGACGGTGATCTCGCCAAGCATTTCGTCGAAGAGATAATTCAAGTCCGCGCGGCCGCCCACGCCCTTGAGGTATCCCGCGTACTTTTTCTCTATGGACGGAATATTCAGCCCGTGATGGTTCGGGTCGTACAAAAAGTCTCGCTCAATCCGCCAAACCTCGTGATACATCTGGTTCCATTCCACACGCGGATCGACCAACACTTCCATTGCGCCCACATTCAGCGCACCTTCGCCGGGCTTTGGCGCCGCGTCTGTCTTTGCGATGAACCACCCCGGCCCCTGCCGGTACAACACCTTCTCTCCATTCGCCGAAACCCCGAAGCCGTTGATTCCCGCCAAAAACGGTTCGGTCTTCCTCGTCTTCGCGTCGAACTTCGTCACCGTCACCGGGGTGTTTGGCTCAAATCGCGGGACATCCGCAATTTCAGACAAAAACAGCGTCCCCGCCTTACCGGAATCCAGGGAGACGTAGTTCGCCGGCTTGATTGGCAGCGCCACAATTCGTTGTCCGATCCCCTCCAAATCGACGGTGACCTTGACGGCCTCATCCTTTTTGTCGTCTTTCTTGTCTTTACCCTCGTCCGCATCTTTGTCCTTATCCCCAGTGTCGTTCTTTTCCTCAGTCTTTTCTTCATCGCTCTGCGGCTCGACGGGCGACTTTTCGCCTTTCTTCAGCACCGCCGCGTAAATGTGACGCAGCACCGGATGCTGAAAGCTCGAAAGGTCCAACCACCCGGCTGAGAGTCCCAGATCCGTGCTGGCCGCGAAAATCAATTCCTTGCCGCCTTTGTCGAACACTGGATACCGCGCGTCGCCCAACCCATCCGTAATTTGCGAGACTTTCCCGCTCTCGAGCGAGTACACGAAAATCGCGCGAAGGTGGTTTTCCTGAAATTTCGAATACGTGAGCCATTTGCTGTCCGGCGACCAATTCACCCCGAGAGTCACACTCGGGTCCTCGAAGCGGTCCGCATCCACCTTCACCGGCGCGCCCTTCTCCACATCCACGTACCAAAAATTCATACGCTTGTCCGTGTACGCGATTTTCTTGCTGTCCGGCGACCACGTCGGCCCGTAAAAATAAGACGGCGGATTGCCGAGATTGATCTTTTTCACGTTCCCGAATCCCGATTGATCCACAATGTGCAGGGCATATTCGCCGGACTCATCCGAGAAAAATGCGATCGACTTGCCGTCCGGCGACCAAGACGGATCGCGCTCCGCGACTGCCGTCGTGCGCGTCAGATTCCGCACATCGCCCTTCTCCGCCGGCACGCTTAGAATTTCTCCCCGCCCCTCGAACACCGCCCGCACGCCGCTCGGCGAGATCGCCGCATTCTGAATCTTCTCTCCAATCTTTTCGTAATGGGCCCGCGTCGATGGCAAATCCCCTGAAATTTGAATCTGTACCTTCGTCGATTTTCCGCTCTTCGGGTCCAACACATAGATTCCGCCGAACTGCTCATACACCAGCGCATCGGGGCCCGCCGATACCGTTTTCAGGTCGAGCCCTTTGTTCTCAACTACCTGCTTCACGGCCTTCGTCTTCGTGTCATACGCAAACAGCGTCACTCCCCCGTTGCGGTCCGATAGGAAGTAAACGGTGTCGCCAAACCACACGGGATTCGAGTCGTTCGAATTCTCTCGAGGTATCCTTTCCAGCGAGAGGTTACTCAGCGTCACAATGTTGATCGGCGTAGTCTGACCGCCGTGATACCGCTTCCACGAAGTTTGCCATTTCAGATTTGGCACGTAAGCGATTCGCGTTCCGTCCGGCGAAAACCACGCATCCTCTCCGCGCCACATCGGTAGCGCTTCCGGCCATCCGCCCTTCGCACCCACGGTGTACAGCCGATCGAAATCCGCATACGCCTCGCGGCCGGATCGGAACAGCACCTTCTTCCCGTCCGGCGTCCACCCTTCCGCGATGTCCGGGCCCGGATGCCACGTCAGCCGGCGCGGCTCCCCTCCCTCCGCTGGCACAACAAACACATCGAAATTGCCGTCGTACTCGCCTGTGAATGCGATCCAGTTCCCGTCGGGAGAAAATATCGGCAGCCCTTCATGCCCGCCTGTGGTGAGCTGCCGCGCCTCTCCACCTTCTCGCGGCACACTCCACAAATATCCGCCATAAGCGAACACGATCTGTGTCTTACTCAACGTCGGCGCATGTGCCAGTAGCGGCGACTCCTCAAGCGCAGATGCACGTCCGGCAAGGCACACAATTACGGCGATCAGAATCGCTATCCGCTTATACATTTTTCCTCCGACCAAAACTCTTACTCACACCGTCAAATTCGAGCCTTGCGGCGATTCAAAAAAGAAGTCGGATTCTATCCCTGTCAACGCCGAACAAGAAGATGGTTCAGACTGGGACAAGCAGCTACTTAGTCACTCCGGTCGATGGTGGCCAGAACCCCGGCTCGCTAATCGGCCTCGCGTCGCGCTTCTCCGCATACTTCTCTACCGCCGGCCCAATCGTCGATGCTTTTCCAATCAGCACAAACACCAGATTCTCCGAGGGAAAATGTTTCTGGATCACCTGCTTCGCAATCTCCGGCGTCACCGCATCGACGCGTGCTTCCAATTCGTTGATCTCATCGTCGCCCAGCCCATAAAACTCGTGGCTCGCAATAATCTGCGCCAACTGCCGGGACGTCTCAATATTTGGTGGAAACTGCCCCTTGATATAACTCTTCGCCGATTTCAACTGTTCGTCCGTCACTCCCTGTTTGTGGAATTTCTGCAACACCTGCAGCGCCAAGTCAATCGCCGGCACGGTCGTCTCATTTTTCGTAAAACTAAAAATGCCAAACGGTCCGGGAACCTTTCGTGAATCAAAAAAGGAAGACGCCCCGTAGGTATATCCAGACTCCACGCGCAAGGCCTCGTTCAACTCCGAAGTGAATCGCCCGCCGAAAATCGTGTTCACCACGCGAATCGCCACGCGATCCGGGTCGGTGCGTGCAATGCCTACGTTCCCAAACGCGAAATAGGTCTGCGTAGCGTCAGGCTTATCCACCAGCAGCAATCGCTTACTCTTCACCGGCGCTGTCGCCGCAACTGTCGGTGGCGCAGCCGTATGCGCCGGCCAGGTTCCAAACACTTCGTCCAGCTTCTTCCGCATCTCCGCGCCATTGAATTCGCCCGCAACCGCCAGCAAAGTGTTGCCCGGCGCGTAGTTCGCCTCGTAGAACTTCACAATCGTGTCGCGCTGGATCCGCTGCAGGGAAACCTCATCTCCGCCCGCCGGCCGCCCATAAGGATGCGTCCCGTACAGATACCCGTCGTAATACAACCCCAGCACCTGCTGAGGATCGTCCTTAGCTCCGCGTACCGCGTCCACAGACTGGGCCAGCAGCTTCTTCACTTCCGCCTCTGGAAACGTTGGGTGCAGCAACGCATCCGAAAACAGCTCCAGCCCGAGCGCTAAATCCTTCGTCAAGAATTCCGCGCTAACGCTGCTAAAGTCCGCCCCTGCTTCCGACTCAAACGCGGCCCCTATGTAATCCAAGTCTGCCGCAAACTGTTGCGCCGTCCGCTGCTTGGTCCCTTTCCTCAACAATCCCGCTGTTATTGACGCAAGGCCGTCCTCTCCCGCGGGATCTCCCGCCGAACCTGTTTTCACCAGTGCGTAAACGTTGAGCAGCGGCACGCCATGTTTCTCCAGCAGTAGCACCGTCATGCCATTCTTCAACACCACTTTTTCGTGTGGTGGCAGATGCAGCGTCTGCGCGGCGGTCGAGAAAGCCATAACCAGTGCGGCCACAAACACAGTGAACACATGCAGTCCAAAGCGTGCGCGCTTCATGGCTTGCTCTTTTCTTCGGCACTGTCGGGAATTAATGTGGCCACCGTCCGATTGTTGGCTCCAAAGTACGTCTTCGCCACTCGCTGTACGTCTTCCTTCGTCACTGCCGAGTAGTTCTTCGCCGCATCGAACAATTTCTTATAGTCGCCAAAGAAAACCTCATAGGTGCCGATCGTGTTCGCCCTGCCATTGATCGTGCGCATCTCCCGGTAGAAATCGGCTAGCCGGATATTCTTGGCCTTCTCCAGTTCGCGATCGCTGACCACGGCGTTCTTCGCGTTCTCAATCTCCTCATACATAGCCTTTTCGCATTTTTGGGGATCGACTCCCTGCTTCGGCTGCGCGGCTATCTCGATAATCGTGGGATCGAACGCCGGCTCCACGGACGAGGAAACATCCAACGCGATTTCATCCTTATCCACCAGTCGCTGGTACATCCGCGAGCTCTCTCCCTGAAACAACACAGTCCGCAAAACGTTCAGGGCGTAATAGTCGGCGCTGTTCGTCTTTGGGATGTGGTACGCCACGAACACCAACGGCAGTTGCGACGGCTTTCGCACAATCAGTCGGCGCTCCCCCAACTGCTCCGGTTCGGTCGTCGTCACCGGAGGTGGTGGCGCGTGCGTCGGAATCGGCTCAATGTATTTCTCGCACAGCTGAAAGATCTCTTCGGGAGAAACATCGCCGGCCACCACCATGGTCGCGTTGTTCGGCGAATATCCCATTTCAAAGTGGTGCTTCAGTTGTTCCATAGTCCAATGCTCGATATCGCTCATCCATCCCACCACCGGCCAGTGGTAAGGATGTGCGATGTACGACGTCGCCCACAGTTGCTCATCTAGTAGCCCGCCGTTGTCATTGTCAGTGCGCAGCCGCCGCTCGGAAGCCACCACTTCGCGCTCGGATTTAATCTTTTGCGGGTCAAAGCTGAGGTTCTGAATACGATCCGCCTCGATGTCGTAAATCAGTGGCAGCGCCGAGCGCGGAAACCAATCCTGGTAAACGGTCACGTCCCGCGTGGTATAAGCATTGTTCGCGCCCCCGTTCGCCTCCATTACCTTGTCGAGTTCGCCCGGCCCATACTTCTTCGCCCCGTTGAACATCATGTGCTCAAAAAAATGCGAGAGCCCCGTAGTCCCTGGCCCCTCGTTGCGCGACCCAATGCGATAAAAAATGTACAGCGCGACGTTCGGGATGCTGTGGTCCGTCTGCACCAGCACCTTCATCCCATTCTTCAGCGTCTTCGTAGCCACTGGAAATTCTTGCCCCCGCGCTTGTATGGTCAACGACGCGCACGCGCACAAAAGCAACAACGCCGCTCTAAAACTCCGCCCGATCATCTTCATAAACCCACCCCACTCAACTCATTCTGTTAAACGCATCACGGTCCAAAAATGTTTACGATTACTTGGTGCGGGGCCCTCGCCAGACAGGCTCTCCGCCTCAGCTTGGCAAGTCTTAGTGTCTCGAACTTGGTTTCTTCCCTGGGTCTTTTTCTTGTTCTTGTTAATTTTCACTTTCTTGTTAATTTTCACTGCCAGATCGCGAACACCCTCACCGCTCCCCCTGACCCGCCTTCCAATTTAATCGGCGCAACTACCAAAAACGCGCCCGCTTCCGGCACCTCGCGCAAATCCGCCAAATTCTCAAGCTGGTAAAGGCCCGCTCCTAAAACCAAATGGTGTACCGCAAAATCCTCCGACGCCCCGTAGTCCGCGCTCAAGGTATCGCATCCAATCCCACTGACTTTGCGCGAAATCAATATTTTCGCCGCCTCCACAGAGAACCCCGGAAAATGCATCTTTCCCTGCGCATCTTGATTCCGATATTTCTGCACATCCGGCCACCGCGAAGCCCACCCAGTCCGAAGCAACACAATCGATCCTGCCGGAATCCCCCCGTGCTTCTTCTCCCACTCTTCGACGCGCGCCGCTGGCAGGCGATAGTCCGCATCCTTAGCCCCTTCCGCGCGAACATCTACCACAACAGCCGGACCGAACAATTGTTTCGCTGGAATCTGGTCCACAGTAGTCTTCCCAGGAGGGAAATGAATCGGCGCATCCAAATGCGTACCGTAATGCTCCAGCATCCAGAAACTCCGCGTGAAGTACCCGTTCTTCTCCACCGTGGCGTTAGTCTTCGCTTCAAACACCTTCTCGTCCCGCGGCCACGGCACCAGTTTGTCGTTGATTGCGTAGCTAAGGTCCAACACACGCGTCTTCCCGCCGGAAATGCCGGACAGCAAATTGTCCCGTTCTGTTTTCTGCGGAAATAGCGCCATAGGAAGGAACACCATAATGGTCACGATCCCCATCGAGAAAAAGCTTAAGCGCCCGAATCCATTCATCGAGCCTCCAAGTTCTTAGACGCTGCGCGGTCCTATAGCGCAGGGCGGAGTCCGCGGAGCCCTGCGGCTTTTTCCGTGAAGGTTAGAGGCAAGCAAAGATGGCGCTTACGGCAGCGGAATCCCCGGCGTGGCCACAATCCCCGCCATCCGCAAAATCTCCAGATACTCCTCGTTCGTAATCGACGAAATCAGCACACGCACATTCTTCACCAATTTCATTTTCCGCAGCGCGCGATTTTCCCGCAGCTCCGCCAGACTCACCTGTCGCGGTAGCCGTTCGAACGCCCGCAAGTCCGCCACCAAATTTTTTCCCTTACGATCGTGCGGGTCCGGATAAGGATCGCGCGTAACTTCCGCAATGGAGTACAGCGATCGCTCCGGCGCAGAGTGATAGCACAACACCCGGTCGCCCTTGCGCACCTGCTTTAGCGCGCGGATCGCGTCCGGTTTACCTGCGGCGCCGTCCCACATCTCTTTGCCCTTAACGAAAAGCGTATCCCAGTGGTAGTGGTGTGGGTCAGCGCTGAAGATCCAGTGGTGTCGTTGCGCGGTCGGAAGTGCCATCGAGGCTTCGAGTCGGCACTATACACGGGTGTGGCAAAAAAGCGAAACAAAATACGTGAGTTAGCCGTCTTTCGGCAAAATTTACACCATGAAGCGGAAAACTATAATTCCGGCCCAGAAACCTATCTAACCATTGTATTTTCAGTATCTTACAGCGTCAACCGCTCACGTTGACGAAAACCTCTTCCCCCCGCACTTCCACCGCGTAGCACTCCACCCCCACCGTCGGGTTCTGCCCAACCTTGCCGGTCCGCACATCATATTGCCAGCCGTGCCACGGACAGGTCACCACCGCGCCCTCCAGCGGTCCATCCGCCAAGGGTCCTCCCCGATGAAGGCAAATATTATTGATCGCGTGGAATTGTCCATCCACGTTCGCCAGCGCCACCGATTTTCCCTCGACCTGAAACTCCCGAATCGTTCCCGGTGGCACGTCCGCCATCTTCGCAGCCCGCACAAAACCCATTCCATGTCCTCGTCTTTCTTTTCCTCGCTTTTCAAACTCTGTACTGAAATCAGTTCGTCGATTTTGCGGAGTATAGCCCTGTCGTTTGCAGTTTGGCAAAAGAACTCGGATAGATTCCGCTTTGCCCAATCCTTTACTGTCAAGAATTACGCGTCCCTGCGCAAAGAAGGCCCTCATGATCTCCACGATCCAAAAAAGAATCGATGCCGCTGACTGGAACAATGCGCGCGAATCGCTCACCGCCCGCGGCTACGCCGTTACCGATCCAATCCTCACCCCCGAAGAATGCACCTCCATCGTCTCGCTCTTCAATGACCCAACTCGTTTCCGCAGTCATGTCATCATGGAACGCCACCGTTTCGGCGTCGGCGATTACAAATATTTTTCCCATCCGCTGCCGGAGCTCGTCGCCAACATTCGCACCGCCGCTTATCCCCATCTCGCGAAAGTCGCAAACGAATGGGCGGACGCATTCGGCGAAGACAAGCCGCCGTTTCCCCGAACCCACGCCGCGTTCCTGAAACTCTGTCACAAATCCGGCCAGACCAAACCCACGCCGTTGGTTCTGCACTATGAAGCAGGCGGCTACAACTGCCTGCACCAGGATCTCTACGGCGCAATGGCGTTCCCTCTTCAAATGGTTTTTCTACTCGGTCAGCAAGGCAGCGATTGGGAAGGCGGCGAGTTTCTCTTGGTCGAGCAGCAGCCACGCGCCCAGTCCAAAGCGGAGGTAGTGGCCGCCAACCAAGGCCAAGCCATTATTTTCACCACGCGCTATCGCCCCGTAAAAGGCTCTCGCGGCTACTATCGAGTCAATCTCCGTCACGGAGTAAGCCGCGTTCACAGCGGTACCAGGTACACGCTCGGCATAATCTTCCACGACGCCAAGTAATCTCTGGAGTGCGACGGACTTGCCGCCGCTTCTGAGCACCAATAGCGCTGAAACATAGTAAGTAAAGCCCGGACAAATCTACGCAATGCTAAACAAAAAGCCCGCTGAGCATTACCTCAGCGGGCCTGTAAGAACTGAAATTTTCGGTCTATTCGATCTCGACGTTGTCCCCCGGATAGATATCCGCGGAGCTATAGGTGATAAACACGGTCGCCGAGTTTCGGCTGCCGTTCAAGACAATTCCTTCTCCCAGCACTTCGCGCGGCAAATCTTTCCATTCATATCGCGTCGGAGTGCTCCCAAAGCCGTAAAGCTGATCGATGTACCCCTTGGTTTGCGGCGCGTATTCCTCATACTTGCCCTGATGACGGAAAAAGCGCATGTAGTCGCCAACCTTCACGCCTTGTGCCGCCCCCAGGTTCACATATACCGTCGCTCCTTGCCCCTCGCTCTGCTGGAACGAGGCTGAATTCAACAACATCCCCACCGGCTTTCCACTCACGGGTGCAAAATGATCGAACGTCCCCACCTCTTTATAGGGAGGCGTCGGGCGCTCTTCAAACGGCCGTACGATATCGCCCCGCTGCATATCCTTGCAGGAAAAAACCACCTGCGCGATGGAAGTTTTCTGCTGCACGCTTACCACCCGCAGCTGCCCGATGTCGGTATACAGAACGCCGATCGCGTTCGTGAGCTTCGTTTGCCCCTTGAACCATTCGACTCGAGAAGGATCTGCGGTTTCGCGCGTCACCATGAAACGATCGCCTACCCTCACTCCATTGTCGCTTCCGCGATTGATATAGACGTTTTCGCCCTGCGAGAACACGACCTTGTAGCTCGCCTGCTCGCCAGAAATCACGTAGAGATCGCCCGGCAACCTCGTATCCTTCACAAAACCCGAGCAATAAACTGTGCTGTAACCGGGCTGCAAAGTGGTCACGGCCGGTGCCGGACCCGATTGCCCGTAGCAAACTCCTGCGCCCGCAAACGCAGCCAGGCACAACGCAGCTAGATTAGCGCGCATTGAAAATGCTCCTTGAAAATCACGCCCTGAGGGTCGTCCGAAAAGAAGTCCCATCGCCAAAGTAGCAAGCACCCCCGCAGGCGTCAACAAATTGGGAAGCGCGGCTTTACACTTTTGATACGGCATGCTACAAGCCCTATTTTCAATAATTTGCCTGCAAAATGAGTTCCGAAGCACGCGAGCAAACGGCGTTTCCAGCGGCAA
>Ga0210410_10004393_pt1 | contig 12369 bp, 5 predicted proteins | sample IncBWC4MmetaG_FD_161058 | JGI IMG/M metagenome (GOLD analysis project Ga0210410, IMG submission 161058) | Forest soil microbial communities from Barre Woods Harvard Forest LTER site, Petersham, Massachusetts, United States - Inc-BW-C-4-M | ecosystem: Environmental > Terrestrial > Soil >... | reverse complement strand
TTTCTTCTTCAAGTCTTCGGCGAATTGTTCACCCCATTCGGTCGAACCAGTCAGCGCATATTCTTCGCCATCCCAGCTGCAGGCGATAATCGTGCGTCGCGGACGAATTCCCCGCTGTTTAAGCTCGCCTATTGAGCGCGTCAGTTCGAGCATCGAAGTTGTGCCGCTCACCGGATCCACGCCGCCATACACCCACGCGTCGCGATGATTGCCAACAAGCACCCACTCATCCGGCAGATCGCCCCCGTGTATGCGTGCCTCGACGACGGTGTAGGGCTTCACGCTCGTGTCCATGTCCACATTCACATGGACTTTTACAGCACCTGTGAACCGGTAGGTGATGGGCAGCGCCCCGCGCCATTCCTCCGGAACTTCAGGACCGTTCATGTTTTCCAGCAATGGTTTCGCATCACGCCAGGAGAGTGGCAACGCGGAAATCTTCGGGAGTGATCGCGCCTCCTCCGGCGCGATCCGCTTTGCGCCGGGAACCGAGGCCCAGCCGGGCGTGGTGGGGTCGCCGGGAACGATATAGTCGTAGGTAATCGCGCCCCGCTGAATGTGGCTCTCCGGGCCCCACGGGCCATCCGGAAAAACCTTGCCGCGTCGATAGCCGTCTTCCGCGGGGTCGGAATAGATCAACAGGGCCGCAGCGCCTTCCCGCTCGGCAGTCAGCGCTTTGAATCCTCGATAACTGTAGGGATTCGAGTACCGGACGATGACGATTTTGCCTTTGACGCTGATGCCATTCTTCCTCAGTAGTTCATAGTCTTCGGGATTCCCACTGTGCGCATAGACAAGCTCAGCCGTGACATCACCGGAAGTGGAATAGCCAAAGTAAGAACCCGAAATGGCGGGACTCTTCGTGTCCGGATCAATCGGATAGGGGTCTTCCCGGAGTGAAGCTTTGAAGTAGCTGGGCGCAACCATTTCGAGAGAAACGCTGCGCGGGCTGGAGTGCAGCACGTCGTACCGCCGCAAGGTGACGTCCTCCCAGCCTTGCTTGCGCCATTCCTGCGCCATGAATTCGGCGAGCTTATTGTTCTGCTCGGACGCCGCCGGGTGTGGCTCCGCCGTGAAGAGGCGATGCCACTCGCGCGCCTTCTCTGGCGAAGGCAGCGCTTCAAATGTTGCCTCCAGTTTGTGTTCGGCTGAGGCGCTCGCCGGCGAAAATCCAAGGATGGGAGAACCCTGCGAATCTTTCGGCGAGGTTTGCGCAAAGGCCGCAGATGGTACGAGCAGTAACACCAGGAAGGAAAGAAAGCGCGAACGAAATTCGGGGTGTGTCTTCAATCTGAGCTCCTTCACCAAGGGATCTCGGGACGGATCGGTAGGCCCAATTGCCTAAGCAAACACTTTGCTGCGAGCGATTTCACCCGGGAAATTGCGCTGACGAGCGTTCAGGGCATGTAACCCGGGCCGCGGAGCACCTTTCCCGGATGAGCACCGGTCATTTTGTCTTCGTCGATCACGGGGACGCCGTTGACCAAAACATATTTCATTCCCTCTGAAAGTTGATTGGGTTTGTCGAACGTGGCGAGGTCGCGGACCGTGGCGGGATTGAAGATCACGACATCGGCCCACATGCCTGCGCGGAGAAGGCCGCGGCCTTCGAGCCGCATGCGCTGGGCGGGCAGTGAAGAAAATTTGCGGATGGCGTCTTCGAGAGTGAGTTTGTGCTCTTCGCGAACGTATTTGCGCAAGATGCGAGGGAAAGTCCCGTAGGCGCGGGGATGCGAGTGTTCTTGACCGAGAATTCCTTCCGGTGAAACGCCGGAGGAGTCATTGTCAAAGGAAACCCAAGGTTGTTGAAGCGCCAAAACTACGTCCGGCTCGGACATGCCAAAGGCGGCAATGCCCGTACTGGCATCGTCCTGGACCAGAATATCGAATATGGTGTCCATGGGGTCTTCGTTCCAAAGCTTCGCAACTTCCGCGAGTGTCTTGCCCTGAAGTGGCAAGAGCTTGGGATTTTGGACAGAGGCGATCAGAACGGATTCGGGGCCAGAGATTTGCTGCCACTCGTTTTCCCAATCATCTGACGGAGTAAGCAAGTCTTTGCGGATGCGCGCACGTGCACTGGGGTCAGTCAGGCGCTCGAGCAGTTTTGCTTTGCCGCCATCGTGGGCCCACGGTGGGATGAACGCAGAGAGGCCATTGCCCCACGCCGTATAGGCGTAGGTATCGGCGGCGATGTCGATGCCCTGAGCGCGGGCGCTGTCGATTTTGGCGACGACTTCGGGCATGTGCCCCCAGGAAGCCTTGCCGGCAACTTTCAGGTGCCAGATTTCTACGGGTATATGCGCCTCGCGCGCGATTCGAATGACTTCGTCGATCGATTGCAAGATCGCTGTACTCTCACTGCGCATGTGCGTGGCATATATGCCTCCGAAGCGGGAGGCTTCGGCGGCGAGCGCGATCAATTCTTCGGTCTTGGCGTAAGGAGCAGGCGGATATTCAAGAGAAGTGGACACACCTATCGCTCCGTCGAGCATCGCCTGCCGGACCAACTCTTTCATCTCGTCGAGCTGGGCAGAGTTGGGTTGTACATCGGCGTCGCCGAGGACCATGCGGCGGACGCTGGTGGCGCCGACGTAATCCGCGACATTAATCCCGATGCCTTGTTTTTCAAGGCGCGCGAAGTATTGGCGGAGTGTTCGCCAGTCGGCTTCGACGTGGAGTTGATCGAGCGTGCCTCGGTCAGTACGGAGAATGGCCTCATTGAGCGGAGCGATGCTTTCCCCTTCGCCGGTGATCTCGGTCGTGATGCCCTGATAAATTTTCGATGGCAGCCGCGGATCGACAAGAACCGTGAGTTCGGACTGGCCAAGCATGTCAATGAAGCCGGGAGCGACAACCAAACCGTGAGCGTCGATGGTGCGTTTGCGAGGTGTTGCGGTCAGATTGCCGATTGCGGCGATCTTTCCTTCCCGAATTCCGATGTCGCCGGAATACCAAGGTGAACCACTGCCGTCTATGATTTTGCCATTGGTGATAACAATGTCGAACGGCGCGGGCAGCCCGGCATTCACTGGAAAAACAATCAACGAAAAAAAGAGGGTAAGGATTGCCGCCTTCCATTGAATGCAAATGACGCGTCTCATGAATTGACTCCAGTTGCGTGCAAGGACGAGAGTAGAAACATCCATCCGGAATTTCCATTTTGGTTTCTCACCCGGCCGGCGTGCAATGCTCCAGTGAGGTTTTTGAGTGTACTGCCTTTCCTGTGCCTGCGGCAAAATCTCAAAATCAAAAACTAATCCTTCTCAATCCATTCCTCCAACACTTTTCCTCCTCCAGCCTCGCCCAGCACCAATATCTGCTTCGGTCTATGGCTCGCCTTGCTGATGGTTGTAAATCAATTTAGTGGAGGAACTCAGGGTCGAGTCTGAACTTGCTGTACACCGCGAAGCCGGCACCTCGCATTGTGAAATCCGCCGCATCGATCCCGGGGCCTAGCAGTGGAGTCCCGTCGAGCGTTCTCGGAAAGTAGAAATGGACGGACGCGCTCGCGCCAGTTCCGGTGAACTCGATTTCAAGCGGGGCAACGGTGCCACGGCGGGTCTTAAGCGTCGCACGCAAGTCTGGACTTCTTGCCGGTGTGGCCGCAAAGGGCTCAAATCCAGCAAACCCGGGCTGATCGAGCTTCACTGTGATCACGTAGCGATCCACCGGAAGCCGCGGCGCCTGGGCCAGAAACGCGGCGAGCGTGCGTTCGCCAAGTTCCTCAAGCCGCCCAAACGCCTGGCTCACCGGCGCCGCTGATTCCCAGCGCACCAGGAATGCGGTCGAGGGCGAAAGCCTTGGTGCTCCATTCGGCTGCTGGGAATCATCAACAGGGGGCTCGACTTTCATTTTCTGCATGCAATTCCCGTTTGCGTCGATGGTATCGGGATCGCAGTGCCTCTTGCCTGTGGAAATGCTATAGCTCGCTTGGTTCTCGCTCCAGCGGAACACCACAGCTTCCACCTTCGCCCACGGCGAGTGGCGCACCAGCCTCAAGGCTTCCGCATGCGACCACTGCGCGGCGGGCTTCTGCTTCCAGAAATCGTCCGCACGTACGAATGCGCACACTCCCAACAAAAGTGTCACTAAGGGAAGAATCGTTCGGAACGTTGCTGAAAGCAGCGCGGCCCGGCGCCCGCCTGCTCGGGCTAATCCGATGAACGCCGTATTGCCAGGAACTCTCATACTTCCACGAACTCGATTGCGTAGACTGTAACAGGTTTTCCAAGTCTCCGACCAAACATTCTCCACCCACTCCGCCACCTCGTCAGAGGCCTTCTTGCTGGTTTGCATCTGAGGAGACCTGCGCCCCTAAAGCGCGGCCGAAACCGCCGCAGGCAAGCATTCACAAAGCTACTACGCCCCATTTGTCGAAGTTATCGGGATTTCGGTTGACAAAAACCCCGCTCGGAATAGAATCACACCCAATTGCAGGTTCGGTGCACGGGTGCTTCGTTTTTCCAAGGGGGTGGCGTCCGATGCTAAAGTTCTATTCATTCAGGTTTTCTTTCGCACTCATACTGATTCTTGGCTGTGCATTTTGTCTTCCTGCGCAAATCACCACCGGTGAAATTACCGGAACCGTGATGGATTCAAGCGGCGCCTCAGTGGCGGGCGCCACCGTGTCGGCTGTGTGTCCAGACACGAACCAGACTCGCTCATTGACATCCGGCAGCGCCGGCGAATACACGCTGTACGACATGGCCATTTGCGTCTATAAGGTTTCCGTTTCCGCTCAGGGGTTCAAGACGACAGTACGCAATGTCAGGGTTGACGTCGCCCAGACTACCAAGGCGGATTTCCGGCTTGAGGTGGGCCAAGGCAAGGAAGTCATCATTGTGGAAGCTGCCAGCCCGCTGGTGGAGTTCACCTCTGGCGTGAACAACGAGGTGGACACGAAGTCCATCGTGGATTTACCGACAGAAGGCCGTGATTTTAAGTCCATCCTGGCCCTTACTCCTGGAGTGCAGCGCAGCCCAGGTGGCGGGTTCCTGGACGTTAGCATCAGCGGACAGCGCACCACCACCAACAATTACATGATCGATGGCATGCCCAACAACGACCGCTTTTACGGCAGCGAGGTCATCGGCCAGCCCGGCGTACTCGGGATCCCGGCTTCGGTACTGGGCAGCGATTCCATCGCTGAGTACACCGTCCAAGAGCTTCCGTCGGCGGACAACGGGGTCAAGGGGGGCGCTGCCATTAACGTGACCCTCAAGAGCGGCACCAACGATTTCCACGGGACGGCCTTCTATTTCGGAAACTACGACTGGCTCAACGCGAAGAACTTCTTCACTCCAACCACACTTCCCTATCACAATCACAATTACGGTGGCACGGTAGGTGGGCCGATCAAGAAGGACCGCACTTTCTTTTTCTTCACGTTTGAAGGTCAGCGTAACAGCTCCCTGGAGCCTTACAATCTACCCATCCCCACGGAAGGCGATCTGGCCGCGGCCCTGGCGGATTTCTCCAATCCGGCTGTCAACCCGAATAATCTGCCCTTGAATACGGCGGGCTTGAACCTGTTGAAGTATTATCCGTGTTCGAATGGCGCTGGCGGGATTGTCTCCTGCACACCCGCAGCCGCTAACGCCGCAGTGCCAACCGGCGGCTTCACCCAGACCATTTCCAGTCCCAATACCGACAAACTCAGCAGTTACATCATCCGGATAGACCATAAGATGAACGACAAGATGCAACTGTCGGGCCGGTATACGTTCGCCGACAGCATCCAGTCCGCGCCACTCGGCGGATATACGCTTCCGCCGGCGCCTGGCAGCGGTCTTCCAGCCGGCGGATTTAACTCCGTCGCTCCCACACGCGTGCAGTTGGCCGGTGCCACCTGGACCTACAGCATGTCTCCCACCAAGATTCTCGACGTGCGCTTCAACTGGTCGCGCTACGCACAGATTCTGGCGCCAAATAACAAGATTGATCCCAAGAGCCTGGGCATCGACACCGGCCCACTGAACCCCGCCGATTTCGGCGTGCCTCCGGTCTATGCGAGCTCGATCACCTACGGGAACATCGGCGGCATAGTGGGCTACCCGCTTAGCACCCGCCCAACTCAGACTTACGATCTCTCGACCCGCTTTTCGTGGAGCAAAGGTACTCATAGCTTCAAGTTTGGCGGCAACTACCAGTACGCCTCCACGTTCAGTCTGCGCAATCGCGCGCGGTCCGAGTTCTTCAGTTTCCAAACCGATTTTGAGACCCTGATTGACCAGTTACTGACCGGCCGGCTTGACGAGGCTTCCCGCTCCTTCGGTGATACTTCACGCCACCTGTACCAACCCTCCGTGGGTTTGTTTTTCCAGGACGAATGGAAAGTCAGCCCGCGCGTAACTGTAAGTTACGGTTTGCGCTGGGACATCAATGGTGCTTTGGGTGACGCCGACAAGAATGGCTCTAATTTCTTCCCCTGCGCTCCGCCGGAGCCAACATTCTGCGCGCCGACCGGGTTTCCGAACGGCCTGGTTCAGCTGCAGCAGGGTTTCTCTCGTCTCTACAACCTGGATCTTAAAGACTTTGGCCCGCGCGGTGGAGTGGCGTGGGACGTCTTCGGCAACGGCAAGACCGCTCTCCGAGTTGGTTACGCCATGGCCTACGACGTGGCGAATTTTGCGGCGATCGCCGCCCCCTATGCTTTCCAGGGTGCCCGAGCCGGGGCATTTACAAACTCCGACCTTGGCGTGTTCTCGGTCACAGCGACGGGCGTGGGAAATGCGAGCAAGCCGACTTTGTTCGAACCCTTCGGTCCCAACACGTGCTATAACCCTGCAACCAATACCGCTACCCCGGACTTCGTCTGCATTGGTCCGCAAGCCGGAAGTCCAAACCCGAACGTGCCTTTCCAAACCTATGGTGCCAATCCCACAGGCACGCCGCCGTTTAACATTTTCGGAACTGTTCCGGATTTGAAAACACCCAGAATTCAGTATTACAACCTAACCCTCCAACATGAGTTGTTCAGAAACAACGCAATCACCGTCAGCTACCTGGGTTCCCACGGAACAGATAGTCTTCTGAACCGCAGCCTGAATAACCGCCCCATTGGCTGCTGGGACCCCAATTTTACGAATCCCGCCACCCAAACAGGTCAATTAACAGGACCGCCTCACAGTGCCACTAACACCAGTGGTTTGAATTGTAGTCGGCCGTTTGATTCCTTGTATCAGTTGAATGGAGTGCCCAACTTCGATTACATCATCCAGTTGACCAACGACGGGTACTCCCGCTACAACGCCTTGCAGGTGACTTACCGCCAGCGCGATTGGCATGGGCTCAATACCATTGTCAATTTCACCTGGTCCAACTGTATTGACACCAATTCCGTGAATCGTGGCGGTGCATCCACACTTCCGATCGAGGAGAATCCTTACAATCCCAACAGTAACGTAGGCCCCTGCGACACCGATGTCCGGCTCAACTTCAACACTGGCATCACCTACGATTTTCCTCGTGTGCGCGCCCTCGGCCGCTTAGGAGAGGGTTGGCAGACCGGCTCCGTCGTCACGGTGTTGACTGGGCGTCCCTGGACCCCGTTGATTAGCACCACCGGCGACGAGTCTGGCCAGGACTTCGTATACCAGAGGCCGGACTGTTCGGGAGTAAAGCCAATTTACCAGTTCAGTGACCCGAATAGTCCCTCCATCACGAATGCGGCGGCGATATTTTCCGATCCGGCTCCCGGCACCATTGGGACCTGCGGCCGCAACAGTTTGCGTGCACCAAAGTTCAGGCAGTGGGATCTTAACCTCAACAAGACCACCAAGCTCACGGAAAGGTTGAGCCTCCAGGTCCGCTTTGAGGTTTTCAACCTGTTGAACCATCCTAACTTCAATACGCTCCCGGCCAGCGCCAAGCCCTCGAGCAGTAGCTTCTCCACATACTCGCAGACGCCGGATATCGCTTCCGGCAACCCGTTCCTTTCACAAGGCGGCGCGCGCGCTGCGCAGCTTGGAGCGAAGGTCATTTTCTGATCCTCGGCTCCGGGTTTTGGTTCCGAAAAAGGAGTCTGCTACAATGCAGGCTCCTTTTTCATTTATGCGGCGCGCCATCACCCTTTGTCTTTTCCTTCTCCTTCCCGCGCTCGCCGCGGCAGCCGCAGACCAGCCCAACGTCATCCTGATCACCCTGGATACCGTCCGAGCTGACCGCATGGGCTTTCTCGGCTCCAAACTCGGCTTAACCCCGCAACTCGATGCGCTCGCCGGTCAGGGCGTAGTCTTCGACCACGCCTACTCCCAGGCGCCCATCACCCCCGTCTCCCACGCGACCATACTCACCGGGACTTTTCCGCAGTACCACGGCATCCGCAACTTCGGCGATCGCCTGCCTCCCGCCGTCCCATTTCTACCGGATATTCTTCACGCCCAGGGCTACCACACGGGCGCCTTCGTCGGCAGCATCATCCTCGACCCGAAAAACGGCTTCGCCTCCGGATTCGAGCGCGGCTTCGACGTCTACAACGCCGGCTTTCATCGTCAAAAAACCGGCGAGCGCCGCGAAGCCTCCATGCAGCGCCGCGGCGAGGTCACCCTGGGATTCGTGCTCGAATGGGTCGGCCAGCAAAAAGGCGGCCCGTTCTTCCTCTGGTTTCATCTCTGGGACGCGCACGACCCCTACAATCCACCGGAACCCTTCCGCAGCCGCTTTCCAAACACCCCCTACAACGCCGGTATCGCCTACGTGGATTCCATCGTAGGAAAGCTGCTCGACTATCTTCGCAGCCAGGACCTCTACGACAACACGCTGATCGCCGTCGCCGCCGATCATGGCGAATCCTTGGGCGAACACGGAGAACTGACCCACAGCATTTTCCTCTACGACTCCACCATCCACGTACCCCTGCTCGTAAAATTTCCCGGCAATCGTTTCCTTAGCCAGCATGTGAACGCCACGGCGAGCCTGGTAGACCTGGCGCCAACCGTCCTCGATGCGCTCGGCCAGACGCCGCCCCCGGCCATGCAGGGCCGTTCACTCCTCCCCCTGATTGGAAATCCGCACCCGGAAAATCGACCTTCGCTTGCCACCGGCGACCACTCCGAACGCTCTTTCGGCTGGAGCGCCCTCGTCTCGCTGCGCAATGGCAGCCAGCTCTACGTGCGAGCACCAAAGCCCGAGCTTTACGATCTGGCCTCAGACCCTGGCGCGAAAACAAACCTCTATGCAGATAAGCGCGCCACTGCGGTGCGCCTCGCCGTCCAATTGGATAGTTTCGTCAAGCGAATCACCGAAGGAGCACCGCAAGCCCTGCAGGACGGACTCGACGAAAAGAGCAGGGAAAAGCTCTCTGCGCTCGGCTACGTGGCCTCCGGCAAGGGCAGCGCGCCCACTCGCATTGATCCTAAAGACCGCATCGATGTTGCCAACGATATGCACGACGCCAGCCTGGCCATCGAGGAAGGAAAGGAAACGAGCGTCATCCCGCTGCTGCTGCACGTTGTGGACAAGGACCCGCAAGTCCAGGCGGCGCAGTATTACCTGGGCATCGCGTACTCGCGGAACGGCAAGTTTGCCAAGGCCATTCCGCCCCTGCGCAAAGCCGTCGCACTCCGGCCAGATGCGCTGATGGCCCAGTACGAGCTGGCCATCTGTCTCTACGAAACCGGCGATCTCAAAACCGCCGCCGCGCATTTCGAAATCCTGGTGGAAAACCGCCCCGATTGGAGCGACGCCCGCTATTCCATGGCCTCCATTTATGCCCGTACCGGCCGGCCGGAGGAAGCGGCCAAAAATCTGCTCATCGTTCTCCAGGGAGAGCCGGACCATTACCGCGCAAATCTGCTTCTGGGGCGCATGCTGTTTCTGAACGGCACCTTCGACGAGGCCCTGCCTTACTTGGAAAAAGCCGCGGTGGTCCAAACGGATTCCAGCGAGGCGCATTCCTTCCTGGCGGATGAATACGAGAAGGTGGGCCGCGCTGCGGATGCCGCGAACGAGCGCGCCGAAGCCGCCCGGCTGAAGCCTCCCACTCGCTAAGGGCGGAATAAGCTGGAACGCCGTTGCGATGAGGTGTGCGTCATCCAGCGGCCTTTGCTGGACAGTCGCAATACGCAACTATATAATTCGCCTTTAGTTCAGGGGTGTTTCATGGTCCCAAGAAAATTCTCTTTATTGCTACCCGTCTTTTTACTGGCCGTTCCCTTGTCCGCGCAGCAACAAACTCCTTCAAAACCAAAACCGCGGGTCATCGTCGTAGGCGTCAACGGCATGGAGCTCGACATCATTCGTCCGCTCCTGCTGAAGGGCCAGATGCCCAATTTGTCCCGAGTGATCGAGAACGGCGCCTACGGCAAACTCCGCACGGTCTCCGCGCCCAATTGTCCCCGCGTCTACACCACGCTGTTCACCAGCACCAGTCCGGAGGAGCATGGCGTCACGGGCTTTCTTGTAGGCGGGATCACGGCCAACACCAACATGATGAAGGAAGAGCCCGTTTGGTCGATGCTCTCGAAGAGCGGAATTACTGTCGGCATGGCCAACGTCCCGGCTACGTTTCCCGTTATGCCCGTGAATGGCTACATGATTAGCGGGATGCTGACGCGCGGCAAGAACTGCGAAGACGGCGTGCTCTGCGCTCCCAAGCTCAGCGAAGTGATGGGCGGCGACGCCGTCTATCCGAAGAGTTTGCAACCCGAACTGCTCAAGAATGTCGGCGACTTCTATATCGACTGCGAGCGCATGCCGGCCGCCGCCGACCTGAAGGGCCACGAAACGGAACTCATCAACTCCTGGCTGGATAAAGTGCAGGTCATCCGCGACCAGCAGACCAAGCTCTTCGACTACTTGCTGACCACGCACCCCACGGAGTTCACCTTCCTCGCCCAGTCCTGCGAAGACCGCACCGGGCACTGGCTCTACCCCATCTCGCCCTTCAATGTTGGTTACAATCCGAGCATCAACAGCGTGCGCCAGGATGCCTTCCCGAACCAGTACATCGCCTTCGACAAGGTCCTCGGCTCCATCTTGAAACACATGGACGAAAACACGTATTTGATTATTTTCTCCGACCACGGGATCAAGCCCTTGCGCGAGTTCGAAGAGAAAGATCCTCACGCGCATATGGACCATGAGAAAACCACCCCGGTGATCGCCAAACACGATTTTGCCGACGGCGATGATGTCCCGGGCTCGTTCTTCGCCATGGGCCCCGGTATCAAGCATGATTTGCGGTTAATGGGTTTGGGAGCCAGCGTGTATGACGTGGCGCCAACAATTTTGCACATTTACGGCGTCGAGCAGCCAAAGCAGATGCGCGGGCGCGTTCTAACTGAGATTTTCGAGAAGAGCGATAATAAAGTAGCGGCGAAACAATAACCGGCCTGAAAGTTTCCTCCGGATACCGGCATTCCCCTGCGCTTCCCCGGACTCGAGCTCACTGTGGCTGCTTTGACTCTTCGAGTGTCTTCGCCCGCAGATGAGCGCGCTGCGCGTCTTGCCGCCGCCCAAGTCCTGTGTAAGCCTGCGCGAGCAGCGCAAATATTTCGGGATTGCGGTTTGAAGGCGTGGCAACCGCTTCCAGCAACCCCACGGCTTCAGTAAACTTCCTCCGGCGGATCAACGTTTTCACCAGATGTATCTGTGCCTCTGCATTTCCGGGCTGCAAGAGTACCGCCGCCTCAAATTGCTCTTCCGCCGCGTTCGAATCGTTCAAGCCGAGATACACCTGTCCGAGCGCGACCCGCGCCTCAAATTGGTCCGGGTTCAACTTTAGGCTCGCCAGTAGCACGTCCCGCGCGCCCGGCAGATCGCCGCTCAACTCGAGCGCCCGTGCATATTCGAGCGCACCTGTCGCGTCACTCGGGTGCGCGCCGCGCGCCCGTCCAAGATAGCCGGCGGATTTGGCGTAATTCCTCGAAGCCATCTCAAGCCGGCCCAGTTGCCTGAGCGCAATCGCCGAACTTTCGTCCAATTCGAGCACTTTCTCAAGCGCTGCCCGAGCCTTACCCGGCTCCCCGGCCTCTGACGCCATCGTGGCGATGTGCAGTAGATTCTGTTCTTCGATTTTGTCCTTGGGATCGGGCAACAGGGAGGGTTCGGGAACATCCGTTGCGCTTCCAGCATCGGCTGAGCCTAAATACCCGAGTGCGTGCAGTTCATCAATGGTGCTCGCGGATACTGCTCCAGGCGAAGTTTTTTCAAGCGCAGGTGATTTGGCGCTCAACTCCAGAAGCGATTTACGCATTTTTTGAACCGTGCTATCCCAGGGCTCGTAATGGTTGTGCGATTCACCGGGGTCGGCGCGAAGATCGTACATCTCCGGCTTCGGCGCTTCGATAAACTTGAAGCCTTCTGTTCGAATCGACCGCAACGGCGCCCATCCAAACCGCAGCGGGTATTCGGTTTCACCGAAAACCG
>Ga0210410_10004392_pt1 | contig 12371 bp, 11 predicted proteins | sample IncBWC4MmetaG_FD_161058 | JGI IMG/M metagenome (GOLD analysis project Ga0210410, IMG submission 161058) | Forest soil microbial communities from Barre Woods Harvard Forest LTER site, Petersham, Massachusetts, United States - Inc-BW-C-4-M | ecosystem: Environmental > Terrestrial > Soil >... | reverse complement strand
CATCATGGACTATGTGCAGGCGCTGTTCAGTTTTTTTATCGCGCCCCTGTTCGGCACCGTCATCCTCGGCATGCTGTGGAAGCGAGCGACAGGGCCGGGAGGCTTCTGGGGATTGCTCTGCGGCACCGTATCTTCCGTCAGCATGTGGGCTTGGGTGAAAGCAGATCCATCGGCTTTGCGTTATGTGGCACTCTCGCCGCACGCTAAGGCCCTGGCTCAGGATATGTTCCAAGCGCTGTGGTCTTTTCTCGTCTGCGTGATCGTGACGGTTCTAGTGAGTTCGGCGACGAAGCCCAAAACGGACGCGGAGTTGACTGGCTTGGTTTATGGGTTGACGCCAGTTCCGTCCGTCGGAAATATTCCCTTGTATCAGAAGCCTGTTTTCTGGGCGGGTGTGGTCGGTGTCGTGTTTTTTATTCTAAATGTCATTTTCTGGTAGTTCCGGTAGCCGGAGGTTGGAAGCATGGTTTCCATTTGGTTTTTTATCGGGATATCGTTGCTTGTAAACGGAATGCTGATCCTCGGCGCTGGCCTGTACGAGGTTTGGCATCCGCCTGCTCTTGAAGGGCGGGTGCAATTGTTCGAAGTGCACGCGGGCGTGTGGTGGGGCGCGCTGATGACCCTGATCGGAGCGGTCTACTGCTACTACTTCAAGCCGCGACAGAAAAAAACTTGAGGACGGAGAATAGCCGCATCTGATTCGGCTGAGCTCATTTGGCGGAAGAAGTTTGATTCTCTGCGAAGATGGAATGTAAAGCCGGATAGATCCGGCGATAAGTTTGATAGCCGCGCTGCATGATGGCGCTGGTTTCTTTGTTTGCGCTGACGCGCTTCGCAACGCGCACGGCGGCGTCGCAGGCCTGGTCTACACTCTTCCAACAGCCTGATCCCACGCCTGCGAGGATCGCGGCGCCATAGGCCGCGCCTTCTTCCGCTTTTAAGATTTCGACCTCGTGAGAGTAGACGTCTGCCTGGATTTGTTGCCAGAGCGGGGAGCGAGCGCCTCCGCCGCCGAGGCGGATGCGTTCTACGGGAACGTGAATTTCGTCAAAGATGCTGAAAGTGTCTTTCAGGCTGTAGACAACGCCTTCGAGAACCGCACGGATCAGATGGGCGCGTGTGTGTGAGGCGGAGAGGCCAACAAAGGCGGCGCGCGCGAAGGGATCGAGATGCGGAGTCCGCTCGCCCATCAGGTAGGGCGCCCACAAGGCGCCTTCGGAGCCGGCTGGAACGGTGGCGGCTTCAGCGGAGAGGCGTTCATAGGGATCGCGGCCGTCGTCGGTGCCCGCGCCAAAACGATCGCGGAACCAGCGCAGTGAGAGGCCGGCCGCTTGCGTTACACCCATGACCTGCCAGCGGTCGGGAATGGCGTGACAGAATGTGTGCAAGCGTCCCTGGGGATCGAGCGAAGGACGATCGGTGGCGGCAAAAACCACACCGGATGTTCCGAGGGTGGCGCTGACGACTCCGGCACGCGTGATGCCCATGCCGACGGCACCGGCTGCTTGATCGCCGGCACCGGCGACCACCGGCGTTCCTCGGCGGAGACCTGTCGCGTCTGCTCCTGCGCTGGAAAGCTTGCCGCAGATTTCCTGTGATTCGAATAGCTTCGGAAGAAGTTTGACGTCGATGCCAGTCTTGTTGAGCACTTCGCTCGACCAGGTGCGGTGGGCGACGTCGAGCAGCAACGTTCCCGAAGCGTCTGCCACGTCAATGGCGGATTCACCGGTGAGGCGAAGGCGAACGTAGTCTTTCGGCAGCATGATTTTGCTGACGCGCTGCCAGTTTTTTGGTTCGTGCTCTCGCACCCAAAGGAGTTTGGTGACCGTGAAGTTTGTTAGCGGGGGATTGCAGGTCAACTGGATCAGGCGGTCGAGGCCGATGGTGCGCTCGAGTTCTTGGGCTTGGGCTTCGGTTCGTTGATCGCACCAGATCAGAGCTGGACGGATGACTTCGTTATTTTCATCGAGCAGGACGGCGCCGTGCATTTGGCCGGAGAATCCGACGGCGGCGATGGATTCGGCGGCGAGGCCCGAGGCCTGGAGGGCTTTGCGAATCGCCAGTGCGGCGGCGCGCCACCAGTCGCGAGGATCTTGCTCCGCCCAGCCGGGCGCGGGACTGGCGAAGTTGGCGTGCTCTTCCGTGCCCGACGCAAGGACCGTGCCGTGTTCTTCGAGGAGGACGGCGCGGGTTCCGCCGGTTCCGACGTCGATGCCGAGGATGGGGATACGGCCTCCTTCTTAAGCCAGAGTTGCGCGAGAGTTGCCCGAGACGCAGTTTCCGCCTCCCGATTGGTGAGGGAGAGAATTAGTTCGAGAAAACAGGCAAAACCAGCGCTAAGCGGTTGCGTGAACGTTCACGGGGACATTTAAGACCAGTAGGATGGGCTTGTCAACGCGGAGCGGAAGAGAATATCCGCGTGGCTGTGAGTGGCTGCGCGATTGACAAGCCGCACCGACGAACTCAGAATGCGAGCGTCGAAAGTTTACTCGAGTTGGTGGGACTAGCGCTGAGAGGAGTTCACACGATGAGCGATTCGGACGAAACCATCGATCGCAGAGAATTCTTGAGCAAGTCTGCTGCACTGATTGCGGGCGGGGCTGCGCTACCAAGTAGCGCGCTTTCGTACGAGAGAATCGTTGGCGCGAACGACCGTCTCTCGCTGGCGCACATTGGGACAGGGAGCCGCGGAAGCGATTTGGATTGGATCACGGCGCAACTGAAGACGAGTCACAACGCCGAGATGACGGTGGTCTGCGATTTGTGGAAGCTAAACCGGGAAAAAGCGGCGGCCACCAATGCGAAGTATTATGGGCGCGCGCCGCGAACTTTTCAGTATTTGGAAGATGTGCTTGCGTTGAAGGACGTGGACGGCGTGATTATTTCCACTCCGGAACACTCTCATCCCCCGATTCTGAAGATGACCGTAGAGGCAGGCAAAGACGCTTACGTTGAAAAGCCGATGGGCAACGTGTTGGCGGACGTAAAGACGGCGCGGGACGCGGTTTTGAAGAGCGATCGGATTGTGCAGGTCGGGACACAACATCGCAGCGAACCGTACCAGAGAGCGGCGCACGATCTGGTGCAGACGGGAGCGCTCGGAGCAGTGAGCAAAGTCGAGATCGTTTGGAATTATCACGGGCCGAGATGGCGCGGTCGCGAAGAGACGAAGCTGATTCGCGAAGAAGATACAGATTGGCGCAAGTGGTTGCTGACGAAGCCGTACCGACCGTTTGATCCGAAAGTGTACTGCGAGTTTCGTTTGTACAAGGAATTTTCTGGCGGGATTCCGGATCAGTGGATGAGCCACGCGATGGATCTCGTGCACTGGTTTATGAAGGACAGCTTTCCCCTCTCCGTTGCGGCACACGGTGGAGTTTTTGCGTGGCACGACGGGCGGGAGAACGCGGATACGTTTCAGGCGTTGTTCGAATATCCCAAGGGCTTTCTTGTGAGCTACGCGACGAGTTTTGGGAATGATTCACCGGCTTCGACGCGCTACATGGGTAAGAAGGCGACGCTTACGAATATTGGCGGTGAGGGCAGCCCGCGCTATCAATTGGTCGAAGAGCAGGGCAATCACGAGGACGATGCGGACATCGACAAGAAGCGGCCGGCGAAGTACGTTCTGCTCCCCGGCGAAACGAAATTGCCGCCGCTGGGCATCGACGACAGGACGCTGGAGCACATGGCGAATTGGTTCGAATGCATGAGGTCGCGGCAGCAGCCGCATTGTACGGTACAGGATGGGTTCGCGCACTCGGTTGCGAACATGATGTCGACGGAGGCGTACTGGTCGGGCAAGAAGCAATACTGGGATGCGGCCGGCGAAACATTTGGCGATCGGGCGCCGGTGAGTTAGTCGGTCTGAAGCCGAGTGACTGGTAGTTTGGTTGGCGATCGTCGCCCTGCAGGGGATCGCACAGGCGCTCCATCGATCAGGAAAGATATTTAAGAGTTTGCTCGATCAATTTCGAGGTTGGAGCATAGGGCTCACCGGGGGCGTCGAATTCCATTGAACAATAGCCGCGATAGTTGCTGACCTTCAGAATTTCGAACGACTTCTTCAGATCAACGCTGAATTGTTTGTCATCATCATTGGTTTCGCCGTCTTTCACGTGGCAAATATTATAGGCATGCTGAAACATCGCTTCGAGGGCGCGGTAGTTGAAATCTGCATTCCCGCTCAGCATGGAATTTGCGAAATCGGGAAGGGCGCGAAGATAAGGATGGTTGACAGCCTCGATGACCTCGATCAGGAAGAATGCGTCCTCGCTGACCAAATCGTCATTCTCTAGCGTCACGACAACATTCTTGCCTGCGGCGTATTCTGCTACCTTGCGCAGGCTCTCCGCAGTGCGCTCCAGATTTGGAGCCGAGTTCTTTGCAGTTGCAATGTGTGTGCGTATACCAGGAGAGCCGATGCGCATGGCGACGTCCACCCATTTCTTTCCGAAATCGACAGCCTTCTCTCGGGCGGAAGTATCGGCGTCGTAGAAACTGTTGACCGCGCTGACGGCAATGTTCACAACGCGCACTCTACTCTTCTGCAAGACCTGCTGAAAACTTTCCAGGTAGTCCGGCTGCAGTGAGGTGAAATGACGGCTGTGCGGCTCAATGTTGTGAATATTGAATTTCGCAGCGACATGAGCGGGAAACTCGAGGAGGTTCATTCCGGGGAGGCTCATATCGCGATCGCGATTGTCAGGGCTCACGATGTAGGCACGAAACGGGTACGACGCGATAGAGATACGCTCGCGGGGATGAAGGGGGAAAGAAATGTGCGGTTCGGAATCGGGATTTCCCAAAGCGCCGGGCACGACGGCCGCCGCCAGCCCGCCAGCGGTCAGAACAGACAACCTTTCCATAAACGCCCGTCGCGTTATTAATAGTGAGTCCATTTTCGGCATCTATCCCTAGGGAAGCTATCCGCGCGGAGCAGCATATCATTTAGCAGCAGACACTTGGCGCTAGACCGATTCACCTGGGCGGCAGTCTTCAGACCTGTGCGGAAAATCGGACGCGAAAATATCCACTTTGCCTCCTTTGCCTAGTTTGCTTGACGCAAGACGCGAAGGTGAATAGCCTGTCGCTGGAAGGCAAAATGGTAGGCAGCAAGTCTGACAGAATGACAAAGTCCTTGCCCAAGGTCGAGTCGAAGGCGATGGGTGTTCGCGAAGGCGAACTCCTTTGGACTCCGAGTGCTGCGCAAGTGGAGGACGCAAACCTGACGCGTTTTGCTAAGTGGCTTCGGCGCGAGCGGGGGTGGAATTCGATAGCTACGATGCCATGTGGCATTGGGCGGTCACCGAATTGGAAGATTTTAGGCACCCCTTTGGATCGCGAGCGGCGGTGCAATATTGGCTTTGCTCGCGTCTCTGTTCATGACAGAAACAGCGCCATTCAAGACGGGCCAGCAAAAAATCTCCCAGTCCACGACCTAAGACCACGCAACAACCTATAAGACCGGACCAGAGTTCTGTGGTGATAACTTTGACGATGGTGTAACCATTCTCGTCGTCACCTGGATTCTAAGAGTTCTTCAGCCTTGCCTTCATAACTCATGTCACCGAGAGAAATACGGTACGTTCTGCTGGTTCCACCAGCGTGCCGTCGACACTTCTCTCCAGATTCCCTTTCTGGCTCGGGACGTCGATCTCCATCCCGAAACAGCCCCTTGTCAGCATGCTGACTGGCATTCAATTCCTTGGACCCTCCGCAGGTCACTCGCAGCACTATGTTTTTCTCCTACCCACTTAAACGCCTCTGTTTTGAACCATTTCCTGAGACTCCTGCTTAAGGTCCAGTCTGGCATCCCGACTGCATGATCTGGAGTCTGAGTCAAGAAAATCGACTGGAGGGAAATCACATGCGAAGGCTGTTGACTTGTCTGGGCAGCATTCTATTTATTGTCCTACCACCGCTCGCTGAGGTGGCGAGCACAGCGGAGCAAACCAAGGATGACGACCGATTGAGAAATTGTGGAACGGTCTTGAAGGAGATTCTTAACGTTCCTGATGACATTCCACAGGACTTGCTCGACAAGGCAGATTGCGTCGTTGTCTTTCCCTCCGTCCTAAAGGCCGCTTTCATCGTCGGCGGAAGCTACGGGCGAGGCGCTATGTCGTGCCGCAAGGGTGAAGACTTCCGGGGACCGTGGGGCGCTCCAACGATGATGGCTCTTGAGGGCGGCAGCTTCGGCCTTCAAATCGGCGGACAAGCTACGGATTTTGTCTTGCTGGTTATGAATGAAAGTGGCGCTAGGGGCATTCTCGCCAGCAAGGTCAAGCTGGGAGGCGACGCTTCCGTGGCCGCAGGCCCCGTCGGCCGCGATTCGTCGGCCGAAACGGACGCGACCTTGCGTTCCGAAATCTTGAGCTACTCAAGGGCACGCGGCTTGTTTGCCGGCGTCTCTCTCGAGGGTTCCACAGTCCGTCCGGATAATGGCGACAACCGCCGCGTGTACGGCAGGAACATTCCGGCGCGGGAAATTGTTCTGTCCAGCAGAGTCGCAGTGCCGCCAGCCGCACAACAATTTGTATCAACTCTGGATGCCAGGACCCCAAAGCACAGGCCATGAAGTCGATTTGTCGATGCAGTTCGGCCGAGCCGGGCAGAGAAGATTGTCAGGGAGTGAATCACGAGCAAAAACATCTGTGAAGCGGGAAGGTTCGAAGAGTTTCTGTCCTCCGCAGTCCTGATTCAAGGTCAATCCGAAAGCTTGCCACCGCCACGTCGTGGTAAGCATGCACCTGGACATCCATAGGCTCGCCGCCCTTGTACACAATACCCGAGTGCGTTGAAAAAGTGGCCCGGGGTGGGCTGTTGATACAGCGCTGGAGTGGTCACGGATTCTTACTATCGGAGAGAGTCTCGACAGTTTAAATCCATTGTTGATCTTGGGCCTGTTGTTCGCCCGCCAATAACTCCTTCTACGCGACGGTACTAAAAGCTTGGCAGAAAAGAGACGTGTCCCCGCGGCAGATCAGGCTCCGCATGGCCGGTTTTCTGCCTGAATATGCACGATCTGGTCTTTCTCCTCTGGCTCGCTCCCGCGATAACGATACGGACCCAGGCGGGTCATAAGCACGACAGCGATTACAGTTGCCACAAGGAATGCGATAAGAGGTACGCGATACGAATTGGTCAAATCGAAGCCGGCGCCCATGATGAGAGGACCTAGCGCGCCTGCCAGCGCGAAGGCAGCGAAGGCGCAGCTATAGATTTCACCGAAGGCACGCAGACCAAAATAGCGGCTCGTTAAGTACGCGATGATGTCTACTTCTGCGCCTAGGCCCAACCCAACAAGGAACCCGCCCGCGAATGCAACGGGCGTTGCGCCCAACCAGAGCAGCCCGATTCCAAGTGCAGCGGCGCCAAAGAACACCGCTGCAACACGAGGAGCAAAAAGCCGGTCCAGCAGGTAGCCCGTAAACACTCGGCCTATTAAGACCGCCGCGCCAACCAACGAACTCCCGAGAGCAGCCGTTTGCGCACTTATTCCCCGGTCGCTAAGCATGGCCGTTGTGTGAACCACACAGCCCTGCACACTTACGCTTACTAAGAAGAACGCGCACACCATGATCCAAAACGTTCCAGTGTGCCAGGCTTCGTGCGCACTCAGCCCCGGCGCAACGGCTTCGTCGCGTCCGGCTGTAGGATTTTTCGGCGGTGCTCCGTCGGGCAATAGGCCCAAATCCTGCGGCTTTTCCTTGATAAACGCGGCCGCAATCGGTATGGAAATCAGCAGAACCGCGCCGCCAAGAATCGCATATGCCGTTCGCCAGCCCAATCTAGCAATCAACTGCTGGGCGAACGAAGGCATGATCATCGCTCCCGAGCCAATCCCGACCATCATAAGACCGAGAGCGAGACCCCTGTGGCGATCAAACCAGTGGGAGACCACGTAGCCATACGGTATTGGGCCCAGACCGTGTATCACGAAGCCAAGCGCCGCATAGAAGAGGTAGAAGTGCCAGAGGCTGGCGGACAAAACTTTGTTGGAAAGCAAAAGCGCACCAAACATTGCGGTAGCCGGTAAGATCACCTTGCGAGCGCCATACCGACCGATAAGCCATCCCGCCAGTGGAGCGCTAAGCGCACCTACGATGAGGTGGAGAGTAAAGGCAAGTGAAACCGCTGCACGGCCAGCGTGGAACTCTTGCATGAGCGGCTTCAGAAAAACGGTGAACGAATACACGGTTACTGGCACGCCCCAGAACAGCCCCACTGCGGCCGCCAATACCACCCACCAACCATAAAAAAGAGAGCGATGCCGAGCGTTTATTTGCTGTGATGCCGACGATGACACGGAAGCGGTTCGCGCGGATACGTCACTCATGGGATCCCATTCCTAGTTCTCCGCTTGTGTCGGAGCAGAGGTCCTTTTGGCCAGAACGAGCGTCTGGACGAACGAGTGATACGGCGCGGGCCGGTCAGCCAGTCGTCGCTTCAGCTTTTTCTCCAAGCAATCAGGGAAAACATTACGTTTTTTTTCGTCCGCGACCGCAGCAGCCAAAGAGGGCACGAAAATCGCGCGGAAGAACCCGACGTGGCGGTTCACCAGCACTTCCTTATTTCTGTCCCGTTCGTAATCTGTCCACGCAGCGTCCGGGAGCCTGAAGAGCTCGCAGTGCTCGACCGTCAGGCTGCAGAACTGACCGTCAGTACTGAACGGCGCCAGAAGCTCGTTTCTTCGCCGCGGATAAGCCCCCAGCACCATTCCCGCGCGTTCCTCGGCGCTAATCGCGCCCTCCGTGACCATCTCCGCAAGCGCCTCGTTGGCTTCGCTGAAAAGAGGTTCAAACCCGGCGACACCTTCATCATTGAGGCCCGGTAGCACCACGACTAGGCGGCCGCCTAGCCGCAATTCGCTGGCCCGCAGCGACAGGAAAAATCTCCAGTCGTCGGCTGCCTGTCGTGCGAACGCCTCGCGGACATGGCCTGTGCTGGCGAGCACCACAAAATGACCCGGAATCAGCATGGGAATGCGGCTCAACCAAACGGCTGCATACGACGACCAACCGAGATGAACGTGCTCTCTCGGAAACACGCCCTCGTAGAACGACCTTCCAATCGCTGAGGAGAATATGTTCGGATCATCAACAGAATAGCGCTCTGGGTCGCTACGGAGCACGTCGAACAGCGTGTTGAAATCGTTTGCCGCCTGATCGATGTGCACCACGAAAATTGGTCGATCCGGGCCAATCCGCAGCCGCAGCGCCTTAATCGCCGTCCGCATGGGTGAGAGCGAGTTCTTGCCTTGCGAGGATCCGTAATCGGCAATAACGACTGGCTGATCCCCACGCTCGAGCGGGATGTTTCGGACTGCCTCTTCTAGCAGTGGCAACGCCAGGTTGCCACCTCCTGCCGGAATCCGGGCATGCAAATTATAGGAACCGCCGCCTTCCATGACGCCATGGGTGGCCGTAGTTTGGTTCGCCATTTGTTTCTCCCAAGGTTTGTCCGCGGCGGCAAAAGCATGGCTCAGGTAGCCACGGTGACCCGTATTTGTCGCTCGAGTGAACAGCCAGCGTCAATACTCGCTCGTTTCTCTGTCGATACTTTTTCAATCCCCCCGCAAGTTGTTTATTCTCAATTGAGTGAGAACACTCCCGCTTCCTTAAGGGAATGGTAAAATCCTGGTCATTTCATTTCAAGTACGACCATGCCGTCCGCCGTTGGACAGCTAGTACGTTTCGCTGATTTCGAAGTGGAACCTCCGGGCCGGCCAGCTGCGAAGAAAGGGCGCCAGAATACGCAAGAATCAATTGCCCGTCTTCATCCTTCTTGCCCCACTCGGTTATACCCGCTATATAAAGAGCTAAAGTGGAGGAGAGAATCTATTCGCGACGGCTAGGGCGGGGAGCTCTTTTGAAGGATGGCAAAGGCATTGATGATCTGCTGATCGTAGATGATCTCAGACCACATCCAACCTCCATAGGCAAGCAGGGTAATGAAAACAGTGAGGAATACTACCCGTTTGTTTAAAAAGGAGCGATACGGTACTCCTTTGATGACCCAGAATCCGCCGAAAATGGTAGTGCAACCTAGAAAGGTTTCGAGAATGGGGACATCGAAGATGACGGAGTTTTTCAGGTCGTCATAAGCGTTGGCCCCCGAGAACCATGTAAACCAGAGAGCGAGGGCAGTGCCTAGCACAGTTTTCACCCAAACCTTGTCCACAGTTTTCCAAAAGAATTTCTGATTATCCACACGCGCCATGACGCGAAAAAAGCACAGCAAAGAGAGAACCGTCCCACTGATGACGGCGCCACGCAAGACGACGATACGCTCGTGCAGTTGCCGGAAGAATTCGGTGTTGTCGGTGCTGGCAGAGCCCTGGCTTAGAACTTTGGTTTCATAAAGCTGGAAGAGTGTGAGCTGCTTGTTTGCATTCGGATCGTTTTCCAGGTGCCCGTCACCTACCCTGAAGGCCCGCAAGAAAAGGCGCCAAGCGAAGTTCCACGGATGCATTTTCCCATCCTCGAGAGAGGAGATGGCCCAGAAGGATCGCGGACAGACGTTTAAGTCTTCTGTGGATCTGTAGTGCGAGAGCAGTTCGGTATTTTGACGGATGTCATTCAGCCGGCCATTTTCTTCCTGCATGACCCGGCAACGAATTGCAAATTCGGGAAGCGGCCAATGCTCGTCATTCACCAGCTGCCCGGAAATGGGCATGATGGCGGAACCGAGACAATAGGCAAACGAAAGAACGGCCGCACCAATGGAGGTCTGATTCTTGTCCCAAACCGGCTGAATAAGCTTAACGAAAAAGTCCGGAAAGAGGAGATCAACGGCAATCGCCAGCCAGGCGAAGGAGAGAATGCCGACGATCATAGTTTCAAAAGCTAGTTTGAAAACGTCCATGGCTGAGTAGGTTTCTTCACGGCAACCAAGAGAATTCGGAAAGGCCTTGATGAGTAGTGCTGAAGGAAGGCGAATCGTTTCATCCTCGGAGGAATCAGGGAGTAGGCTGGGAAAGGTGGCTGTGGTTGTGTCGGGAGCAAGGATGATTGGAGAATAGCGGGCTCGTTTCTGAGACAAACACGTAGTTTTGACATCCTCCTCTCCCTGGGGTTTCAGTTTCAAGTTTCTTCAATGTCGCTGATTTCAAAGGCATTCGCCCCGGATAGCGAAAGTTCTGGCAGATGGTCCAGAACAGCACGGCGGCGGACCGTATTGGCTTTCTACTGAAAGCCTAAACGGTACGCAAGCTGCGGTCGAGATTTCAAAGGGACTGGGGCTCCCAGTAGACGGTGTGGTTCTCACGTCAGGGAGCATTATCTCCAGGATGCTGGGTTTAGCGGCGTGATTATCTGAATTCCGTCCCATATTTGCGGGCAATCTCATTGATCTGCTCATGAGTGAGCTGCTTTGGCGGTACGCCGGGCGGATTGCAGGTGTCACGGAAAAAGCTGTCCAGGCCTGCAGGCGACACAGTCCAGAGTAGGAGTAGTTCGTGATCGGGATTCGCAAAGCCATGCCAAGAGTTTTTGGGGATGAATATCGTTCCGCCCTTCTCAAAAGAGTGGTGTATATCGTTCAGTATGAAAATTCCGCTACCCTCCAGCACGAAGAAAGCTTCGTCCGTCTGGAAGTGTCGGTGGATCGGAATGCCTGCACCGACTGTCACTTGCTGCGTTCCCAGGGCAAGATTGTCGGAGCCTGTTGCAGAGCCAACCTTGATAAAGATCTTGCCGTGGTCGCGAAAATGAACGAGATGTTCGCCTTCGGTGGCACCGAGCACATATCCCTCTGACGCCGCGGCCTGAGCATGGGTCAGGCCTAGCGGCAATACTTGGCTGATTCCGAGGCCCCAAAAGCCGAACAGGAAGGATCGGCGCTTTGCTTCGAGTGCGTTCATGACAATCTCCGCTGAGGTGCATCGATCGTTCTTCAGGACGGCCCGTGCGATGAACGGTTGAATCGCATCGATCACCGCGGGGCGGGTGAGCTTTTTAGGACTCTGGAATTCAGGACAGGAGGATATCACCGAAAGCGACCCTACCGAAGAACGGGAACTGGAAATTCGGCCTCGTCTTCCCTCGGCAAGTCGTGCGTTACAGGAGATGTCCTATAAAAGTCCGGGCTCGCCGCCGTTCGGGGTGACTCTCAGAGAGCTCACGAGCTCCTCTCCGACGTGAATTGCTCGAAACGAGCAGAAATACCGAAGCTTTTAGGAAGCGAAGATTGAACGAGGCCGTCACTCGTGGACGCGGCACCGCAGGGAATTCTGTTGGGCCGGGCTTTTTCGTTCGCAAGCAGCTCTTGGGCCTCTGCCGGAACGGCGTGTGTGTCGTGCTGCCAGAGGTATCGAGGTGTAGGTGCGGCCTACGAACCCTTTCCGAGAGGGTCATAGGGTGGGGTGA
>Ga0210410_10004391_pt1 | contig 12372 bp, 7 predicted proteins | sample IncBWC4MmetaG_FD_161058 | JGI IMG/M metagenome (GOLD analysis project Ga0210410, IMG submission 161058) | Forest soil microbial communities from Barre Woods Harvard Forest LTER site, Petersham, Massachusetts, United States - Inc-BW-C-4-M | ecosystem: Environmental > Terrestrial > Soil >... | reverse complement strand
TTTTTCTGAATGTCTTTTACGGTGATCAGTCCCTTGAGGTTGAAGTCCTGGTCCACAACCAGCAGTTTTTCGATCCGGTGCTTCTGCAGGATGCGCTCGGCTTCTTCCAGCGTGGTGCCCACGGGCACGGTGACGAGGTTGTCCTTTGTCATTACCGAACTGACCAGCTGCGCGTGATTTTTCTCAAACCGCAGGTCACGGTTGGTCAGGATGCCGGTCAGGCGCGAACCGCGCGTCACCGGTAAGCCAGAGATGTGGTACTTGGTCATGATTTCGAGCGCCTGCCGCAGCGTGATGTCCGGGGAAATCGTGACGGGATCCACGATCATGCCGCTTTCCGAACGTTTCACCCGGTCCACTTCCTCACCCTGCCGGTCAATGGCCATGTTGCGGTGCATGATCCCAATGCCGCCCTGCCGCGCGATGGCGATGGCCAGGCGCGATTCCGTAACCGTGTCCATGGCCGCGGAAGCCAGCGGGATATTCAGCGGCAGCTTGCGGGAAAAGTGCGTGCGTGTGTCCACCTCCGTCGGCAGCACCGCGGACTTGCCCGGCAGCAGCAGCACGTCGTCAAAGGTAAGACCCTCGGGAATCGGACCGTCGTTCATTCCAGCCTCACGTCGGAAGAGTGTGCGCCGCAAAAAGGGGCGCCAGAAAACAGCGCAGCCCGGCAGGTACCGGCCGGGCTGGACGAAGAATTCATCAAATCGAAAAAATGCATCACGGTGAATCTTCAATTGTAGGGATACCGGCACTCCCGGTCAAGTTGGCCAAACAGTTCGGTCAATTTGAGGCGAGTGGGCCCAGGACGCAAACACTTTGAGTCCCTAAATGATTGCGGCAAGAATAAAAAGGGGTGCGCTCCAGGAACCGGAGCGCACCCAGTAGGGTGATGTTTAGGGCTTAGAAGGTGAAGCGGGCTCCGAACTCGGCCGTGAAAGCCCGCGGCAGCACGCTGCTCGTGGGATTGATAAACCCAATGGCCTTGGCGAATGTGGATTGCTGGACCACGGTCTGGAAGTTGTTGCCGTAATTGGCGTGATTGAAGAGGTTGAACGCCTGCCAAGCGAGCTGCAGGTTGCGTCCTTCGCCCAACTTGATGTTCTTGGCAAGGCGGACGTCCATGTCGAAGTATGGATCGCCACGCATGGAGTTGTAGGGAGCGACGTGGCAGCTGACCGCGTAGTAGCAGGTAGCTTCCGCTAGGCCTAAGCTGGGTTTCCCGCTCACAGAATCGACCAGAGGCGTCAGCTTCGTAGCGGAGAGCAGATTATTCGGATCGCTATTCTGCACGATCAGCGCGCCCGTGGCGCTGCCGCCGCCCAAGTTCACCATATTGTTCGACGAGGTCGCAGTGTACGGCCGGGCCGATCCTGCCTGCAGGATCGGAGAAAACTCCATTCTCCACGGCAGGTTTACGGTGCCTGCAATGGTGACGTGGTGCCGCTCGTCGTTAAAGGCTGGCCCAAATTCATTCGGTGAGAGCGGGTTCCGTGGGTCGCGCGGATAGTTGCGGAACGAACCGCCGTCTTCGTCATAGCCCACGGCGCGGGCCAGCGTGTAATTCGCGATCAGATCGACTTTATGGAATCCACGCTGGCGATAGCTGATGTTCATGCCATCGTAGCGCGATCGACCGATCGAGGCTTCATCGCGGACGCTACCCAGAACCGGCACACCGGCGGCCGCGAATGCTGCGTCCAAGGGAAAGAAAAAGCCGCACGACGACGCCGAACAGACAGGAGCCAGCGTATTCTTGGCCTCCGTCACGGTCGTTGTTGTTATGTTCGTGGGGTTGATGGGGATTCTGGGGTCAAGGTTGATTGTCTTGTTCTCGTGCAAGCTGAGCACGTGAACGTATTCCGCCTCGATTACGGATTTCGATGAGAGCGACCAGGTATATCCGCCGTTCCATTCCTCAGTGACCGGATTGCGATAATTCGGATCTATGATGCGGCCGATAGCGCCGGTGGTCAGGCTGGCAGACGGAGGCGGAATGGTTGGCAGAGGGCTCACACCGAAGCGCCATTGGTTGAGCGGAATTCCCGTGCCCGGCACGATATCGCTGCCGCTAATGGCGAACGCCGTCTGAAAGATGGTCGGGTTGCTCTGCTGCTCCATGAACAAAGGAATGTTCTGGAAAGTATTGCCATAGTACATTCCGTAACCGCCGCGGAGGACATGGTTTCCGTGGCCGGTCAGGTCATACGCAAACCCCACGCGTGGGCTGAAGTTCTTGCTGTAATCGGTCGCCTTCTTGGCTACCAAAGACGCCGCCAGTGGGCTGAAAGGGGCAGCCGCCTGGAGTTCCTGGAAGGTGCGGCTGTTGGCAATATCCGATCCTCCGATGAAATCGAAATCCTTGTCCCAACGAAGCCCAAGGTTCAGGGTCAACCGGCGGGTTATTTTCCAGTCATCCTGGAAGTACAATCCGAGCTGCTTCGCATCCTTGATGATGAAGTGGGGATCGCCGACCGCAATGCTCATCCCTACTCCAGCATTGTTACCGGAGATTAACCCCGCAGTTGAGAACCCATTCGGGTAAACGGAGGGGCCGCAACCCGCTGTCGTAGCATCTGGTCCCACACCAAGAATACAGCTCGGATTCACGCCAAAGTCGACCTCCAGAGTCGGATTGAACTCGAAAAAGCCACCCATAAATGGAGTGAAGATGTAGTCAAAACCGGCTTTAAAGGTGTGGTTACCGACTGTTTTGCTCACGTCATCCTTAAACTGCCACTTGCGCTGGATGGACTCCTGCGGGACGTTGGTGTTGGTGCCGAATTGCGCATTGGGAAAGGTAATGAGCGGGGTCCGCGTCGTGCTGTCAATTAAGTTATTCCAATATTGCCAGCCAACCGTGAATTGGTTGAGCAGGGTAGGCGAGAACGCAGAGTTCAGGGTGAAGTTGGCAATCTGCAAGTGATTCCTGGTGAAGTTGCCTTCGGTCAGATCGAAGTTGCCGTTGCTTTGGTCATTGAGGCTGTTATTTGCCTGCGTGGCGACCGACACATAGGCACTATGTTTGTTGTTGATCGTCCAATCCATCCGTCCGGCAATGCGGTTCTCATAGAACGGAGTCGGGACCGTCGCTGCTGGCTGAGCCCCTATCGAAGTCACCAGGTTAAGCTGCGTAAGCGCCGTCGGATTCTCGGCGATGGAGGTGTGCTCCCGCTCGCGCTCGATGGCGAAGAAAGCGAACAGCTTCTCTTTCTTGATTGGTCCGCCGATCGAACCACCGAACCATTGGCGCGAATACGGCGGAGTCGAATAACTATATGGCTGGGCCGTGTTTCCCGGATTGGGAAGTTTCTCGGCCGCATTGAGAGCCACATCGCGGAAAAATCCAAATGCCGAACCATGGTAGCCGTTCGACCCGGATTTCGTAATCACGTTAATGGCAGCGCCTTCGGACCGGCCATTGACTGCAGAGAAGCGTTGAGTAGAAATCTGGAACTCCTGCACGGCCTCGGCAGGAAGTTGCATGACGGGCCCGCCAACCGTGTTGTCCTTATTGTCTACGCCGTTGACGGTTACGTTCACGTTGCGTCCGCCTTGACCGTTCACTGACAAGATCGAGTAGCGGTTCTTGGTAGGGTCGTAGGAGTCCGCCGATTTCACTCCGGGTGAGAGATACGCAAGGTCCGCGATATCTCGCGCGATCAACGGCAATTGCTGGATCTGTTGCGGCGTGATGTTCGTGCTGACGTCCGTCTTCTGCTGGTCCACCAGAGCCGGGTCGCTGGTAACTTCTATGGTCTCGGACACCGAGCCGGGCCTGAGCGTGAAGTTCTGGGTCGTCGTCGCGCCAACTTGCAATACGACGTCCTTTGCCTCGGCAGTGCTGAAACCAGAAGCATTCACTTTGATGCTGTAAGTCCCCGCAGGCAGCAGCTCGAACCTGTAAAAACCTGTATCACTGGTGTCCGTGCTGCGAGTCCAGCCCTGTTCCTTGCTCGTAAGCGCCACCTTCGTACCTTTGATGGCAGAGTCAGACTGATCCATGATGGTGCCCTGAAGGGCAGCGCTGGCGGATGCCTGTCCGAATGCGTTGTTGCTCCCCAAGCACAGAAGCGCTATCCCCACGAACAGCAAGTACGTAAGTTTTTTCAGTTCCATTATCTTCTCCCCCAAGCCGCGGCTAGGCTGCCACGGCTCTCTCACACAACTTTTGACTGAAGTTGTGCTCTCTGACTCCGAGCCAGCCCCCATTGCAAGGTGCCACTGGTCGTGCGCAATTCCTGGACGGAATCACACCACGACCCCTTTCACGAGTTCATTCTCAGAATGACCCGCTCGCGCTTGTTTTCAGAGGTGAACCTGACTCAAGAAACTAAGCCTCGGACTCAACTCCCTGAAGTCGAATCCAATTGCATTGCATCTTAGCAATTTCCAAGCCAAGGTCAACTAAAACTAAATCACGGAAAATATAGAACATATTTAGCTGCTAGGGAGGCATAGCAACAGAATTTAGAATTAAGTGCGTCCTTACATACATAAAACCGTATGTCTGCCGGGGGCCACATAGATCATCCGTTATCGATTCTCCGGCTTTGTCTTGAGACGGCACTTCGGCTTGTCTGCATACTCTATGTGAATTACAGTTCTCCCTGTGGGCCCCGACTTCTCTCCGTTTGAGCCGCATCCCCTGCTGAAAAACGGACATATTATGACCATCGCCTCGGCTTTTGTCCCCAGGCGGTTTGACATCCCCCCTGCGGAAGCGCGCCTCTTCCAGGTTTCTCCAGATTCGCGGCTGCTCGCGCATTGCCACTGGCAACTGGGCAAGCGCAAGGACGCGCCCGTAATCGTCGCCGTCCACGGGCTCGAAGGTTCGAGCGATTCGAATTACGTTCGCGGCATCGCGGAGAAGGCCTTCCACCGCGGCTTCCATGTCGTGCGCATGAACCAGCGGAACTGCGGCAGGTCCGAGGCATTGACGCCCACGTTGTATAACTCTGCCATGAGCGCGGACTACCGCGCGGTCCTGGAAGAGCTGGCGAATGTGGACGGCTTCGAGCAAGTATTCTTCGTCGGATATTCGATGGGCGGAAATCTAGTTGCCAAAATGGCTGGGGAATACGGCGTACGCGCGCCAGGTGCGCTGCGTGGAATTTGTACGGTGTGTCCCTCGCTGGACCTGGCGGCCAGTGCGGATGCATTGGAACGCCGTGAGAATTATTTTTATCAGCGGCATTTTGTTGTGGGATTGCTGGAGCGGTACGCGAGGAAACGGAACCTGTTTCCGCAGCGCTATAGGAAAGACGGTTTCGGGCCCATCCGCACGGTGCGGGAATTTGACGAAGCGATCATCGCCCCGCAGTTCGGGTATCGCGACGCGGACGACTACTACGAGCAGGCAAGTGCGAAGCGGGTTGTTGCAGACGTTCGTGTGCCGATGCTTTTGATCACTGCCGAGGATGACCCGTTTATCCCGTACGCTTCTTTCCTCGCCGCAAGAGTCAGTGAAAATCCAGCGATTCGCTTCATCGCGACGCAGTGCGGCGGCCATTGTGCCTTTATCTCAAGACATGCAGGTGCCGAACGATTCTGGGCGGAGCAGCGAGTCGTCGAGTTCTGCGAAGCGATCTGGAAGGGAAAAAACTAGCCTAGAGGTTTTTCCAGCGAAACAGGGAATCCCGGCGTCAGAAGTTGCGCGGGCCCATCCGTAGTGATGACCATATCGTCTTCGCAGCGCAAGCCGAATTCACCCACAATGTAAATTCCTGGCTCGTTCGAAAAAGTCATGCCCGGCTCCAGCACCGTTTTGCTTCCGCGCACGAGATAGGGATGCTCGTGTCCATCGAGCCCGATGCCGTGTCCCAGGCGGTGCGTGAAATATTTGTAGTCCGGGCCATAACTCGCATCGGTAATCACTTTGCGCGCCGCATCATCCACGCTCCCGGAAAGCCTTCCGGAACGTGCCGCATCCAGCGCCGCATCTTGCGCCTTTCGAACGATATCGTAAACGCGCGCCACTTTCTCCGATGGCTTCGCGAAGATCCCCGTGCGCGTCACATCCGATTCGTAGCCGTCCACGGTGCAGCCGCCATCGATCAGCACCACGTCGCCTTCCTTCAGCTTCTGCGGCTTCAGCGTGCCGTGCGGAAGTGCAGCCGAAGCGCCCAGCAAAACAAGTGCGCCACCGCGCAAACCCATTCTCGAAAAGCCCGCTTCCACAAGCCTGCCGATGTCTTCTTGCGACATGCCCTCTTTCAGCGAAGCAAACACCGCGCGAAAGACGTCGCACGTCGCTTCGCACGCGAGCCGCATGAGTTCCAATTCGTGCGCGGACTTGCGCCCGCGGCACGCGATGGTCACCGGATCAGCAGAGACGCATTCGAATCCCGGCGCCGCCCCGCGCAGGTGATCGAAAAATGTGAACGCCGCCGTCTCTTCCACGCCCAGGCGCCCGGTGCGAATCCCGCGATCACTCAGCGCAGCTGCCGCAATTTTCGTGGGACTCTCATCTTCTTGCCAGATGCGCACTTCCGCCGTGAAGTGCAGCTTTTCTCGCAGGCGTCCTTCTTCGAATCCCGGCACAATCAGAATCGGATCGCCAGAACGGGGCAGCAGCAGCCCCAGCAGCCGTTCACTCGTTTGCCAGCGGATGCCCGTAAAATAATAGAGAGAAGTTCCCGGCGCGAAAAACAAAGCGTCGAAATTTGGCGCCAGCTCCGACATCAGCTTTTGCGTGCGCACGAGCCGATCGTGGAATTCTTCCGGAGTAATCGGATGCACCCGCGCGCCCAGCGGCTTCAGCGCACTAAACGCCGGCGGGAGATTGTTGCCAGCATCCTCGAGGATCGGGTTCGCCCGCGGCCTGAGCGCGAGAGCGGAGGCTGCCGCAGTGTTTCTTAAGAAATCGCGGCGCGAGGGATGAGGAGTAGAGTCCGGAGTCAGTTTGTCCATGAGCCGATGTGAGAAAAAAGAATCGCCCCCAAATCCGAGAGCTACTCGGTGCGCACCGCGAGAATGTCTTTCCCTTTGATTTGAAGCTCAATCCCCAAAGGCGGTCGGAGATCCGATCCTTGCACGATAGCGCCGCGCACCCACACGTTTCCCGGAAGATTGGTGGTCTTAACCGGGTCGAAAACCGTCCGGCTGCAGGGATTCCCGACCATGGGATGTTTCGCTCCGCGAAAGCCGTAGTCGTTTTTCAGCTTGTCCATATCCGTGATGTACTCCAGGGTGCAATTGCCGTAGGGTGAATTCAGAGAAAGCGCCCAGTAGCCGCTTGCCTGAGATGGAGAGCCCGCCGGCAGGCGCACCAGCAGAGCCGGGATGTTTTCGCCCGTCGTGCGATTGCGAATGTAAAACGGTTTGGAGGACCATGGCTTGGTCATCTCCGACACTTGTGCAATGCCTGGTGCGGATTCCGTGGCGTGGGGAAGCAGCGTGCTCGGATCGGGCGCGGGCGCCGGAACTTCGATCTGCGGCTGTGCTTCGGCGGGAGGCGCTTCCACATGTTTGGGCCGAAGGGCCCAGCGCGCTCCCAGAAAAACGACGAGCAGCACGGCGAGCAGGCCGACAACAAGCTTGATGGCCGGATTGGCACCGGCGCGATTCGAGCCCGATCCGGCAACGCCGGGGATCTGCGGCATATCCGTCTTGAAGCGGTCCGATGGGGGCTGGTCGGTCATAGCACTTCGCTTCGATTCTATACTCAAATTCACATATCAAGAAAATGTAGTTGTGCACGCTGCCTGAAGGGGAAGGAGGGCGCGTTCAACAAGGCCGGGATGCACGCGTTTCGACGCCGAATTGGGATCGTTTGAATGGGATAGCGCTTCAGAGGCGCTTCGCTGATAGTTGAGGAAAAGTCATATGTTCCGCCCACCAAAGCCGGAATCCAGGCGACCAACTTCTGTTTGCGAGCTTCCGACAGAGCCACCTGTCCCCTGGTTTTTTCTCGATGATTCTGCGGCGCTTGCTTCTCGCCGCTTCTCATTTGCGTTTAGGAAGCAGCCTTCGCACTGGCCATCTCTGGCGCGCCGACAAGTTCATCAAAAAGCGTCCGGTATTGAATCATGGCTTGGCGCAATTCCTCGGTGCTGGCCTGCCCGCGCGTTTGACGAACGGCAATTGCATGGGCCGAGCGGTAGTTTCCGAGAACCAGCGGATAGGCCACGGAGATATCCGCGGCACGCTGTTCAAAGTCACTCACCGGATAGCCGCGTGTGGACATCACATCGCCCAGCAACTGATCCGCTTCCGTAACTGCTCCTCCAGGGCCATCTACGAATCGCGCCTGCACTCTGCTCCAGGCCTCGACGAAGCGCGCACGATCGGCAGGACCGAGCGCCCGGATGTGGAGGCTCTCCACGCGATCGGTGCGCTTATCGAGCCCCACTTCGGCATGACGACGGCTCTCGGCATCTTGCAGGGCGCGGTCATATTCGGCGTTACCAAACCGAGTCCGCAGTTTTTCGCTACGGCGTTTTCGGCCAAGAATCAGAGCGGCGACGGCCACGATGGCGATCACGACCACGCTGCAGATGATGACTAATACTGTTGTGCTCATACGAATTCCCTCCAACTTTCTTGCCAAACCGTTTTCCGGGTTTGGAGATTCCGCGATTTCGGGGATTCAGCCGGACAGATGATCCGTCATCGAAGGGGCTGATGTCTGTCCCATTGCGGACACTTTGCTTGCATCACGCGCTCCGAGAGAACAAGAATGCCACGAAACGTGGAAGCAGTGACGGGCCGGAAGACCAGGTGATCGAAGCAGGGCGCACAAACTTTTTCACTCGTTCGTAAAAACAATCTTGCCCTGTCCATCTCGACGCTGGTAAACCACGGGCTGCGGGAGTAGCGGTATCTCGCAATCGTTGGTGCTCACGCGCGGGGCTGCGGCAGGGCAAGATCTCACTCGATCCCCTTTGGCTGCTTCGACATCCGTCCAATGGAACAGCCTTGCTTCTGTTTCCGCAGGTTCGCCGCTCAGGTACGATTGAATGTTTTCTTCCATGCCGGCTGGAAAGGAAGGCACAGGACCAACCAACTTTGCCTGGTAGGTCTTCAGCATGAGTTCCCTGAATACCGGAAGCGCGGCCCTGCCACCGGTTTCCATTGCGCCCATAGAGCGGTTGTCATCGAATCCGATGCGCACGGCTACGGTAATTCCATCGGCACCGTAGGTGGACCCTACAAAAAGCGCATCCCGGTAGCCATTCGTCGTGCCGGTCTTGCCCATCACGGGGATTGGGAAAGCCCGCGCGTCGAGCGCGTGGGCCGTTCCCGAGGGCAAGCGCACAACGCCACGCAATCCTTCCTGGATCAGCGCCAGCCCCATTTCGTTCTCCCGGTTCGAACAGCAGACCACGGGATGGCTGTAAATTACATCTCCTCCATTGCGTTCGATTTTTGCGATTGCGTAAGGTTCCGCACGAATGCCGCTGGCCATCATGCGGTAAGCATTGGCGAGTTCCAGCAAGGTGACTTCGGAGGCGCCCAGGGCCGTGGTGTCATAGCGATGCAGCACCGTTCGGATGCCGACGTCTCGGGCGGTTCTCAGGACCGAATCGATTCCAATTTGCTGAACGATCCAAATGGCGACCGCGTTTCTCGACTCCGCCAGCGCTTGCCGGGCGGGGATGATGCCTTTGAATTCGCCATCGAAATTGGAGATCCACTTCGGTGGATGATTGGCTGACGTCGCCACCGAGATGGGCCCGTCGGGAACGGGAGTATCGAGCTCCATGGCGCCTTGACGAAATGCTGCCAGATAAACGATTGGTTTCATGGCCGAGCCTGGCTGGCGTAAGGACTGGGTGGCGCGATTAAAGTCGCCGTACGCTGTGTTGTGTCCTTTGTAGCTGCGTCGCCCACCGGCTTCAGCCAGAATGGCGGAGTCGCTGTTGCGGAGAACAACCATGGAGCCCTGAATCATCCCCGCACTCTTCGGATGACGCTTTTCATAAAGATTCAAGCCGTTTTCGAGAGCGTCATTCGCGATCCGCTGGATCCGGTCGTCGATCGTTGCATGAATTTGGATGCGCCCCTCGAACAGCTGGTTCATTCCGATCTCGGGGGCGAGGGTGGGGTCGAGTCGTTTGAGCTCATCGAGAACATTTTCCACTGCCGCGGGCGCTTCCATCGGACCGGCTATATGAGGAGCCAGACGAATCGAAGCCTGTTGGCAACGTCCCGCCTCCTGCCCGGAAAGAAAATGGTTCTTAACCATGAGAGCCAAAATCTGATTTCGTCTGCGGAGCGGTTTTTGATTGTCTGCCAAATTTGGAGAATACTCTCCGGGCGACTTGGTGATTCCTGCCAGTAATGCAGCCTTGTCGGCGTCATTTGCAGAGAGAGCACCGAGCGGCATGCCAAAATAAAATTGCGAGGCCGCCGCGAAACCATAACGGCCGTTTCCCAGGTAGATGAAGCTGGCATATCGCGCCAGCAGTTCTTCTTTGGCTCTGCGTTTTGATCCGAAGCGCCTTTGCATCTCTGTCTCAATCCACAAAGAGAGACGCATTTCCTCCACTTTTAACAGCAATCGGTTCGCCCCCGGCGCACCGATGACGAAGGCCAAAACGTGCGGGAAAAACCCCTTGTGTTGTAGGGTTGTGCTACTTTTCGTGCTCGTCAGTTTTTGCAGGAAGTAACCGCGCACAAGCTGTTGCGTCAGCGTCGAACCGCCCTGGGGAAACACCGAGGCGCGCTCTGCGACGCCCTCGCCGCCGGGGCCTCCGGCGTGCCTAAACAAGGCACGAAAATTGGCCTTGCCGAGCAATCGAGGAAAGACCGAATAATCCACTCCCGCATGCGAGAAAAAATTCTCATCCTCGGCCGAAAGGATGGCTTGCCGCAGGACGTCAGGAATATCTTTATATTGAATGATTTCTCGTCGTTCACTTCCTACCTCGATCAGCACGCGGCCATTCGCATCGTAAATGTGGCCGGTGGTCGGAGGCTCAAAGCGCAGGAACGCCTCTAAATCAGGCAAGTTTGTTCGGTTATACCTGATGTACGTCATCGTGCACAGGATCAGCACAAAGGGGAGGGCGGCCAGCAGAGAGGCAATGCGAAGAAGACGACGCGTCTTGTATGCCCTCAACAGGCTGGAAATCAATCTGTGAATTTTCCAATGGATCCATACGAAGGCTGAGTGAGTTTTGAGCATGTAAACTGCTTGCGCGCGGAGCGCCGGGTGACCGGACTCTTAGTCCCGAATTTCCACAACTGTGCGGCACCTGCTTGTTCGAACACACAAGCCTCGCATATCGCGAGTTAGTGTTCTGTGCAATAAGGGTCACTCCTGCGCCTGCTTACGGACACTGCGAAAAGGTAGGGTGTTGTCCCGGCTGCCATGGCTCTTTTCCGATGCGCGTCACCTGCCTCGAAATGCTGTCAGGCGGGCATATCGTGGCCTCGCTCGGGGTGGACCATTCGTCTTCGGGCGCACACGCGGCCACCCGTCCAAGACGAATCGCGATTATTTTAGGTTTGCAAGTTGGGAAAGCGTCTCGTCCACATTTTTCCTGATGGTGGCTTCAGTAAGCTTATTCTGTTTCGAATCTAAATAGCGCTTCGCGGTCTCGATCGTCACCATCACAACATCATTGGGACCATCTATCATCCATCGCTTTTGGTCCACGACCTCGCCTGCAGATTTGCAATCTGGATGGGGTCGCTCATTCGGCGCAATTAAGACCAAATTGTATAGCGCACTATTTTTTAGAAACTGGTGACCAATGGGAGTGAATTTTAGCTTGGAATCGATGAATCCCTTCGGGTCGATTTCCACTCTGATCTGAGTTTTCCCATTTTCTACTGGCACTACGGGATCCCACACCAGATAGTTGGACCCTATGACATAAATCTTAGGATTCACTTCAAACGGACTTGCCCGAACAAAAAAGTTACAGGTCCTCACGCGCCCGTCCAAAGTCAATCGACCACCGGTCGTTTCAATCTTTGCAAACTCTTCAATCATTTCCTTTGGGGATCTCGTTGTGGCTCGGACAGTTTGCCCAAGTATCCCTCTTGGACTTAGCTGCAGAAATAGGATCGCAATCAAAATGGCGGGTGGCGCATAGAATTTAGGGCTGCGCTTCAGATTGGCATGTGGCACGGAGGGAGTATATCATCCGGGCACGGTCCTTTGTAGGTAGGAGACTTGGGTGCCGCTCCCTTCGGGTTTAAGGGTGCGGGTTTTACTTTGATGCGCAACCCTCTGCGACGCCACTATCGCCACGGTGATCTCCACTTCGTGACTTTCAGTTGCTACCGGCGCCGTCCATATCTCGGGACACCGCGAGCGCGATAAATTACCACGAGCGACGGGCACGCATCGCAGAGAGTTACGTTGCAAGGCTTTCATGCCCGAGAGAAATGGGTGTCAAAAAAAAGTGCGTTAACATT
>Ga0210410_10004390_pt1 | contig 12374 bp, 7 predicted proteins | sample IncBWC4MmetaG_FD_161058 | JGI IMG/M metagenome (GOLD analysis project Ga0210410, IMG submission 161058) | Forest soil microbial communities from Barre Woods Harvard Forest LTER site, Petersham, Massachusetts, United States - Inc-BW-C-4-M | ecosystem: Environmental > Terrestrial > Soil >... | reverse complement strand
CCAGCATCACGCCGACCTTGTCGGCAAAGATTTCTTCACCGCTATTATCGACCACGCCGCAGCGGTCGCCGTCGCCGTCGAAGCCAAGGCCGACATCGGCCTTGTGCGCGAGTACCGCGTCGCGGATCGCGTGCAGCATCTCCATGTCTTCGGGGTTCGGATTGTATTTCGGAAAGGTGTAATCGAGCTCGGTGTCGAGCGGCACAACCTCGCAGCCGATCGCTTCCATCACCTGCGGCGCAAACGCACCGGCGGTGCCGTTGCCGCAGGCGACCACGACCTTCAGCTTGCGCTTCAGCTTCGGGCGTTTGGTGAGATCGGCGATATAGCGCGCCGGAAAGTTTTCGTGGAATTGATACGAGCCACCGGCCTTGTTCTTGAAATCGGCGTTGAGCACGATCTCCTTCAGCCGCGTCATCTCGTCGGGGCCGAAGGTCAGCGGACGGTTGACGCCCATCTTGACGCCGGTCCAGCCATTGTCGTTATGCGACGCCGTCACCATCGCGACGCAGGGCACGTCGAGCTCGAACTGCGCGAAATAGGCCATCGGCGTCATGCAGAGGCCGATATCGTGGACCCTGCAGCCCGACGCCATCAGCCCCGAAATCAGAGCGTATTTGATCGAGGCCGAGTAGCCGCGGAAATCGTGGCCGGTGACAATCTCCTGTTTGCGGCCCAGTTCCGCGATCAGCGCGCCGAGCCCCATGCCCAGCGCCTGAATGCCCATCAGGTTGATTTCCTTGTTGAACAGCCAGCGCGCGTCATATTCGCGAAAGCCGGTCGCCTTCACCATCGGCTCGGATTCAAAGGCATAGGTATTCGGAACCAGCACGGATTTCGGCTTCGGAAACATTGAATAAGGGCCTCGTGAGCTTGCTGAGGGGCAACGCCGCAGGCTTAGCGAAAGCACGGGCGCAGCGGAAGGCAGGATTGGCGTCTTGTAGCCGCTAATTGCGGCAGATTGGCAACCGGGAAACCGAATTGCTTCCCACACCTGATAAATCTAGCGGTCAAGCTGCGCGACCATCAGCCAGAGAAACTCATCATCGAGCCGCTGGTATTCGTGCCGCAAGATGTTTCCGATCCCAATGATCGAAGTCCACGGAATCTCACCATAACGAGCCAGCATTTCCTCCGCCAGCGTCTTCAGCCTCTGAGACGATCTGCGCGGCACGCTCTATCGCGCGGCGGTGAATGTAGCTTGTCCGATATTGTTCGAAGGACAGCCCCCTCACGATAATGGCTACGCCTGCGATTTCGTCCTGGATGTGAAGCAGACGAGCGCGTGGGCTTCTGCTCGCAGCCATCAAAAAATCCGCAGGGCTTCGCGTTCTACGCCTGGTCGAATGTGAGGTGATAGTCCTGCACGCGTTGAATAACCGATCTCGACCCGATGCTTGAATGCCGTTTGCAGCGCTTCATAGGCATTCATAAACGAAAGGAACCCGAATTTCCGATCAGATGCGGGGTCCACAAAGACATCCACATCGGATTCCGAGTCCGCTTCGTCGTGAACATGAGAACCGAAAAGATATAGCGCTCCCACACCGACAGCCCGCAAGGCAGGCTCGGTCTCCTTTAGTCGGGCAATGACATCTTCGCGGCGCATGGCTTCAATATAGCCGGAAAACGTCATATTTTCCAGCCGCGCGAGGAGCGTATCTGACCGACAGGAGAAGTTACTGCTCCAGCACCATCTTGCCGTTCGCGTATTCGAAGCGCTTCAGCTTCGACAGGAACGACAGGCCGAGCAGGTTTTCGGACAGCGCCTCATCCGGCAGCACCATGGCGTCGACGTCGCGCACCACGAGGCCGCCGAGCTCGACCCTGGCAAGCCGGGTGCGCGCGGCCTTGATGGTGCCATTGGCGGTGGTGACGGTGGCCTTGTAATCGCCGGGGGTGGGGCGCAGACCAAACCGCGCCGCGGATTTTTCGTTCAGGGCCACCAGCGAGGCGCCGGTATCGACCATGAAGTCGATGCGCTGACCCTCGATCCGGCCGTCGGTCTGGAAATGGCCGCGGGCATCGGGGGGAATGCTGAGACTGCGACCGCCGGCCAGCGCGACCGTCTCTTCCGGGGCCTTTCGCGGCGCCGCGTTGGCGGATGCGGGCGCCGGCGTCAGCTTGTCCGCCATCTGCGCCATGAAGGTGCCAAGGGCGACCAGGACCGCGGCGAAGATCATTATGTTACGCATGACGCCACACTCGGTTCATACAGCCGCCGATATCACCACGCTGGCGGCCAACCGGCGACTAACAACGCCGGTACAGGCTGCCATTTCGGCGAAAAGGATGAGTGAAGTGTTAACGGGCGCTGTCATACACGGGCTTGACCCGCGTATCCATCTTCAAGAAGACGAGCCTTCTCAAGGTATCGATTGCCGGGAGCGCAGACAATTTTATGTAGTCTGCGCAGGGCAGACTACTATGCCCGGCAATGACGAGTTTGCCGCTCACGTCCCGCGCGGCTTCACCCGCCGCGTCGGTACCGCGTTGGCCGGGTCTTCCGGCCAGGGATGCCGGGGATAGCGGCCGCGCAGGTCGGAGCGCACAGCGGCATAGCTGCCGCGCCAAAAGCCCGGCAGATCGCGCGTCACCTGCACCGGCCGCTGCGCCGGCGACAGCAGTTCCAGCACCAATGGCACCGTGCCCTTGGCGATCGAGGGATGGGTGTTGAGCCCGAACAATTCCTGCAGCCGGACAGCGATGGTCGGGCCCTGCTCGGCCTCGTAATCGATCGCCAGCATCGTGCCGGTCGGGGCCTCGAAATGCGTCGGCGCTTCGCGCTCCAGCCGTGCGCGCAATTCCCACGGCAGCAAATTCATCAGCGCATCCGACAAATCGCCGGCGGAAAAATCCTTCAACGCGGTTTTGTCGTAGAGAGCAGGCGCCAGCCAGGTCTCCCGCCCGGCCGCGAGCGCGGTGTCGGACAAATCCGGCCAGTTGTCGCCCTCGGCCTTACGCAGGAACATGACACGGTCGCGCCATTGCTTGAGGGGTTTCGACCACGGCAATTTGTCGAGCCCGGCCGCGATCAGCCCGTCGGCGAAAACGCGCGCGGTCTCCGCCGTCGGCGACAGCGCCATCGGCGCTTCCGACAGCGTGATTGCGTGCAGGGTCCGCTTGCGGCGCGCGCGCAGCGCCATCGCGCCGCGATCGAACGAAATCTCCTCCGTGCTTGCGATCTGGTCGGCAAAGCGCAATTCGATCTCTTCCTGGGTGATCGGCGCGGCCAGCAGAATGCGGCCCTGCGCGGCCGTGCCCGTCAGCTCGGCGACCGCGATATAGGGCGCGCGCGCCAGCGCGGAGGTCTGATCGACGGCGGCGCCGCGGCCGTTGGCGAGCACAAAGCTGCCATTGCCACGGTTGCGCGCGACCCGATCCGGGAAGGCCAGCGCCAGCATGATTCCGGTGGAGAGTTCGCCCGAGCTTTGCGGTGAATTCGAAGCCGCCACCTGCGAGGCCCAGCGCTGCGCCAGGGTGCGGGCGCTGCTCGCGCGTTGCGAACGGTCGCGGCGGAACTGGTCGAGCCGTGCGTCGAGATCGACGCTGTCGCCGCCGAGGCCGCGTTCGGTCAGGATCGCGGCGATTTCAGCGGCTTCCTCCCCTGCCCCCAGCCGATCCGAATCCACGATCATCCGCGCCAGTCGTGGCGGCAGCGCCAGCGCGCGCAGGCTTTTGCCTTCTTCGGTGATCCGGCCGTCGGCATCGAGCGCGCCGAGTTCGCCGAGCAGGCTGTTGGCTTCCTTCAGTGCCGGCGCGGGCGGCGCATCGAGGAATGCAAGCGTAGCGGGATCGCTGACGCCCCATTGCGCGAGATCGAGCACCAGCGAGGACAGATCGGCGGAGAGGATTTCAGGCTGCGTATAGGCCGCGAGCGAGGCGGTCTGCGGCTCGTCCCAGAGTCTGTAGCACACGCCAGGCTCGGTGCGGCCGGCGCGGCCGCGGCGCTGATCGACCGCCGCGCGCGAGGCGCGCACCGTCTCCAGCCGCGTCAGGCCGATGTCCGGCTCGTAGCGCGGCACCCGCGCCACGCCGGAATCCACGACGATGCGGACGCCCTCGATGGTCAGCGAGGTTTCGGCGATCGAGGTCGCCAGCACCACCTTGCGGCACCCTTTCGGCGCCGGCGCAATGGCGCGGTCCTGGACGCTGGCGTCGAGCGCGCCGAACAGCGGCACGATTTCGATGGAGGCGTCGTGAATGCGTTCGCCAAGAAAATTCTGCGTGCGGCGGATTTCGGCCGCGCCCGGCAGGAAGGCCAGCACCGAGCCGGGATCGGCGCGCAGCGCGGTCGCGATCGTATCCGCCATCTGCCGCTCCAGCGGAGCATCGGGTTTGCGGCTGAGATAGCGTGTCTCGACCGGAAAGGCGCGGCCCTCGCTGGCAATAACGGGCGCGTCGCCGAGCAGTTTTGCGACCCGGGCGCCGTCGAGCGTCGCCGACATCACGAGGATGCGAAGATCCTCGCGCAAACCGGTTTGCGCGTCGCGCGCCAGCGCGAGGCCGAGATCGGCATCGAGCGAACGCTCGTGGAATTCGTCGAACAGGACAGCGGCTACGCCGTTCAGTTCGGGATCGTCGAGAATCTGACGCGAGAAGATTCCTTCCGTGACCACCTCGATCCGCGTTGCCCGCGATATTTTTGAACCAAAGCGGACGCGGTAGCCGACGGTCTCGCCGGCGCGCTCGCCCAGCGTCTTGGCCATCCGCTCGGCGCTGGCGCGGGCCGCGATCCGCCGCGGCTCCAGCATGATGATCTTCTTGCCGTCCAGCCAGGGCGCATCGAGCAGCGCCAGCGGCACCCGCGTGGTCTTGCCGGCCCCCGGCGGCGCCACCAGCACGGCGGCGTTGTTGGCCGTCAGCGTGCGCGCGAGTTCGTCGAGCACCGCGTCGATCGGGAGGGGGGTGTCGAAGCTGCGGGGCAAGGTCTCACCAATTCGTCATGCCCGGGCTTGTCCCGGGCATCCACGCCTTTCCTGCGCAATCAGAAGACAAGACGTGGATGGCCGGGACAAGCCCGGCCATGACGGAAATTTTTATTGCGCGCTCGCGCAAGGAGAGCCTCACACCACCGGCTCGGCCGCCCGCCCGATGCTCTCATAGGTAAACCCGAGCGCCGCCATCTCCTCGGGGCGATAGATGTTGCGCAAATCGACCACCACCGGCTGCGCCATCTCGCGCTTGACGCGTTCCAGATCGAGCGTGCGGTATTGCACCCACTCGGTCACGACCACCATGGCGTCCGCGCCCTTCAAGCAAGTGTAGGGATCGTCGCAATATTCGATGTCTGGCAACTCCTTGCGCGCCTGCTCCATGCCGACCGGATCGTGCGCGCGGACTTTTGCGCCCATGTCGAGCAGACCGGTCACCAGCGGGATCGACGGCGCCTCGCGCATGTCGTCGGTGTCGGGCTTGAAGGTCAGGCCGAGCACGGCCACGGTCTTGCCGCGCAGGCTGCCGCCGGCGAGGTTGGAGACCTTGCGCGCCATCGCGCGCTTGCGGATTTCGTTGACGCCGAGCACCGCCTCGACGATGCGCAGATTCACGTCATGATCCTGCGCGATCTTCACCAACGCGCGGGTATCCTTCGGAAAACAGGAGCCGCCAAATCCCGGACCGGCGTGCAGGAATTTCGAGCCGATGCGGTTGTCGAGGCCGATGCCGCGCGCGACCTCCTGCACATCGGCGCCTACTTTTTCGGAGAGGTCGGCGATCTCGTTGATGAAGGTGATCTTGGTGGCGAGGAACGCATTCGCGGCGTATTTGATCAGCTCCGCGGTGCGCCGCGCGGTGAACATCAACGGCGCCTGATTGAGCGACAGTGGCCGGTAGACATCGCCCAGCACTTTGCGTCCGCGCTCGTCCGAGGTGCCGACCACGATACGGTCGGGGAATTTGAAGTCGCGGATCGCCGCACCCTCGCGCAAAAACTCCGGATTGGAGGCGATCACCACATCGGCCGACGGATTGGTTTCGCGGATCAGGCGCTCGACCTCGTCGCCGGTCCCGACCGGCACGGTCGATTTGGTGACGACGACGGTAAATCCCTTGAGCACAGCCGCGATCTCGCGGGCGGCGCTGTAGACGTAGGTGAGGTCAGCATGGCCGTCGCCGCGCCGCGACGGCGTGCCGACCGCGATGAACACCGCGTCGGCCTCAGCGACCGGGGCGGCGAGATCGGTGGTGAAATCCAGCCGCTTGGCTTTCACGTTGGACGCCACCAGCGCGTCCAGGCCGGGCTCGAAGATCGGGATTTCGCCGCGGTGAAGTGCGGCGATCTTGCCGGCATCCTTGTCGACGCAGGTAACCTGGTGACCGAAATCCGCAAAGCAGGCGCCGGACACCAGCCCCACATAGCCCGTGCCAATCATGGCAATGCGCATGGAATAACCCGCTCTCTATGGTTAACGGTTTTTCGAACTTGTGCGCCTCTTAAAACATTTGGCGGCAAAGGGGAAACCGTAAAGCGCCGAAAAACGGCATGCCATTTGTAGGATAAAGGGGAAAGAAACCGATCCGGCCGATGATGCGCCGCCGACACGCCGAAACAGGACAACAATGACATCTAACGGCACATCCGCGCCGACAGGGCGTTCCGCATTTCCCGCGGGCGGACGCGTCGATTGGGTCGACTATGCCAAGGGCATCTGCATCGTCATGGTGGTGATGATGCATTCGGTGCTGGGCGTGGAAAAGGCCGCCGACCACACCGGCTTCATGCACCTCGTCGTGACGTTCGCCAAACCGTTCCGGATGCCGGATTTCTTCCTGATTTCCGGGCTTTTCCTGTCGGTCGTGATCGACCGCGACTGGCGCACCTATCTCGACCGCAAGGTCGTGCATTTCGCCTATTTCTACGTGCTGTGGGTGACGATCCAATTCGGCTTCAAGGCGCCGTCGCTGGCCGCCGAGGCCGGCTGGAGCCATGTCGGATTGCTTTATCTGGAATCCTTCATCGAGCCGTTCGGCACCCTGTGGTTCATTTATCTGCTGCCGATCTTTTTCGCCGTCACAAAACTGACACGCAAGACGCCACCGCTCGCGATTCTGGCCCTGGCCGCCGCGCTGGAGATGGCGCATGTCATGACCGGCTGGACCGTGATCGACGAATTCTGCGCTCGCTTCGTCTATTTCTATTCCGGTTATCTGTTTGCGCCTTACGTGTTCGCGCTGTCCGATCGCGCGCGGGCCCGTTCCGTGCTGGCGCTGGCGGGCCTGGCGCTGTGGGCCGTCGTCAACGGCAGCCTGGTCGAGTTTGGCGTCAGTGAATGGCCCATTGTTTCGCTCACACTTGGATTGGCCGGCGCCTGCGCCATCATCGTCACCGGCACGCTGTTGGCGCGCATGCAGTGGCTGAATTTCCTGCGCTATTGCGGCGAGCATTCCATCGTCATCTATCTCGCCTTCTTCCTGCCGATGGCCACGACGAGGACGCTGCTGCTGCGCGGCGGGTTGATCCACGACATCGGCACGGTTTCGCTGATCGTCACCGTCGTTGGCGTCATCGGCGCGTTAGCGATCTGGCGGATCGCACTGGCGCTGCATGCCAACTTCCTGTTCGAACGCCCCGCGGCGTTCTGGATCGCGCCGAAAAAGGCCGCACCGGTATTGCAGGCGGCGGAGTAGGTTACTCATCGTCGTCGCCCGGCTTGACCGGGCGAACCAATGCACCGCGGCGGCAGTATTTACCCCCGAACTCTGGAATACTGGATCACCCGCTTTCGCGGGTGATGACAACGGGGATAGCGTCCAAAGGAGCGGCAAAAATCGTCCTCCAAGGCTGTCATTTCGCGCAAAAATCCCTAAATTTCGGCCATGCCGAAAACAGCCCCCCAAGCCGCCACAAAATCCGTCGCCGCCAAGGCGCCCGCCAAGAATCCAGCCAAGGGCGACCATGTCTTCCTGGTCGACGGTTCCTCCTACATTTTCCGCGCCTATCACGCGCTGCCGCCGCTGAACCGCAAATCCGACGGGCTGCAGGTCAATGCCGTGCTGGGTTTCTGCAACATGCTGTGGAAGCTGTTGCGCGACATGCCCGAGGATAACCGGCCGACGCATCTCGCCATCGTGTTCGACAAGTCCGAAGTCACCTTCCGCAACAAGCTGTACCCCGACTACAAGGCGCACCGGCCGCCGGCGCCGGACGATCTGATCCCGCAATTTGCGCTGATCCGCGAGGCGGTGCGCGCCTTCGACCTGCCCTGCCTGGAACAGGGAGGCTTTGAGGCCGACGATCTGATCGCGACTTATGCGCGGCTGGCCGGCGAGCGCGGCGCGACCGCGACCATCGTCTCTTCCGACAAGGATTTGATGCAGCTCGTCACCGACAAGGTGACCATGTACGACACCATGAAGGATCGCCGCATCGGCATATCAGAGGTAATCGAGAAATTCGGCGTGCCGCCCGAGAAGGTAGTCGAGGTGCAGGCGCTGGCCGGCGATTCCACCGACAACGTGCCGGGTGTGCCCGGCATCGGCATCAAGACCGCCGCACAACTGATCGTCGAATATGGCGACCTTGAAACGCTGCTCTTGCGGGCCGGCGAGATCAAGCAGCCGAAGCGGCGCGAGGCGTTGATCGAGAACGCCGAGAAGGCGCGGATCTCGCGGCAACTGGTGCTGCTCGACGACAAGGTCAAGCTGGACGTGCCGCTCGACGATCTTGCCGTGCACGAGCCCGACGCGCGCAAGCTGATTGCGTTTCTAAAGGCGATGGAATTCTCGACCCTGACCCGGCGCGTCGCCGACTATTCGCAGATCGATCCTGCGGACATCGAGGCGGATGCAGGGAACAAGAGCGGCGCCGGCGCGAAAGGCGCGTCCGCTGCTCCACCAGCGAAGGCAACATCGGCCGGCGCCACCGGCGATCTCTTTGCCAGCCCCGCCGCGCCGCCTGCGAAGACCGGCGGCAAGGAGGACAAGGCCGCCAGCCTGAAGGGGACGCCGATCTCGCTCGCCGCCGCGCGCGAAGAAGCGATCCGGAAAATCCCGGTCGACCGCAAGAAGTATCAGACCATCCGCAGCCTCGATCAGCTCCAGGTCTGGCTGGCGCGCGTGCACGACGTCGGACACTTCGTCATCGAGGCGATGTCCGACTCGATCGACCCGATGCAGGCGGAGATATCGGGCATCGCGCTGGCGCTGGCGCCCAACGACGCCTGCTATGTCCCGCTCGGCCACAAGCAATCCGCCGGCGGCGCCGGCCTGTTCGATGCCGGGCTTGCGCCGGACCAGATCAAGGCCGCCGACGCGCTGGCGGCGCTGAAGCCGCTGCTGGAATCGGCCGGCATCCTCAAGATCGGCTTCAACATCAAGTTCAACGCCGTGATGCTGGCGCAGCATGGCATCACGCTGCGCAACCAGGACGATGCGCAGTTGATGTCCTATGCGCTGGATGCCGGCCGCAACGCGCACGGGCTGGAGGCGCTGGCCGAGCGTTGGCTCGGCCATGCCGTCGTCAATTACGGCGATCTTACCGGCAGCGGCAAGAACAAGCTCTCGTTCGAGCAGGTCGCGATCGACAGGGCCAGCGAATATTCCGCCGAAAGCGCCGATGTGATCTTGCGGCTGTGGCGCGTCTTGAAACCGCGTCTCGTCGCCGAGCGCATGAACGTGGTCTATGAGACGCTGGAACGGCCGCTGGTCTCTGTGCTGGCGCGGATGGAACGGCGCGGCATCTCGATCGACCGCCAGGTGCTGTCGCGGCTGTCGGGCGATTTCGCCCAGACCGCCGCGCGGGTCGAGGCCGAGCTTCAGGAACTGGCGGGCGAGCCGATCAATGTCGGCAGCCCCAAGCAAATCGGCGACATCCTGTTCGGCAAGATGGGAATCACCGGCGGCACCAAGACCAAAACCGGTGCCTGGTCGACCTCGGCGCAAATCCTCGATGAACTCGCCGAGCAGGGGCATGAATTCCCGAAAAAAATCCTCGAGTGGCGGCAAGTTTCAAAGCTGAAATCGACCTATACCGACGCGCTGCCGAATTATGTTCATCCGCAGACCCATCGCGTCCACACCACCTACGCGCTGGCGGCGACCACCACCGGGCGGCTGTCATCGAACGAGCCGAACCTGCAGAACATTCCGGTGCGTACCGAGGACGGCCGAAAAATCCGCCGCGCCTTCATCGCCACGCCCGGTCACAAGCTGGTATCGGCCGACTATTCGCAGATCGAACTGCGGCTTTTGGCGGAGATCGCCGATATCCCCGTGCTGAAGCAGGCGTTCCGCGACGGGCTCGACATTCACGCCATGACGGCGTCCGAAATGTTCGGCGTGCCGATCAAGGACATGCCGAGCGAAGTGCGCCGACGCGCCAAGGCGATCAATTTCGGCATCATCTACGGCATCTCCGCGTTCGGCCTTGCCAACCAGCTCGGCATCGCCCGCGAGGAAGCCTCGGCCTACATCAAGAAATACTTCGAGCGCTTTCCGGGCATCCGCGCCTACATGGATGAGACCAAGGAGTTCTGCCGCAGACACGGCTATGTCGCCACGCTGTTCGGACGGAAGTGCTACTACCCCGACATCAAGGCAAGCAATGGCTCGGTCAGAGCCTTCAACGAACGCGCCGCCATCAACGCGCGGCTGCAGGGTTCGGCCGCCGACATCATCCGCCGCGCCATGATCCGGATGGAGGATGCGCTCGCCGAGAAGAAACTCTCGGCGCAGATGCTGCTGCAGGTGCACGACGAATTGATTTTCGAAGTGCCCGACGATGAGGTGGCGGCGACGCTGCCGGTGGTGCAGCACGTCATGCAGGACGCGCCATTCCCGGCCGTGCTGCTGTCCCTGCCGCTGCAGGTCGATGCAAGAGCGGCGAACAATTGGGACGAGGCGCATTAGGCGGCGTTCGTTCCCCGGATGCTGCGCAGCGCGCCGCCCTTGCGGCGTGATGCGCTGCTGATTCGGGGTCCATTAGCGCTGGGTCCCGACTCTGCGGTGCATCGTAAAGAACGCTGCACCGCGTCCGGGACACGCGGCTTCCGCGAGCGGGAGAGGAAACAGACCGAATTGCCCTCCGTACAATTTACGAAATGACATCGCAACCTCCTGCGCGCTACAAACATGCGCATCCCCTGCCGCGAGTCCCTCAATGCCCCATCTCTCCGCCCTGCTCGCTTTCGCCCTCGTCTCATTCGGCATGGTGCTGACGCCGGGCCCCAACATGATCTATCTGATCTCGCGCTCGATCGCGCAGGGATCGAGCGCGGGGATGGTGTCGCTCGGCGGCGTCGCGCTCGGCTTCGTGTTCTACATGCTGTGCGCGGCGTTCGGCATCACCGCGCTGTTGTTCGCGGTGCCCTATGCCTATGACGCGCTGCGGCTCGGCGGCGCGCTGTATCTGCTGTGGCTGGCCTGGCAGGTGCTGAAGCCGAATGGCCGCTCGCCGTTCCAGGTGCGGGAACTGCCGGTCGACGGCCCGTGAAAGCTGTTCGCGATGGGGTTTCTCACCAACCTGCTCAACCCGAAAATCGCGATGCTGTATCTGGCGCTGCTGCCGCAGTTCATCGACCCCGCTGATGGCAGCGTGCTGATGCAGTCGATCGTGTTCGGCACCGTCCAGATCGTCATCAGCGTCAGCGTCCATGTGCTGATCGCGCTGACCGCGGGCTCCATCACCGGATTTCTCGGCACCCGCCCGGCCTGGCTCAAGGCGCAGCGCTGGCTGATGGGCACCCTGCTGGCGGGCTTTGCGCTGAAGCTGGCGCTCGAGGCGAAGCGGGCGTAGGAGGTCGTCATGCCCCGCAAAAGCGGGGCATCCAGTACTCCGAGGCGCTTCCGTCATCAACAGATGTCACGGCGTACTGGATCACCCGCTTTCGCGGGTGATGACAACCGGTGCTAATCCAGCTTTGCCTCCATGCCGCGCTTGGTGGCGGGGCGCGCCATCAGCGCGTTGTACCAGCGCTGGACGTGGGGAAAATCCGAAAGCTCGACCTTGTGGCGCGGGTGGCGCCATGCCCAGCCGAGGATCGCGAAATCCGCGACCGTCAAGGCGTCGGCGACGAATTCGCGGGTCGCGAGGCGCCGATCCAGCACGGCGTAAAGCCGGCGCGTCTCGGCCATATAGCGCTTCAGGCCATAGGCGCGATCCTGCTCGTGCTCCAGCGCGATGAAATGGTGCACCTGGCCGGGCATCGGCCCAAAACCGCCCATCTGCCACATCAGCCATTCATAGACCGGGATGCGCTCGGCCAGCGGCTTGGGCAGGAATTTTCCGCTCTTTTCGCCGAGATAGAGCAGGATCGCCCCGGACTCGAACACGCTGACGCGCTTGCCGTCCGGGCCATCGGGATCGACGATCGCGGGAATCTTGTTGTTCGGACTGATTGCAAGGAATGAAGGCGCCATTTGCTCGCCCTTTGAGA
>Ga0210410_10004388_pt1 | contig 12376 bp, 6 predicted proteins | sample IncBWC4MmetaG_FD_161058 | JGI IMG/M metagenome (GOLD analysis project Ga0210410, IMG submission 161058) | Forest soil microbial communities from Barre Woods Harvard Forest LTER site, Petersham, Massachusetts, United States - Inc-BW-C-4-M | ecosystem: Environmental > Terrestrial > Soil >... | reverse complement strand
AATAGCCTTGTTGGTCCGCGCGTACACTTTTGACCTTTGATAATCCCAGTAAGCCGCGTCGTTGATCTTTGCGAACTCCGGCAGGACGGCATCGAATTTGCCGAAGGTTCTCTGGAAGCCAACCTCCAGCGAACTGACATCTATCGCGTCGAGGTTGGCCGCGCCGCCACTCACGCGTACCAGGGCATCCGCAACTCTCCCGGCCGCGCGGCAGTCTTCCATGTTATATCCAATCAGTTCGCGCTTGAACCCATCATCAGCTTCGAGCTCCCAGGCCCGCCGGAGGAGTGGCGCTGCTGCGCCCGAAGCCCGTGGCCAGGTCCACTCGAACCCGAGGTAGCGGCCGATTTCCTTGAGACTATTGGAAAAAGTCGGGAAATAAATCTTACCGTAAATGTGGCCAACGAGATTGACCGACATTCCGATAATTCGATCGACGAATTCTACGTCTTCGGGCGCCAGAACGTAGCGCGCCTTCATCTGCCTGAGAAACCGCGTCTCATACGCACCGTAGGCGACGATCTGCGCATTGCCGATCGCCTTGAGCTCCAGGAGGCAATTTTCCCATATTTCGCGCTCGCCATCCAATCCATCGGCCCAGAACGAACGCTCCACGTCTGCGCCATCAGATTCGAATCGAAGCCCGACGAGGTAGTAGAAGTCCCGGTCCGGCATCCCTTCAACGTCAAGGAAGGTCGGGGTGCCGTCGAACTTTATCGACGGGGCCCCGACAACGTGAACCTGGTTCTTGTTGAGCGCCAGAGCCCTAAGTTTGTGGTCGTTCCTGACCATCGGAGTGGGGCGTTTGCCAGTTGTCTTTGAACTCTTGGTATCGGGCCTTTTCCGCTTGCGCCGACGCGGGCGATAGCCGTACGACAAATGCTTTATCGAGAAGATTCCCTTCGAATTGAATTTGGCCCGCTCCTTACCGGTCATCGCGGTAAGCAGGCTTAAGTCGTCGCGGTCGATGGCGATGCCGCGACACCTCGGCTGGAAGTCGCAAACGGCGCAATGCCTATTCAGGACCAGCGGCGGCGGTTCTCGACTGTTGCAGGTTGCCAGGATCGCGTCGATCGTCTGGCGCGTCCGGACGGTGTGGTCCGCGATCTTAACGGTTTTTCGGCGGTGCTCCTCGCCGTAGATTACTGTTCCGGTGGTAGCCAGAATGCCGGTGACCTGCGACAGCGCAAGCGCACCGAAACACACGAGCAGGCTGTTGGAAACGTCCGGTTTGTCCCAGGGTGAAAACAAAACGGGGACAAAGGTGCCAGATGGCGTTGATTCCCGAGATTGGCAGCCTCCCGGTTCGCGGGACGGCGGAGCAAGATGGTAGTAGGTGGTTGTTTCGCAGTCGACAGGACGTGCGATGGCTTCATGGCCGCTGCTCCACAGGTCCTTGAAATCGAGACGTTCAGCCACACCAGTCCCGACGCGCAACGCCGGCCTCACCGCCGACTTGTACCTAGACGATAGGCGCGCCTCGATGTCGGTGAAGAAAGTAGTCGGTGCAGGTTCACCGATTGCAAGGAGATGCGCCTTCGTGGGACATTTAAGGAACGCAGTAAATACTGCAGCCGTGATTGAGTTGTTCGTGTCCATATCGCGTTCGACCTTTGGAGCGCATTGCTGTCGGATCATTTGGTCCAAAGTCTGAGCGGAAGGCTCCCCTCACGTCCGCAATCCATAAAGCCGTGGTACGACTCGGAAAGAATCCCCTTGTAAGCACATTTGCTTCGGTCGAAGTCCAGCGTCGCGGTAATGCCGGACGACGATTTGGCGAGTTCGAACCGGATTTGGCCAATGGTCTCCTTCGGACCATCGCGCGTACAGAGGCCAACGTGCCTCACGGTCAATGGACCAGAGAATTCCTTTTTTCCGTTCAAATTCTGCTCGGAAACGCTGCCACTTAGCTCATACTCACCGGCGTAGCCCGTCGTGCCATGGATTTGCAGCGGCTCGGCGCGAGCCGGCGCTGCAAGAATGCTCAATATCAGGAGGAAGCCGACTGGTCGCATGAAAAGCCTCCGCTCGGAATCCGTCGCGAGTCGATTTCAAACCGCCAAGATGGCCCTTATAGATCGTGGCAGCATCGTCGTTGCGTCGAGATCACCGCTGGGCCTCGCCAGTATAGCTGATCGGAACGGTGATCGACAGGATCTGTCCGCAAGACGTCGCTGCGGCACGGGAAATGGCTGGGAACCGGACTAGGCTCCCCCAACGTGGCAGGTCCGAGTTTGGCACCGAACGGACATGCCGCAGCAGTGGCCTCATGTCTGTTGTTGGGGGAAGAACGGACCTAGCTCGGATAGGCCCCGAGGTCTGAGTTTGACCCAAAGGCGACATCTCGAGCCAAGAACACTAACCCGCGTCGTTATGCAGTCACCGATTTGTCGTTCGAGTTAAATCACTGAACTGTGCGAGGTGCGAGAAACAGCGAAAGCAAAGCCACCAACTCAGATTGACGGTTTACGCCAGTCTTTAGGAATATGCTCTTGAGTTGATTGCGGCCTGTTTCTTTGGATATTCCAATTTGTTCGGTGGCAAATTCCAATGACTGTCCAGCTCCCAATCGCGCCGCCAACCGGGCTTCCGCGGCAGTCATGTGGAAGGTAATCCGTAGGGCTGCTTCAGAAGTGTGGGGCTGCTTCTCTAGATCGATTAAAATGACGAGAGCTTGGCAATCGGCGAGAGCGTTGGCTGCCAAGTTGGAAAGCTTGATCGGGTAGGCCAAAATCGAACGCTTGCCGCGTCTCGGTAACGATATTGGCTGAGAGAAGCCGCCACCAATACGCTGCCACATCAATTCATGCAAAGCGCGGTTTAACGCGGCAGTTGCGCCGGAATCACTGGTGACGAGCTTGCGATTTTCGACCCTGACGTCGCCGCGCAGTAACTGCTCCGCCGAACTGTTCAGCCGGTAGGCTTCGCCGCGGCGGTTGATCAATGCGACCGCCTTTCCGCTGACCTCGAAGGCTTGTAGCGCACCGGCAGCGGTGGCCGACCCTAGCGCACGCGCCAACGCCGCACTTGCCGACAATCGGTCAGACAATACTGCGAACTGACGCTTTTCCGCTTTGGAAAACGGACCTTGATCGCTAGTGCGTTGTATGGCGAGGCACCAAAGGTCTTCGTCAGTTGCGATCCTGATGCCCGCGAACCAACGCAGCCCATGAGATGCTAAAAATTCTTGATAGTACGGATGCCGCTTTATCTGATCATCGTTCGAAACGTCGGAGTCATCGTAGACACCGCGACGCACCATGATGCCAATGCCACGTTGGCGTTCATCGCGCAAATGCCAACCATTTTTAAAATAATCTTCCATCGGAGCCGAAATTGGCTCGCTGTAGGGGACATTTGGAAGACCATCTCCTGCAGCGGGGAAAAGCCCCGCGCCCTTGCTTCCGGTTATTGACGTCACGATGTCGAGGGCTTTGACCCATAAACTCGAGTCGAGCGCCGCTTCGGCGAACGCCCTTTCGATTAGATCGGGCTTCCAACTTCCCATCGCGTCCACCGGCTAGAGCCGGCGCGAGCATATCCGAGAAATAAAGCAGGTGCATAGCCCATTTGGGTCATGCTGGATGGTTTCAGGTGGGTTACAGAATAGGCGCGAGATCGTCAGCAATTTGAATCTGGAAAGTTGGTGGGCTAATGCGCATTAAATCGATAGCCGCAGCCTGTGCTGCGTTGGCTGCGCTATTTTCGACCAGTGCTTCTGCTACCATTGTTTACAATGTTGATTTAATCTCAGGAACAACCAGCGTCGTGGGGCAAATTACTAGCGATGGCAACACCGGCACTTTGGGACAGGGCGATATTGCTGGCATTGATCTCGTAATCAGCAACTCTGCCGGTTCTAAGACGCTGACCGCGCTGAATGGTGTCAGCGTGCAGGGCGTCGATCTCACTGCTACCTCGACGGGTCTGTTTTATAACTTTAGCTCCTCGGACAACGCCTCGTTTTTCTTTATTAACAATTTTTCAGGCAGTTTGTTATGTTTTAATAATTCGGCGTTCCTGTGTAACGGAGGTAGCCATTCTGCCGTTGACGTTTCCATCGCGTCTACTAGTTCGTTCATCCTCGAAAGCGGCAATGTTGAAATCGGAGTGGTCGGAGTGGCAGCCGTCCCTGAACCCTCCACATGGGCGATGATGCTTCTCGGCTTCGCTGGCGTCGGCTTCATGGCCTATCGCAGGAAGTCGAAGTCAGCATTGATGGTGGCCTGATTTACGAACAACAGATTTTTCGGACAGCATTTACCCGTAAGGCAAATTTCAGGGGATAAAATGAATAAGTTTGGTTTGTCTGTTGTGCCCGCCCTCGCTGCGGTCTTCCTTTGCTCCCCGGCGAAAGCAAACCCCATGGCCGGTGAGGGCACATTCCAGGAAATATCGAGTTACGGCCCGTCTACCATAGCCGTTGGCGGTACGGACACGTTCAATCTTGAGGTCTTGTTTACTCCAGGTGCCAACGTTTTCAGTACTTTTTTTTCCGGCACGGTCACATTCAACTCGGGCGACGGCCAAACATCTGGGCCTCTCGCCCTCCCATTTAGCGGGAATTTAAACTTCAACTTTACCTATGCCACAGCGGGTCTCTATCAACCATCCTATTTCGTGCAAGAGTCTGTTTTCGAGGTAGCTGTTACTGGGTTCGATGCACCGCCCGGACAAGAGCTGAGTGGTGATGTGAGTTTTGGGACGGTCCAAGTTACCGCCGTCCCCGAACCCTCCACATGGGCGATGATGATCCTCGGCTTCGCAGGTATTGGCTTTATGGCCTATCGCCGGAAGTCAAAGCCAGCATTGATGGCCGCTTGATCCACGATCATCAGGTTTGATTGAAGCCGCCTTCGGGCGGCTTTTTCTTTGCGGGCTTGCATTCGCCACTTCCGGTTTTGGCACTTTTCGGACATGCCGAGGCAGCCTCACGATGTCCGCTCACCGGGGCAAAGCAGACATCCCGCCGCAAGGCCGCGACTTCCGTTTTTGACCCCCTACGGACATTGCATCGCATTGCCAAGGCTCAGTTCAGCGATTTAATTAGATGTGTTTGAGGTGCAAGCCGGGCTCGCAATTAAATCCGACCATCTAAAGAAAAGAAGTATTCCGCTGTTTTGGCCTTGTGGGTGAAATCAAAACCGTGCAGGTTGGACATATGGGCACGGAATTATGACGCGCTCGCGTGTTGTCGCAACGCGGCCGACTACCGAAGCGGCCGCTGCCTCTGGTACAAATATTGCGTCGTTCAAGATCTTGCACGAGGAAGAAGCAAATGCGCTATTCCGTGTTTAAGGTGATTGGAATTCTGGCTTTGGCCCTCGCTGCCGCCAGCTCTGCCAGGGCCGATGCCATCTACACGTTCGACTCGCCTCAGTTTTCTCTTGAGCCAGTCGAGGGCACGCCAATCGGACCTACGCCCCCGAATTCCGGTGACCCGACTTTCACGACGTCCTTCGGGACCGTAAACGGTGGCGGCGCGGTTATAGAGTCCAGCGGCGTGCCGGACTCTCTGCTCTCCGGAGCATTTCTGGTGACAGCAGATATCGGTCCGCTGACCCTTGTGTTCAGCAAACCGGTGTTCGGCCTCAGCGTCGATTTTGCAGTGAATGCTTTAGCCAGCGATCCAGTTGCGTTTTTGGAGTTGGTCACAGACTCGGGAACGGTTGATCAGTTCAACATGGGCGCAGGCGGAGGTCCGTTCGCAGATGGCCTTCTCCAGTTTACCACCGCGACTCCCTTTACAACGGCTACGCTGAATGCTTTTAGCACCCCGGGGTTTCAGACCCTGTTTGCGATCGATAATCTGGATTTGACGGAAACCCCGGTGGCAGCCGTCCCCGAACCCTCCACATGGGCAATGATGCTTCTCGGCTTTGCGGGCGTTGGCTTCATGGCCTATCGCCGGAAGTCAAAGCCAGCATTGATGGCCGCCCGATACAATCAGGTTTGAATTGAGAGCCGCCCTCGGGCGGCTTTTTCTTTTGGCGGCTCTTGAAGGAGCGACTTCCGTTCTTGGCACTTTTCGGACATGCCGGAGCAGCCTGACGATGTCTGCTGTTGAGGGTAGAACGGACGTGCCGCGCGAGCCCTGCTACTTTCCGATTTTGACCCGAACCAGAAGTCCGAGACAATTTCGGCTATTCCGCTCAACATTGTCGAGAACGACGCGAGGTTGCTTCGCGCAATCCGGCTTTGGCAAGTGGTCGGCAAGACACAGACCCCGACTAAGAAGACACAGACCCCGACTAAACTGCGTTATTCCGTCGCGGCTTCTGTTGCTAGTTCCCTTGTGTGGAACTAGCGTCGAGGCATCTGGGCTGACCCAAAGTTTTGGGTTGGGGGCGTGTAAATGGGGCTGGTGGCGTACTGCGTCGGTGAGGCGGCGTTGCGTTCGTTGTTGCGACGTGCATCCGCAGCGGCTTCGGTGGGCGGGTTCAACCTGTTTTTGTCGGTTCTTTTGACCAGCCACATCGCCGGAGCCGATCCAGCGGGTGCGCAAACCTTCCAATCGCCGCAGGGCCGGTCCCTGAGCCAAATCAATCAAAGCTTCAGCTCGCAGGGCCCAGCCCCGGAGATCGGCAATGTTAATTCGATCGGCTCAACCAACGGCGGGGTGATCGGCTCCGATGCCGGCGCGGTGCAGGCCGTGCTGCTCGATCCAGCGCTTGGCGCGGGCACGATCTTTGCCGGCTCGCCCAATGGCGGCATTTGGAAAAGCACCAACAATGGTACGACCTGGACACCGCTGACAGACAACCAGGCGTCGCTTTCGATCGGTAGCCTCTCGCTCGATCCGAACGATCCAACTGGCAAGACCATCATCGCCGGCATCGGTCTGACCGATAACGGCTTCTACGTTGGTCCAAACGAACCACAGACCAATGGCGGCCAGCGCACCGGGCTGCTTTACACCACCAATGGCGGTGCCACCTGGAGCACGATCGGGTTGAGCTCGCCGCCCACTCCCGAGAGCGTGGTGAGTGCAACGGTGCGCGGCAACACCATCCTCGCCGCGACCTACGAAATGCAGGACCCTAACGGCTCGACCGCAAGCTATGGTCTGTTTCGTTCGACCAACGGTGGCGCGACTTTCACGAATATGTCCGGCGCCGTCGGCAGCGGGCTTCCCCCCGGCGCCGTGACTTCCCTTGTCGCGGATCCGAATAGCACGACGACGTTTTATGCTGCGGTCAAGAACTCGACGAGCCCCGGCGCGACCGCAGTCTATATCAGTAAGGATTCGGGTGCGACCTGGACGTCGGTCTTCACCGCTACGAATAGCAACTCCATCATTTCGTCGGCCGATCCAACGGTGATCACGCTTGCCGCGGGACCAAACGGCTCGGTGGCGATCGCGCTCAGCGATCTCGCGCATCCGAAGGCGTTCACCGCCGTATTCCTTTCAGGAAACCAGGGTACACTTGGAACCTGGCACCAACTCACCTCGGCGCCTCCCGTCAATTCCGGTGACGGTCAGGCGCCGCAAAATCTGCATATTGCGATCGACCCGACTAACAAGAACATCGTCTACCTGTCCGGCGACACCTCGACGACTGGCGTTCAACTCTACCGCCTCAACTACAATCCGACTACCAACACATCGATGCGCACCAACCTGACCTTCGACGGCACGGCCGCCGACAGCTACCAGGACGCCAACACGGCGCACGCCGACTCGCGCTCGATCACCTTCGATCAGGCCGGCAATCTAATCCTGTCGACTGACGGCGGCATCTATATGCGGACCAATCCGCAAGGCGCCGGCGCGTGGGAAGGGGGCACGGGAAGTTGGTCGGCGCTCAATGGTAACCTCAGCGTATTCGAGATCTATTCGGTGACCTACGACGCCAACAGCAAACGCCTCGCCATTGCCTCGCAGGACAACAATACTGCGCTGCAATCTGCGCGCGGGAGCAGCGTCTTCAACACCACTGGCTTCGGCGACGGCGTCAACGTCGCCATCAACGATACGACGCTGCCCAAGCTGAGCGTTCTGAATAACGACAAGACGCTGGCCGGATTGAGCGCCGTCTATTCGAGCTCGTATGGTCTCGGCGGCCTCAGCCGAATGATCATCAACGCGCAGGGACAGGTAGTGTCTCCTAACTACGATCCTATAAATGCGCCTGGTGGCATCCCGGTTTACTGCTCTGATGGTAATGGGGAACAGAGCTGTTCGACTGTTGTGGGTAACCCATTCTTTGCCCAGTTCGTGCTCAACAAAGTCGATCCCACACTGATAGCCATGACCGGCGGAGGCCACGTTTTCACCGGCCAGGACACGCTGAGCGGCAACCAAGGAAAAAACGCCACCAGCATCGATATTTCCGTAACCGACCTCGGTCCAACTCACGGCGTTCCCACGGCCGTCACCTATGGCACGGTGAACGACACCAAGGCCATCGCGGTGGGCAACGACGAAAACGGCGGCGCAATCTGGTTCAGCGCCAACAACACGGCAAATTCGCTCATCCAGTTGTCCAGCTACAGCGGTAATGTGCCGACCGGAATCGTATTCGACACCAGGATCCAGTCGCGCCTCTTCGCAGTTGACGGCACGGACCTCTATTATACCCGCAACGTAGACATGGGCGCCAGCGCGACCTTCGCAACGCTCACCTCAAATCTTCCGGTCGGGTTCATCACGCCAACTTCGGTCGAGTTCATCTCCAAGAACGGTGTCAACGCGCTGCTGGTCGGCGGCCTCAACCAACCGGCCACCTGTACGCCGGCGCCGAACGGTTGCGTCATCGCGAGTACGCAGAGCCCAATCACCGTCGCCGACAGCGGCTCGTCCGGCCTGTTGTCGAACTGGCGTACCTTCGGACAGGGACTGCCGAACGCCATCGTCGAGAAAATGGCCTACAATCCGACGGTTGACGTGCTCGCCGTCTCATCGATCGGTCGCGGCGCATATGTGCTTTACGATGTCACCAGCTATTTCCCGCAGGCGACCCAGCTCTGGTTTGGCCTTGCCAACAACGACTCGGTGCCGGATGCCTCGTATCTGACCGACGGCACCGTCGGCAACCGTCCGCTGATCAAGTACGGCACCGGCCTGCTGACGATCGCGGGCAATGCGACCTATACCGGCGGCACTACCATCAATGGCGGCGCGCTGATGCTCGGCACCGGCGGCGGCAGCGGCAGCGTGATCGGCAACATCACGTTCTGCTCGGATCCCAACGATACCCAGTGCGATCACTCGACCAACAAGATGCTCGGCTTTAACCGCAGCGACATTTACGCCTATAACGGTGTCATTTCCGGCCCCGGCCAGGTGTTTCAGCTCGGTTCGGGCACGACGGTCATGGGCGGCGCGAGCACCTATAGCGGTCCGACCTATGTCAATGCCGGTGTATTGCAGGCTGGCAACTTCAATGTTTTTTCGCCGAACAGCCTCTACGACGTTGCGAGCGGCGCGGCGCTCGATCTCCGTGGTTTCGATCAGGCTATCGGCGGCCTGACCGGAACCGGGCCGGTCATCAACGATCCCCGCGTGGTCCTCCCGACGCTGACAATTTGGAGCGGCGGCACGTTTGCTCCAGGTAACGGCACGGCCGGCTCATCGATGTCGGTCGCAACCAATCTCGCCTTCCAGTCGGGCGCGTTCTACCTGGTGCAGATCAGCGACAATGTGGCTTCGTTCGCGACGGTCGCGGGCACGGCGTCGCTTGGCGGCGCAACGGTGCAGGCCAATTTCAATACCAGCACCGGCAATTTGCTGAAGCAGTACATCATTCTCACCGCCGCCGGCGGGGTCAGCGGCACGTTTGGCGCGTTGATGGGCGCCAATTTCCCCGCGCCATTAAAGCCCAATCTCAGTTACGACGCCAACGACGTGTTCCTCAATCTGGCGCTGAACTACAACCAGCTCGGCCATCTCAACATCAATCAGCAGAACGTCGGCACAGCGTTAGCCAACTCCTTCAACGCCAACGGTAGCATTCCCTCGATCTTCACGACGCTGTCGCCGGCGGCGCTGTCGCAGGTTGCGGGCGAAGCCGCCACCGGATCGCAGCAGACCACTTTCCAGGCGATGACCCAGTTCATCACCACGCTGCTCGATCCCTTCATCGGCGGGCGCGACGGCACCACACCGCCGGCCCAAGCGACGCCCTACGCCGCGGAGGACACGGGCGCCAGCACCTATGCGGGAAACGCAAAGACGCTCTCGGATCGCGAGCGCTCCGCCTATGCCGCGGTCTTCACCAAGGCGCCACTGCGCCAGGTCTATGATCCGCATTGGAGCGTCTGGGCGTCGGCCTTCGGCGGATCGCAGACCACCAATGGCGATGCCGTGACCGGCTCGAACAGCGCCACCGGCAGCATCTTCGGCGTCGCTGTCGGCGCGGACTATCTGCTCTCGCCGCGGACCATCGCAGGTTTTGCGCTGGCCGGTGGCAGCACCAATTTCAGCGTCTCCGGCTCGGGAACCGGCCGCTCGGACCTGTTCCAGGCCGGCGGGTTTGTCCGGCATAATGTGGGTCCGGCCTATGTATCGGGCGCGCTCGCCTATGGCTGGCAGGATGTCACCACCGACCGCGGGGTTGTCGCCGACAAGCTCCACGCGGAGTTCAACGCCAACGCCCTGTCGGGCCGTGTCGAGGGCGGCTATCGTTTCGCCACCAGATGGTTCGGCATCACGCCCTACGCCGCCGGACAGTTCACCACCTTCTTCCTGCCGGCCTATGCCGAGCAGATGACCGTCGGTGGCGATCCCTTCGCGCTGGCCTACGGGTCGCGCAATGTCACCGACACGCGCACCGAGCTCGGCTTTCGCACTGACCGCTCGTTCGCTCTGCTGAGCGGACTGCTGACACTCCGCGGCCGCTTCGCCTGGGCGCACGACTTCGACCCCGATCGCAGCATCGCGGCGACCTTCCAGGCCTTGCCAGGTGCATCCTTTGTCGTCAATGGCGCGGCGATGGTGAGCGACTCCGCGCTAACCACGGCGTCCGCCGAAATGAAATGGAGGAACGGCTGGTCGGCCGCCGCCACCTTCGAGGGCGAGTTCTCCAAGGTCACGGCGAGCTTCGCCGGCAAGGGCGTGGTGCGGTGCATGTGGTGATGTCCGCTACTGGCACTTTTCGGACATGCCGAGATAGCCTGACGATGTCCGCTCACCGGGGCAAAGCAGACATCCCGCCGCAAGACCGCGACTTCCGTTGACCCACAACGGTCATCCGCCATTCCATGCGAAGCCCTCCCATCGACCAGCATATTGTCGGCACGCGAATGGTTGTTGCATCGCGATATCGAGCCACGATTTCTGATTTTCGATGAGAGTACTCGCGAGGGTAGTGCTAATCTCAAATGGCAGGGTGCCAGCCGGAGTTTGAGCCATGAAAGGATCAATTCTTTCAGCACTCGCGCTAATCTGCACAATAACGTTGTCGCACGGGCAGAACCTCTCCGCAGACGAGCTTGCGCGCCGTACCCTAGAGCGCCGGGCCGTCGAGGCTGTGATCTGGGGGATGCCCGCGGTCAATACGGACCTCATGTACCAGGAGATGCTCAAGCTCGGTGGCAAGCCCAACCAGATTGTTTACTGGTCCGGTCTGCTCGACTGGCGCAACCAGACCCTCACTCCCAACCCCGATGTCATCTACTTCATGGCCTTCTTCAACACGAAGGATGGGCCAGTGGTGATTGAGATTCCGCCGGCCGGCGATGGCGTCATCAACGGCAGCATCATGGACCCCTGGCAGGCCGCATTGGAAGATGTCGGCCCGGCCGGCGCTGACAAAGGTGCGGGCGGCAAATATCTGATCACGCCGCCTGGCCATCAAAGCGCGGCGCCCGATGGCTTTATCGTTCTGCCGTCCGGCAATTATCAGGGCTATGCCTTGCTCCGTTCGATCCTGAAGAGCGGCGGCGACGCCGACGTCAAGGCCGCTGTCGCCTACGGCAAGCGGATCAAGATTTATCCGCTCAGCCAGGCGGCCAATTCGCCCGAGACCGTGTTCATCGACGCCATCGGCGCCGCCTACGATTCCACGATCCCCTATGACTTGCGATTCTTCCAATCGCTCGATCGCGTTGTGCAACTGGAGCCATGGCTTACCCGTGACAAGGCGATGATAGATCAGTTGAAGTCGTTCGGCATGGAGAAGGGCAAGCCGTTCAGTCCCGACGAAGATACCAAGCGCATCCTCAATGCAGCGGCGGCCGAGGCCCATGCGTGGCTCGACCTGAAATACGAAACCATGTTCTCGCCCTACTACGAAGGGCGCAGATGGGTCTTTCCCATCGCGCCGGATGTCATTGGAGGTCTTCAGACCCAATTTGCGAATCCGGATAGCTACTCCGTTGATGGCCGCGGTGTCACCTATGCGATGGCGTTCTTCAGCAGCAAGCATTCGGGGAT
>Ga0210410_10004387_pt1 | contig 12377 bp, 11 predicted proteins | sample IncBWC4MmetaG_FD_161058 | JGI IMG/M metagenome (GOLD analysis project Ga0210410, IMG submission 161058) | Forest soil microbial communities from Barre Woods Harvard Forest LTER site, Petersham, Massachusetts, United States - Inc-BW-C-4-M | ecosystem: Environmental > Terrestrial > Soil >... | reverse complement strand
TCCCGAACCGCGCCGCAAAATCCAAGAGCCCAGCCATCCGACCCCCTCCCTGATCGACCGGCCTATGCTACCTCAAGGCGAGCGGAAATTCTAGAACATTTAGTGAACCTGCACTGGCTGGACAGGGGTACCGTTTGATATAAACCAGATGAGAACAGTCGTCATTGACACGACAGATATATTTACGCTCGTTCCGAAGATTACGAGCTATCAATCGGAGATATCCTCGCAAATAAGGAGGGCTCTCGAAAATGCTGACTCAGTCGAGACGCCGATATCAACGTATTCTCCTGGATTACGTGCGACCGTGGCGTAATTAGGTGCCAAAGGTACTCGTAATATTCACATTTTGGAATTTATTAATGTAGTGTCCCGTAGCGAGCGTTGGGCGGGTGGAGCGCAGCGCAACCCGCCGCAGACGCCGCGAGGTGGCGGGCTGCACCCGCCCTACGCTTGCACGGCGATCGTCGCAGCGTCATGGCGCCGACCGCGACTTGTGCCCGGGGCGCGGCGTTGCTCGCTGTCAGATTATCGGCAAGCGCCGTCGACGCACCCGAGTGCGATCTACGACAACGATGCTTTGCGCTAACTCGCTCTCACCCATGAGGTGAAAATTTGCCGCATTCGCCCGGTCACATCGGGCTCGCTCCAGTCGCCGCCACGAAACAAGATCAGGCTTGGTCCTTCCGCTGCGGAAAGAGCCAGCAACCGTGGATAATCCAGATCGGCGGTAACCACGGTTCGCGATTCTTGCCTCGCGCGTATCAGGATTTCGCTATCCGCAGAGCGATCGAGACCCACGGCAGATGCGTGAACGGCGTCGTGTCCTTGGGTCGAGAGCCACTGCGCCAAGGCCGGCGGCAGCGGCATATCGACGAGAAATTTCACCGTGCCAGTTCGATCGTCTCATCCTCCGCCAGCAAGGCGGCATACTGTAAGGCCTCGTCGATGTCTTCGGGCTCGAGGTAAGGGTAGGCGGCGAGGATTTGATCGCGCGTGCTACCGGCAGCCAGCAGCCCGAGTAACCGCGCGACCGGGAACCTGAGCCCTCGGATGCACGGCTTTCCGGTGCAAACGCCGGGATCAACCGTTATTCGGGTGAGTTTCATGAGATCAGCATAACAGTGCTGGGAATGGAGAAGAAGTCTCGCGATCAGCCTCCCCGTTTGGTGATCGGTAGGCGATCCTTATCGCCCAAGGGGTGCCGCGAGATCAAAGGTGTGGCGCGGCAAAGATTAGCGGCGTAGTTCGGGCTGATGAGCTATGCGCTTTGCGTGGCGCTCGCGCCCGGCAGCGCCACCGAAAGCTCGCGGGGTGGGCGGAAGGTGAAGGCGATGGCGACGGCGCCGAGACCGATCCCGAACGAGGCGATATAGAGCCAGAAATAGCTGGCGTAGGCGTCGTAGAGCCAGCCGCCGGCCCAGGGACCCATCGCCATGCCCAAGGTCGAGGCCATGTTGACCGCGCCGAACATCGTTCCCATGATCCGGGCGCCGAAATATTCGCGCACGAGAATGGCGTAGAGCGGCATCACTGCGCCGTAGGAAAAGCCGAACATCAGTGCCAGGCCGTAAAAGCTCGCGAGGTCGCGGGTGAACACATAAAGGCTCACCGACAGGGCCTGGAGTGCCAGCCCGAAGACGATCATCCGCTTGGCGCCAACGCGGTCGGCCGCGAGCCCGCCGATGACGCGGCCGCTGAGCGACGCCACACCCGCCGCGCCGAACACGGTGGCCGCGGCCATGGCCGGCACGCCGCAGTCGATCGCGTAGCTGACCATGTGGAAGATCGGCCCCGAAATGCGCCGCGCAACAGGCGAAGTGGCTAAAGGCGATGGCAGCGAATTGCGGCCTCCAGAGGGCCTATCGTCGATTCGCCTGGCGGCGGATCGATGCGGTCATGCGGTCAATCAGGCGCTCGCCAGCATACCCGAGGAAAGCGTGCGCTATCACTTGTGCTGGGGCAGCTGGCATGGCCCGCACACCCATGATCTGCCGCTCGAGCACATCATTGATCTCGTCCTCGAGGTGAAGGCGCAGACCTATTCCTTCGAGGCCGCCAATGTGCGCCACGAGCACGAATGGCGGGTGTGGCAGAACGCCAAATTGCCGCCGGGCAAGATGCTGATGCCGGGTGTGGTCAGCCACGCCACCAACCTCGTCGAGCACCCGCAGCTCGTCGCCGACCGCATCCTGCGCTTCGCCGCGATCCTCGGCCGCGAGAACGTCATCGCCGGTACCGATTGCGGCCTCGGCGGCCGCGTCCACGCCGACCTCGCCTGGGCCAAATTGCGCGCGCTTGCCGAAGGGGCGCGCCTCGCCTCGAAGTCCCTCTGGCCCTAGCTGAATGCCCCAACTGACTGATGCAACGGCCAAGTCCTTGGCGTACCGAGGCCGCAGGTCTGTTACGCAAGTCTTGAGACAGCGATGTCAGCTATCTGATGCACCGTGTTCGAGGCGGACGATTGAGGTTTTCGTCCGCCCGAGACCCTTTGCGGCCTTTTGCGCGCGGCGGTCACCGGGATTAGGTGAAGACCCTTTCGTCGATCTTTACCGCGTTGCAAAGTTTAACGGTCGCTGTATGAATCGCGGGCTGGGAGAACGGCGCCGCCGTGGACGACGAAACCTTCATCTTCGGATCGTTCCGGTTGGTCCCGGCGCAGCGAGTGCTGCTCGACGACGGGAAGCCGCTGCGCCTCGGTAGTCGCGCGTTCGACATTCTGATTACATTGGTCGAGCACGCCGGCGAAACGATCTCCAAGGAACGGCTGATCGCCCACGCCTGGCCCGATACCGTCGTCGATGACGGCGCCTTGCGGGTCCATGTCGCAGCGCTGCGTAAGGCGCTCGGGGATGGCCGGGCCGGCAGACGCTATGTCGCCAACAACCCCGGCCGAGGTTACGCCTTTGTCGCACCGGTAACGCGCGAGCATCCGCCCCCACCAACCGACCGGCCAAACCGCGTATCAGAAGGTAACAACCTGCCGGCCTCGCTGACACGCATCGTTGGTCGCGACGATGTCATCGTCGCACTGGCAGCACAGCTCGCTCGCCGTCGTTTCCTCACCATCGTCGGTCCAGGCGGGATCGGCAAAACGACAGTGGCGGTCGCCGTCGCTGGCGCCGTGCGCGGCTCATACAAGGACGGCGCGTGGTTCGTCGGACTGGCCCCCTTGTCCGATCCCGATCTCGTGCCGGGTGCACTATGTGCGCTGCTGGGGATTACGTTGTCAGGCGTCAACCCCTTATCCGGACTGGCCGCCTGGCTGCGCGACAAGTACATCCTGATCGTGCTCGACAGCTGCGAGCACATCATTGGCGCGGCAGCGGCTTTGGCCGAAGCGCTCCTGAAGGCCGCGCCGCACGCCGATATTCTGGCTACCTCCCAGGAGCCATTGCGGGCCGAAGGCGAGTGGCTCCACCGGCTGGCATCGCTGGAGCTTCCGCCACAAGGGAGAACCTCCCCGACTGCTGCCGAGGTTCTGGCTTATCCGGCCGTCGAGCTGTTCAACGAACGGGCCACCGCGACGATGGACCGCTTTGTCCTCGACGATGCCGATGTGCCGGCGGTGCTGGAAATTTGTCGTCGGCTCGATGGGGTGCCTCTGGCGCTCGAACTCGCGGCGGCGCGGGTCGGGACGTTCGGCGTCCGCGGGTTGGCCGCACGGCTCGATGACAGGTTTGGCGTTTTGACGAGCGGCCGTCGCACCGCGTTGCCGCGGCAGCAGACACTGCGCGCGACAATCGATTGGAGCTATGACCTGCTGCCCGAGCCAGAGCGGCGCTTGTTGCGTCACTTAGCCGTTTTCGTCGGGGGCTTTACGCTCGAGGCGGCTGCAGCGGTCATGGAGGGAGCGGCAATCGCGGACGTTCCGCTGATCGACAGCATTGCCAATCTCGTTGGCAAATCGCTCGTCGTATTCGAGGCGTCGACGTCGCCTCCCCGGTGGAGGCTGTTGGAGACGATCCGGGCTTATGCGCTGCTGAAGCTCGCCGAACGCGGCGAGATCGACAGCGCCCGGCGACTACACGCCTCGTATTTTCGCGATGCCCTTGCATTGCTGGCATCGGGCGCCGGATCCGGGCTATCGAACGAGGAGTTGACACACCGCGTCCGTGAGATCGACAACGTTCGCGCGGCGCTGGACTGGTCCTTCTCCCCGCCTGGTGACATCGCTATCGGCGTCGATCTAACGGCAGCGTACGCGCCGGTCTGGCTGCACCTGTCGCTGATGCAGGAATGCCGCGAGCGGTGTGAGCGAGCGCTGCGAGGGCTCGCACCGGAGTCAGCGTCCCGCGCGCGATTACAGATGTGGCTGCAGATCGGCCTCGGGAACAGTTTGCTTCACACGCGGGGCCCGTCCGAGCAGGCGCAGACCGTGCTCACCGAGGCGCTTGAATCCGCCGAAGCTTTGGGTGATCTGCGCGCCCAATTGCGTATTCTGTTGGATCTCGCGAGCGTAATTGGCTTTCGTGGCGAATACGCGAGGGCGGCCGCAGCGTCCGAGCGTGCCGGGGCAATAGCCCAACAGATCGGCGACACGACAGGCGTCGTGTTCGCCGATAGGCGTATGGGTATGATATTGCTCAGGATTGGCCGGTTGGCGGAAGCGCAGCGCTACTTTGAGCGCGCCATCCAGTCTCCTCCTTTTTACCAAAACGAGGACCGGCTGCCGATCTGGCGGCATTCGGACGACCGCGCGATGGCCCGGGCCTTGCTGGCTCGGGCCCTCTGGCTCCGGGGCTTTCCTGAAAGGGCCCACCACGAGGCGCAAGCGAGCCTCGGCGAGGTACGGGGCTCCGATCACCAGCTGACGATGTGTCGGGTGCTCTTATACGGTATGGGCCGGATCGCCCCGATGACAGGCGATTTCGCCGCCGCCGAAACCGCGATCTCCAGCATCGCCGAGTCGGCAACGAGCGCGGCCGCGCCATTCTGGACCACGGTCGGACAGTTCCTGCGCGGCAAGCTGTTGGTCGAACGCCACCAATTCGCGGAGGGCTTGGCCGTCCTTCGTGAAGCCTTCGACACCTGCAATCAGACCGGCTGGCGGCTCTCCTACCCTGAGTTTATGGGATCGTTCGCCCTTGCGCTCGCGGGACTGGGTCGGCTCGACGAGGCACACGATGCCGTGTGCAAGGCGATCGAGGCGGCCGGGGGACGGGAAGACGGCCAACAGTGGTATGTCCCCGAACTGCTCCGCATCAAGGGCGAGGTGCTGCTCCGGCAAGCCGGGGATGGGTCCGCTGCCGCAGCCGAAGACTGCTTCGACCAGGCAAGCGAGATGGCCCGAGACCAAGGCGCCTTGTTTTGGGAGCTGCGGGTCGCCCTCAGCCTCGCCCGGCTTTTGCGCGGTCAGGGGCGTTCCGCCGACGCGGTGGGAATTCTCCAGCCGGTTTACGACCGCTTCACCGAAGGTTTTGCAACAGCAGACCTGCAACGGGCGAAGAACATGCTGGAGCAATTAGCGTTAGCCGATTAGCCGACGTGCGCGGGCTTCAGCCTTCCTGTCTCGCGAAACGATCTCCAAGGAACAGTTGATCGCCCACGCCTGGCCCATACCAGAAGTCGCGCGATGTCCGACGCGAGCCCGCGAGGAGCGGCATTGTAGGGCGTCAAAGGCCCAGGGTTCTGGTTCGGGGAAAACGACATCTTGCGTTTTTTGGCTGCGGGTGGAATGCGGCCGGCTGCCGCCGCCCAAGGGGTAGGAGGACATGCCGGCGCGGCTCGCCAATGCTGGCCATCGCCGCCGAGGTCACGCCGGCGATTGCGGTCTCCGGCGGGGACTAAGCCCAACTGCGATCCGCGATAGTCCCGTCAATGTTGGGTTGACACGAATGTCAATGCGTGGTTGACTGTCATCTTGACGTTGACATGGAGAAGGATCGTGCCGGAAACGGAAGCTACCCGCAATCGGGTCTATCGGTGTTCTTTTTGCGGTAAGTCGCAAACGGAGGTGAAGACGCTCATCGCGGGACCCGGAGTGTTCATCTGCTACGAATGCGTGCAACTCTGTCAGTCGATCATTGCCAAGAAGGCGGCACCCCAAGAGGTGCCGGGTTCGCTGTTGCCAGACAACGCGCCAACCGAGAAGTTGCTGAACACGCTCGCCGGATACAACGGCGCCTTCGAGTCGGTCGACGCAGCCATGCAGGATATCGTCGACATCCTCCGTGAGCGCGAGGTGAGCTGGGCAACGATCGGGCAGGCGCTTGCCGTGTCGCGGCAGGCGGCATGGAAGCGGTTCGGATGAAGGGGTCGCGGGTAGGCGTGAGCTACGCGCTTTGGGTGACGCTCGCGCCCGGCAGCGCGACCGACACGTCGCGGGGCGGGCGGAAGGTGAGGGCGATGGCGACGGCGCCGAGACCGATGCCGAAGGAGCCGATGTAGAGCCAGAAATAGCTGGCGTAGGCGTCGTAGAGCCAGCCGCCGGCCCAGGGACCGATAGCCATGCCCAGGGTCGAGGCCATGTTGACCGCGCCGAACATGGTTCCCATGATCCGGGCGCCGAAATATTCGCGCACGAGAATGGCGTAGAGCGGCATCACCGCGCCGTAGGAAAAGCCGAACATCAGTGCCAGGCCGTAAAAGCTCGCGAGGTCGCGGGTGAACACATAAAGGCTCACCGAAAACGCCTGGAGGGCGAGCCCGAAGACAATCATCCGCTTGGCGCCGACGCGGTCGGCCGCGAGCCCGCCGATGACGCGGCCGCTGAGCGATGCGACACCCGCCGCGCCGAACACGGTGGCCGCGGCCATTGCCGGCACCCCGCAGTCGATCGCGTAGCTGACCATGTGAAAGATCGGCCCCGAATGCGCCGCGCAACATGCGAAATAGGTAAATGAGATGGCGGCGAATTGCGGCGTGGCGAGCGCGCGCGCCACGGTGAATTCGCGCTCGGCGGGGCTGGTACTTGCCGCGGCGCCGGCGGCTCGTTGCAGGACCGGGGGTTTACGCACCAGCAGTGCCGCAGGAATGATGAGCAGCCAGGAGAGGCCGCCCAGAGTGAACATCGCGGTGCGCCAGCCGTAATCGTCGATGAGCCAGCGCGCAAAAGGTGATATCGTCGCAGAGCCGATCGCGAAACCGGCCGAGATCAGCGCCACCGCAAGGCTGCGATGCCGGGTGAACCAGCGCGTCGCCGTGGCGGTCAGCGGCGCATAAAAGCTGCCCGCCGCCACGCCGATGATCATGCCGAACAGGATCTGGAATTGGCCGACCGTCGTGGCCTGGCTCGCCGCCACGAGGCCGAGGCCCAAGAGCGCGCCGCCCGCGAGCACGACGGCTCGCGTTCCGTAGCGGTCGGAGAGCGTCCCCCACAGGAACGACGCCGGGCCCATGCACAGGAAATTGAGCAGCGCTGCCGCCGAGATGCTGGTGCGCGACCAGCCGGTTGCCGCCGACATGGGCTGCAGGAAGATGCCGAGCGACATCATCGTGCCCATCCCGAGGCAGGTTATGACGATGCCGGCGCCGACGATGATCCAGCCGTAGAAGAGCTTCATTGCCGCGTTCTCAGTAACCGATCTTACGGTTTTCCGCCAAGTATTCGGCGAAGCGCTCGAGGGTGCTGATCCAGCCGTGCTGGTGCTCGTCGCGCCGCGCGATGGTCTCGAAGACCGCCTGATGCAGAGTGAGCTCGGTCTTACCTCCGCGTTCCGCGAAGGTCACCGTCACCAGGGTTTGGTGACCGGGTTTGCCGTCGGCATCCTCCCAGCCAAATGTAAAGACGAGGCGCTCCGGCTCGACCACCTCGCGGTAGACGCCCTGCTTCCAATGCTCGGCATCCTCGGGCGAGCGCATGCAGACACGAAAGGCTCCACCCGGCCGGATATCCATGTCGTGATAAACGGTCGTGAAGCCTTGCGGCCCCCACCAGCGCGCTACCCGATCGGGCTCGGTCCATGCTTGGAATACGATATGCCGCGGCGCATCGATGATGCGGGTGATGACGAGCTCGCGCTCTCCTGCCTCTTCAGCCGTACTAATCCTTGCGTCCATGCCTCTCCTCCTCCGCCTGCAGCTCGCCGAGGTAATCGTCCAAGCGATCGAGGCTTTCTTCCCAGAAATGCCGGTAATGTTCCAGCCAATCGGCGGCATCCTTGAGCGGACCCGCAGCGAGCCGACAGGGCCGCCACTGCGCCTCGCGGCTGCGTTTGATCAGACCGGCGCGCTCCAGCACCTTGAGGTGCTTGGATACCGCGGGAAGGCTCATCGCGAACGGCTCGGCCAACTCGGTGACGGAAACCTCGCCGCCAATCAGGCGCGCCAGGATTGCGCGTCGCGTTGGATCGGCGAGGGCCGAGAAGGTGGTGCTAAGGCGATCCGGTGACATCGTGTTGAACCGATGGGTTAAGTAACCAATCACTCAAATGTGGCGCATCGCAGGGGCTGCCAAGCTCCTTCCCAGGCGATTTCGTTGGCTCCAGCATACTTGTGCGCCGCCGGCTCTACTCTCAGTTATCGGGCATGGATCTCTCTGCTGCGGATCAGGAAGCTCTCGCCGCGGCGGTGCGCCGGCTCGAAAGCCCGAGCCTCGCCGGCCGCCTTGCTGCACTCGCCGGCAAGCCGGTCGGGCTTATCCAGCGGGCGCTGCCTGCTGCCGCCTCGACCGCCGTCGCAACGGTGGCGAAGCATGCTCTCGAGCATGCGCTCGAAGTCGCCTTGTTCAGCTTGAAAAACCGCCGGCTCGCCGGAGGGCGCAAGCTCCATTCGGGGCTTGCCTGCACCTCGGGGGCGATCGGCGGTGCCTTCGGCCTGCCTGCCCTCGCGGTCGAGCTGCCGATTACGACCACAATCATGCTGCGAGCGATCGCCGCGATCGCTCGAGAGGAGGGCGAGGACCTCGCCGATCCGCGAACCGGGCTCGCCTGCCTCGAAGTGTTCGCGTTGGGTGCCTCCGCGCCCAATCGCGAGGTGCCGGAGAGCAACTATTTCGCCGTCCGCGATCTGCTCGCCCAGGGGGTCGTCGAGGTCGCCGATTTTGCGCTCGACAAGGGTGTCGTGCGCGAGGGTGCCCCGGCTGTCGTCCGGTTCGTAGCACAGATCGCCGCGCGGTTCGGCATCGTCGTCTCCCAGAAGGTGATGGCGCAGGCCGTGGTGGTCGTCGGTGCCGTGGGCGGGGCTGCTCTCAACCTTGCTTTCGCCGAGCATTTCCAGGACTTGGCGCGCGGCCATTTCACGGTCCGCAGACTCGAACGCGTCTATGGCGCCGAGGCCGTGCGCGCCGAATACGGGCGGATTAAATCGGCGCTCCTGCCAGCGCATGACGGCCCTGCAGAGCCGGGGGGAGCGATTGTCGATCAATCACGAGTACTGGTATGCTGACCAGGCAGCGGGGCTGCGGCGTTCACACCTCTGCGGCTGCGTGGTCCTCAATTGCGGAATGAGATTGCTTCGTCGCTCCGCTTCTCGCAATGACGTCGCTGGAGTGTCATTACGAGCGCAGCGAAGCAATCTCGTTCCGCAATTGTTGAGTGTGTATCCCAGAGAAGGGAAAGCTGCGTGACGACGGAGGTAGCGGTTGCTGCTCGCATCGAGCGAGGGGGCGAATATCAAGCGGTTGGGCTGGTCTCGGCAGCGCATTTCGTCAGCCATTTCCATTCACTGGTACTGCCGCCGCTGTTCCTGTTCCTGAAGGAGCGGTGGGGGGTCGGGTTTGTCGAGCTCGGCCTGGCTTTGACCGTCGGCTCGATTGTCTCGGTGGCCACACAACTGCCGATGGGCTATCTCGCCGATCATTTCGGGCCGCGCCGGCTTCTGATCATCGGGCTCTGCCTCGGCGGCTTTGCGATCGCCTCGATTGGCCTCGCCGATTCCTACACTTGGCTGCTGGTCGCGACCGGGCTGCTCGGTATCGCCAACGCCATCTATCATCCGGCGGACTATGCCATCCTCTCGGCCAGGGTGGCATCCTCGCGGATCGGCCGCGTCTTCTCCATCCACACCTTCGCCGGCATGCTCGGCGGGGCGGTGGCACCGGCCGTGATGCTGGTGCTCGCCAGCACCACCGGTATTCGCACGGCACTCGTCGTTGCCGGGCTCATCGGCCCGCTGGTGGCGCTCCCCGTCATCTGGTTCCGCGACTTGGAGGGCGGACTGCGCTCCTCGCGAGATCTGGCACAGCGCCCCGCCGTGGAAGCCAGGCAAAAGCGCACGGTATTCACCCCGGCGATCCTCGGATTGACCGTCTTTTTCGTCCTGCTCAGCCTGTCGGGGAGCGGGATCACCAACTTCTCGGTCGTGGCATTGATGAGCGCTGACGGTCTGAGCTTCTCGGCGGCGAATCTGGCGCTCAGCGCCTACCTGACCGCGAGTGCGTTTGGCGTGCTGGGCGGCGGGTTCGTCGCCGACCGCACCCGCCGCCATGGCCAGGTCGCCGCCGCCGGGTTCGCGATCAACGCGATCATCATCCTGTCGATCGGCACCATAGGGCTCGCTCCGATCGTGCTGGTGGCGGCGATGGGCATCGCCGGGTTTCTCTCCGGCATGATCATGCCGTCGCGCGATATGCTGGTGCGAGCGGCAGCCCCGGCCGGTGCGGTCGGGCGGGCGTTCGGGATCGTCTCGATCGGTCTCAGCACCGGCGGCATGATCGGTCCGATGCTGTTTGGCTGGATCATGGATAGCGGCATGCCGCGCTGGGTGTTCGGCATCACCGCCGTGTTCATGGTGCTGACCGTGGCCCTGGCCCTGATCGGCGACCGCCGATCGCTCGCCCGCCGTGGTGCGATGGTCGCCGAGCCCGTTCGCTCCGTCTGAGAGGAGGCCCGCGATGCCGATGCAGCGCAACACGACCGAAGACGACATCACCGCCGAGGCGCTGCAACGCTTTGCCGGGACACAAGACCCGCGGTTGCGGCAGATCATACTTGGCCTGATCAGACATCTGCACGATTTCGTCAAGGAGGTCGAGCTGACCGAGGCCGAGTGGTTCCAGGCGATCGGGATCCTGACCGAAGCCGGCCGGATGTGCAGCGACAAGCGGCAGGAATTCATCCTGTTCTCGGACACGCTCGGGGTCTCGATGGTGGTCGATCTGCTGAGCCACCGCAAACCCGACGGGGCCACCGAATCGACGGTGTTCGGCCCGTTTCATCGGCTGGGGGCACCCGAATTGCCGGCCGGCGGCAACATCGCCCATCTCGACAAGAAGGGAACACCGACTCTGGTCAGCGGCCGGGTGCTGGACCTCGACGGCAAGCCAATCGCGGGCGCGCTGCTCGATGTGTGGCAGGCGCAGTCGAGCGGCCTATACGATTCGCAGGACGAGAGCCTGAGCGAGCTCCATATGCGCGGCAAGTTCCGCACCGATGCGGAGGGCCGCTATCTGGTGCGCACCGTGCGTCCGGTCCACTACCCGATCCCGTCCGATGGCCCGGTCGGTCGGATGCTGCGCGCCACCGGCCGCCACCCCTGGCGCCCGGCGCACATCCATTTCGTCGTCTCGGCCGAAGGCTACGAGCCGGTCACGACTCACATCTTCGACCGCACCGACGAATACCTCGAAAGCGATGCGGTATTCGCGGTCAAGGACTCGCTGATCTGCGACTTCGCGTGCCACGAGAAGGCCGACGGCGACGCCGCCCGGCTCGGCATCGCGCCCCCGTACTACACCACCCAATTCGACTTCCGCCTAAAGCCCGCAGCCGAGCAAGGCGCCACCGTCCTCGACGCCCAACGCCGCCTCGCGGCACTCGGTGCGGCGGAGGGCTAGCCACCTACGACGAGATTGCTTCGTCGCTCCGCTCCTCGCAATGACGGCCGTTTGAGGCGTCATTGCGAGCGACGCGAAGCAATCTCGACGTGAGGGGCTCGGACCGCCAGCTAGGCCGCGACGTGGTCATCGGGCGCCGGCTCATCCTTGTCGAAATCGAACTCGACCTTGGCGCCGTGCGGATCATTGAAGAAGAGCTGCCAGATACCGCCTCCGGGAAGGCGGCGCAGCTCGTACTCGATGCCTTCGCGCTTCAACGTCATGACCGTGCCCGGCAGGTCCTTGGCGCTGAACGCCATGTGGTCGAGCACTCCGGCGCGCTCTTCGGGCAGCGGATCGCGGTGGATCACGTGCAGGATCGGCGTGTCGCCGTCGGCATAGAGCCACCAGCCGGGAAACTGGAACGGCGGCCGCCACCCCACCTTGAAGCCGAAGAGATCGCAATAGAACCGGCGCGTCGTCTCGAGGTCGTCGCTCAAGACGGTGAAATGGTTCATCGCCGAGACACCCATCGGAAGTACTCCCTTACTCTTGCGGTCGATATGGCAGATGCCTACCCGGAAGCCGGGTGCCGCGTCAACGACGGCGTCAGACGACACCCTCGTCACGCAGCCGTTTGAGATCTTCGGGACCGGCTCCGCACAAATCGACGCGCAGGCCG
>Ga0210410_10004385_pt1 | contig 12379 bp, 10 predicted proteins | sample IncBWC4MmetaG_FD_161058 | JGI IMG/M metagenome (GOLD analysis project Ga0210410, IMG submission 161058) | Forest soil microbial communities from Barre Woods Harvard Forest LTER site, Petersham, Massachusetts, United States - Inc-BW-C-4-M | ecosystem: Environmental > Terrestrial > Soil >... | reverse complement strand
CCAAATGAGCTATAGTCCAGCGGTGACCCGCCATCCTGCTCGGCATTCCTGAGGCCGCCGGCCGCAACCCGGAAGATGCCTTGTCGCCCAGTGAACCAAAGGTCGTGCCGGCCGGTCTCGATCATGCCACTCCACGCGAGTGCCTCGCTGACGCTAAAGAATTGATCGTCCTTGAGACGGCTGATTCCATTGACCTGCGAGAATGCATAGAGATCACCCGATGAGTCCTCTCGCAGGGAATGGAACGGTGCGTCACTGGACCTGGTGTCCCGTGGAACAGCCACAAAGCGCTCGCCAGCGAGGCGGTCGACGCCCACACTTGTCCCGATCCAAACTGTGCCACTGCGATCCTGATAGACAGTCGTAATGAGATCGCTTGAAAGTCCATCGGCTACGGAATAATTGCGGAAATGCCCATTCTGCATGTGGCTCAAGCCGGCCGAGGTCGCGATCCAGAGGGATCCATCCGGTGCGGCGAAGATGCATATTACGACGCTGCTTGGCAGCCCCTGCTGTTCGCTGTATTGGGTAAATTGACCATCCCGAAAACGATATAGCCCGCCGCCCCAGGTTCCAATCCAAAGGTTGTGCTCATTGTCCTCAGCCATAGCCCACACGCAAGAGTTCGAGAGTCCATCCTTCTCGTTGTAATTGTGGAAACGCTTTCCATCGAACCGTGAGACTCCACCACAGTTGTTGCCGACCCAGAGTGTTCCGTCATGGTTCCGCAGCACGGTACGGACTCTATTATTCGGAAGTCCATCAGATGTCGTGTACATCCGGACAACTCGATCTTTGATTCGGACAAGCCCCTCGCTCTCGTCACTGACCCACAAGTCACCTTCACGATCAGAATAGCCAAACCTTGCTGTTACGTCTGAACCCGGGAATAGAGGTTCAAGACCGGTAGCACTGACGCGGAAAAAGCCCGATTGGGCGACGACCCAAATATTCCCCTGCGGATCCTCGTAAACCCGCCACACTCCGCTGTGAGGTACACCGTAAGGTTCGATCTTCGTGATATGTCCGCCAACGCGACGCGCGACACCTGCGCTCGAGCAATACCAGGTAACACCTTTGCGATCCTCGAACACGTGAAAAACTGCGTTCGTGGCTACCCCCAGTTGTTGGGCTATCTCGGGATGGGGAATGATTCGCGCCCCGTCCAATTCCACAAACCCGTGGCCCGTGATGATAAGCAGATGACCATCCGAGTCTTCCTCGATTCGGCTGATCATGTCGTGCGGGATGATCGAAAAGAAGCTATCCCGATCGAATCGGAACAGACCTCCGATGGTTCCCACCCACAACGTGCCGGCGCGGCTTCGATGAATGCATAAGATCTGATCACTCTGACCCGGACCTGCGTGATACATGGTCACAAGCGCACGATCGAAGTGATCCAGAGCAGAACGCGGTATGCGCGCTAGACCGGCGTTTGTTCCCACCCATAGGTCGCCTTGCGGGGTCGTCGATAAGGAGAGCACAGGGAGCTGTGCTACCCCAGACCCCAACTTTATCGGCGTGAACCTTTCTCCATCAAACCGGGCTAGTCCAGCCTCAGTCCCGACCCAAAGAAATCCATTCTGGGTTTGTAGAATGGTATTCACTTCGTTGGCAGGAAGCCCGTCTTCCATTGTGAAATTCTTGCGGAGATAGCTGCTGCCCGGCTGGCCCGGGTCGAGTGCGAGCCCACGGCACGTGACGATCATGATTACGGCAGCACAAACCGCAGCTGGCCGAAGCTTGAGTTTTCGTTTCATACGGCGGCAATGGCCGAGTTCTGGGATGCAGGAAAGCGGAACTCCGTGTTTCAAGTCAGGCTTTACAAGATCGTTCATATTCCTCGGCCTCGCTCATCCGACGAGGGTTCAGAATATGAGTCTGCCTATTCCGCGTCATCCCTCTTTGGGGTAAGTATGGCCATGCGGATGAGGTTGCCGCGATGACGGCATACCTGGCCGGTCCCGAGGCGGGATATATTACCGGCGCTTCTCTGCTGATTGACGGCGGATTTGCGGCGTGATAGCAGGACTGCACAATTACGCAGCCGGCACACTCACTGTGCGCAGTCTGGTGGTGAGGTTGGCTCTCTAGTTTTCTGCGCGTGCCATTTTTGCGAACTCTGCCTTGGCTTCCCGGTAAATTGGAATATCGGGATCGGCGTTCTTCCACAAATCCAGGAAAGTCTCGTAAGACTTCCGTGCGGCGGCTTCATCGCCGATCATCTTCTGCGCCCTGGCGATCTGCAAATGTGCCAGCGCCCCAATCACGTCTGTTCCGACCAAACCTCTGTGATCCACCAATTTCTGAAACTCTGCCGCCGCCAGACGTCCCTCGCCTCGTTGCAGGTGAGCGATCCCGCGGATGTATGCCGGATAAGCGCTGTTAAACGAGTTGTTAAAGGACAATTCGTATTTCAGAGAAGGCCGCAAGGCTGCGATCGCCCCAGCCGGATCATTTGCATTCAATTTCATCGCCGCCCGGATCGTGGGCAGATAGTAGTCTTGGACCAGAGTGTCCAGGGGAGCATCATGGTCCAGGACATCTGTCATTTTTTGTGCTTGTTCGATATTTCCCGCCCGCGCAGAGGCCAGCGCAAGATACAGCTTGATGTCGCGATCGCTCACTGTCTGGAGCGAAGTTGCGGCGATTTGCCTTGCGCGGACTGAATCGCCAATCTCGGCTTCCCATAAGGCATACTTGGGACCAGAGTCCCACGAAGAAATCTCATTCCTGCGCTCAGCAGCAGTACCTGGCACCATGTTCGATGCTTGTTGTATCAACTCTCGGGCTCGACGGAAACGACCGTGGTATTCTTCGATTTCGGATCTCCGCAAAAGGGAGAGATAGGCATCTGGCGTGCCCTTCGCCTGCTTCAACTGTTCCTGGATCGCGCGCTGGTCATTTTGCAAAAAAGCCAGCCGAAAGCGATCGTTTTGCAGTACGCGACTATCGAACTTTCGTGCGGCCGCGTCATCCAAGGCGGCCTGAGCTTCATCGAACCGTTCCGCATCGAGGGCGTGAAATGCCCACTCCGAGTACGTGAAAGCTGCTGGCCAAATGCGGGCCCCCTCTCGAGCTTCGTCGGCGGCTTTGTCCAGTTGTCCGAGGAAGGCCAGGCAGCTAGCTAGGCTGACGCGGAGCCCACGGGTTCTGGGAAAGGTCTGGACCGACTGCAAGACGGCGGAGAGAGCCTTTTCGCGCTCTCCGGTCACCCAGGCGTAGTAGTCGTACTCCGTCAGTAAGCGGCTTCTTTCCTCCATCCGGGACCGCATTTCGAAGGCCTTTGTATTAGCCGACGCGGCCAAATCCGCCTGACCCACGGTACGGTAGGCGGATGCCAGGAGGCTATAGGCGTATGCGAAGTTGGGATCCAAGTCAAGGGCGCGCTTGTAATAGGGAATCGCTCCCTTAGCATCTCCGAGGCTATAGCGCTTACCTCCCGAGCTTAAGACCTGCAGGGCGTCCACCGAGGAACTCAGCGATTCCTCGAGCGGTTTGTTGAATCTGGCCAGCGATGCCTGGGGCTCACCCAGTTTGCGGCGCAGTTCGACAGCAGCGAGGCCGAAAACGTGAACGACTTGATTTCGGTCAGCAGCTTCTTTGCGAATTCCCGCGACTGTGCGTCCTGACTGACAATCCACGGCATCGAGCCCAATGCGAAACCCGTTGCCCGCATCCGCAATCGAGCTCGCGATCACCAGCTTGCTATTGGTGCTAAGGCAAACCTGGCGGGCGACCTCGAGTGTCAACTTTGCCGTCGACGGGAGCTTGAGATGTTCCAGGGCCTTGAGAATTTTATCGAGGCCCAAAGCGTTCACATAGGGCGTCTGCTGTATTGCAAAGCGCAGAGCTGTATTTGAGAGATCGTCGAACGCCGGATCGCTGGTCTCATTCTTGATGTCGGCTTGAACAACGGTGTCCGTTACGGAGAGCGTCACTCGATGGCGGTAGCTCCAGTACAACCAGAAGCCCACACCGATAACGGCCAACAGCGCGGACACTGCGAACCACATGCGCAAGTCGACGCGAGACTGTACTTGCCGCTGAACTCTCGCGAAATCCTCGCTTATTCCCGTGGCTGTTTGATAGCGCTTCTCAGGGTCTCTCTCGAGCGCCTTTGTCAGAAGCGCATCGAATCCACGAGGCAACATCGGATTGCGGACCCTCGCTGGAACTGGGGTCTCGTGCAATACGGCCTGGTGAACGTCAACGACAGTTGGGCCGGTGAAAGCACGCTGTCCGGCCGCCATTTCGTAAAGTACCAATCCGAACGAGAACAGATCTGTCCGAGTGTCGAGTCCTTCATGGCGCACCTGTTCGGGAGACATGTACCCCGCCGTTCCGGTCAAGGTGCCTGTGCGCGTAAGGTCTCTTTTCAAATGGTCGGCAGATGAGGCGCCTGCTGCTTCTCCCTTTTCGAGCCCTGCGTCGCCGGCAAGCTTTGCCAGCCCGAAATCGAGGATCTTCACAGTGCCCGATTTGCAGAGAAAGATATTCGCTGGCTTGATGTCGCGGTGGATGATTCCCCTCTGGTGCGCGGCTTCCAATCCGCTGCAGACCTGCCTCGCGATCTCCAAGAGCTCATTGAATGGCAAGGCCTTGGGCTCAAGCTCGGCCATCCGGCTACGCAGGGTTTCTCCTTCGAGCAGTTCCATCACGATGAAGGGCTGCCCTTCGTGTTCCTCGATGGCATGAATGGTGCAGATGTTGGGATGGTTCAGCGCTGAAGCGGCCTGTGCCTCGCGTTCAAAACGCTGCAGCACCACGGCTTCGTTGGTCAGCTCTTGAGGCAGAAACTTCAGTGCAACACTGCGTCCGAGTCTCGTGTCTTCGGCTTCATAGACCGTTCCCATTCCCCCGGCGCCCAGCATCGCGAGAACCCGGAAATGTGAAACCAATTTGCCGACCAGGCCGGAACCAACGTTCTGATCATCGGAACGGTCATCGCCAGGGCCCGGCGCAGGCTCGGGAGACCAATCAGGTCCTGCCTCTTCAATCGGAACGAGCAGTCGATATCCCCGTCTGGGCACCGTTTCGATAAATTGCGGACTTGTTGCGGAGTCACCAAGAGCGCGCCGAAGGGTCGCGACTGCGACGTGGATACCGTGGTCAAAATCGACAACGGTGTCGTTCGGCCAGAGTGCCTTCTGAATCTCCTCGCGGAGTACCAGTTCGCCCCGCTTTTCCATCAACATCCGCAGGACCCGAAGAGACTTCTCCTGAAGAAAGGTGCTTTTGGCCGCCTCAGGGCAATTCGCAAGACGAATCTCCCCGGTCTTGATGTTGACCTCAAGCGGGCCTAGCCTGAGTCGCTCTGGTGAATCAATTTTCATGGCAAGTTTCTGGGAATAATGGGGATGGATAACTTGCTGAGGAGCAGGACCACAACAGTATAGCCGGGCTTCACACCAGAATTGAGGGTTAATTGAGTCATCCCTGCCTTGATTCGCCAGTAAATTTGGTCCGAAGGTCGGATGTGTAAGCAGCGCTAATTCGCCTGATCCGCTCCAGCTGTCGCCAGCACAATTCCCGACAACCGGCCCAAATTTGTCCAGAAGTCGAGATCTCAGTCATGTCGCGAACTCTCCCCGGCACACTCATCGCCCTGTTCGTTATTTCCCGCATGGTCGGCGTCTACGTTGGACTTCGGACTGCTGTACTCCCGCGGTCGAAAGCCGATCGCGATCTTTGGCGCATAGGGAATTGGGTCCAATGGGCGACGATCGGCATACTCCTGGTGGTCTCTCCGGTATTCGGGATTGGCAGCCGATCACACGACTCGGCGAAAGACCCGTCGATCGAAGTCGCGCGGGTCCCACATGAGGGCGCCAGCAGGAACTCGACGTACCCGGTTGCGGACACCAACGCCGTTGGCTTCGTTACCAAGTACGACTTCTGGGAGTCCAGTTGGTTTCACTTATCTTGCTTGGGGTTATGCCTGGTAATGGCTGTCCTCTTGTATCGGTGTCGCATGTTTCGCCTTACGCATCAGCTAAATATTCGATTTCAAGAGCGGCTTGCGGAACGGAGCCGCATTGCACAAGAACTCCACGATACGTTGCTGCAGAGCTTCCAAGGGCTCATGCTTCGTTTTCAAATAGCCACCGAAACGGTCCTCTCTGACCCGCTCGAGGCAAAGGACCTGTTGGAACAGGCTCTCAACCGAGCAGATCAAGCTCTGGCAGAGAGCAGAAAGGCAATTCAAGGAATTCGTTCAGTGGCTTCTGCAGAACGCAGTTTAGCCGATTCCCTCAATGCTATGATGAACGGCTTGGTTGAGGAGTTTTGCTGTGGCAAAGCGCCGACTCTAACCACCTCAATAGTAACAGAAGGTCAACCGAGGACAGTGAACTCGTGGGTCGCAGAGGAAGTGTGCAGGATTGCCAGGGAGGCACTGTTGAATTCACTCTCCCACGCTCGTGCGCAACGAATTGAGTCGGAAGTTGCTTATTCGGATCGCTTTCTCCGTCTTCGATTTCGTGACGACGGAATCGGAATCGATTCAGAAATCCTGAAGAACGGCGGGCGCAAAGGCCATTGGGGAATGACCGGAATGTATGAAAGAGCAAGAAACGTTCAGGCACGCCTAAGCATCTGGAGCAAGCCAGGTGCCGGCACCGAGGTCGAGTTGACGATTCCCGCCTACATTGCCTACAACGCGGCCCCGTCGCGCAGTCGCTTCAGCCTATCCAAAAGAAAGGAGCAGGCGCATCATGTCGAACAGCTCTGATCCCATCCGTATTCTCATCGTTGATGATCATCCACTCTTACGGGAAGGCATTGAATCACTCGTCGGTAAGCAGACCGACATGACTGTCGTCGCCGAAGCTTCCACAGGAAGAGAAGCAATTGAATTATTTCGGATACATAGACCAGATGTGACGTTGATGGACATGCGCATGCCCGACTTGGGTGGCGTAGACGCAATGACGGAGATCCTTCGAGATTCTCACGAGGCAAAAATCATCGTTCTCTCGACCTACTGTGGGGACGTTCAGATCCTGCGTGCACTCAAAGCTGGAGCCAGGGCCTATTTGCTGAAGGGCTTCTTGCGCAAGGAACTGCTGTACACGATCCGCGGTGTGTACGCCGGCCACAAGAGAATACCGCCGGAAATCGCCGCTCAGATTGCCGAGCACGCAGGTGAAAGCAACCTTACAGAGCGCGAGATGGACGTCCTTCAGTTAATCGCCGCCGGAAATCCCAACAAATTAGTGGCGGACAGGCTAACAATCACTGAGGACACGGTCAAAGCTCACGTAAAGAGCATTCTCTCCAAGTTGGGCGCGAATGACCGCACGCATGCGGTCACCATCGCGGTCAAGCGGGGAATTATCGACCTATAAGTACCCGAAAGGGTGATTTACGCCTTACCCTTCTTGGCGTTTCAGGCGCCTTCGATTCGCATGTACCGTTGAGAGCAAAAAAAAGGAGGATATCTCCTTGCAGCGCCTGTTTTCGATTTTTCCAAGTGGGTGGCCGGGCGCAGGCCTGCTCCTGCTGCGAATCGCATCCGGGGGGTATTTGTTGACGAATGGAATCACCGCGATTGCAACTTCCGGAGTTCGCAGCTTAGGTTCACTCGCAACACTCACTTCAACGATTCCAGGAGGGCTCCTACTCATTGGGCTATGGACACCAGTTGCCGGAATTCTTGCGGCGCTACTCGAGGCATTGATGATCTTAATGAATATCGAAGAGCCCAAAATGGGGACCCTAAACATTTGTGTCTGCGGGGCGATTGCCATGCTGGGGCCTGGTTCATGGTCAATCGACTCTGTCTTGTTCGGTCGCCGCCGGCTGGAACTAAATGATGAATGAATTGCGCTCGACGCGGTCAGGCTTCAATCTGCCACCGAATTCAATTCAATCGTGCGCGCAAAGAGTCGTTCTTCTGCAGCAGACGGCACAGGATTTCCTTCAGCAGGATCAGGCGTCGAAACGCCCAAGTCCCCGAGCCACAGGTGCCGCACAATATACATCGCCTTGATTGTGCATGCGAGTAACCATTCACCTGGTAAGTTACAGCACGGCAATACAAGGAAGATGTAATTTTTCCAGGTCGCCCACTCTGTTACTATCGCTCGTTCAGGGGACCGATACATCATGCCGAGGAGCCTACCTGCCAGTTCCGCGTTAGAGGCTAAGGAAACAACGCTCACTCCAGGTCGAATTACCAACCCCATCGTCGACAAGTTAATTCATCGAAACTGGGAAAGTAGAGTTCTCGCCTTCGGCCCGGTAGTTCTGCTCGAACACGTTCATGTCCAGCTGCTCGATCACTCCTCGAACGGAATAGTAAAGGTGCCATTTGTAGCAGGGATACCGGTCGTACGAATGTCGGCTTGAAATCACGCGCGTCAATGTTTTGTCTGCAACGTTTTAGTGTCCAGAAGGGGCCTCAAAATGCATAGAGATGTGGCGGTCATGTCGAGAAGTGCTGGATATTTGCAGAGCATCTCGATCGGAAAGCACCGAATCCAGGCGGATGAGCCGGTCGAGGCGGGTGGCGGCGATGCCGGTCCAAATCCGTACGAACTTCTCCTCGCAGCGCTCGGTGCATGCACCAGCATAACTCTTCGCATGTATTCCAATCGGAAACGATGGCCGCTGGAAGACATTCGGGTCCGATTGATGCATGCAAAGATCCATGCCGAGGATTGCCTCGGCTGTGAAGCAAAAGAAGGACTGGTTGATCGGATCGAAAGAGAGATTTTGTTGGTCGGCAACCTGACGGATGAGCAGCGTCACAGACTCCTGGAAATCGCGAACAATTGCCCGGTACATCGGACTTTGACATCCGAAATACACATTGAAACCCGCCTAACAGACGCGCATACAGAGGTTCAATTCCAAGCCGGGATTCCGCCGTCTGCGAGCACATCACAGTGATGGCTGGACTCTTCTGCTACCCGCTCTGCCGAATGCCGAATCACCGCGGCATCCACTGGGGTTTTGTTTCCGCGGAAGGCGCCGGCAAGGTGAAGTGGAACGTCGCCCCGCGCCCTCCGTCGCAGTTCACCCAAATCCGACCACCTTGCGATTCGACGATCGACTTGCTGATTGCCAAGCTCGCAGTTGTCGGCTCGCCGGAATATTTCAAGGGCCGCAAGAATCGCCGAACGCCTCGAGATCTGAAAGATCATGCCTGAGAGACGGCGCGCGGCTATCTCTCTCCCAGCACTGCAGGCCAGTACTCTTCGAGAAGCTTCGGTGAGAGCGGCACATCGCGGTCCTTCGCGCCCTTGTTCACCCATGGCGAACACGTCGAGCCCAACTTGGTCGGCGATCTCGATCTCTTCAAGAAGATCGGCTTCCCGATGGGGGCTTACCTGTCGTTGGAAGGGGAGGATGGCTGCAAAACTGTCACTGCCGATTTCCATAGTTGCTCTACTGCAGAACCTCCAGCCACCTATTCATGATAGGGTGCTTCGTCGTTAGGGGAATCAACAAAAGACTAAAACCTATACGTCGTCCATACAGCGGCATAATCCACGGCCTTGCCTGGTGGCGACGCCTGCGTCAAAAACGAACCGACGAAAAAATGTCCGTAGGCTGTGGATACCGAAAGATGATGGGTCGCATTCCAGTACACGCCGACCGACGGCTGATTTCCGACATAGCGCCTAGAGTTGCCTTGCCCAGGAACCAGTAGATTGACACCGAGTCCATACACGCCGTCCTGCAGGCTGGTCCGCCAGAAAGTATGGTCGTCTGCAATCAGGCTAAGCGATCTCGCGAACTGCAAAGTTATGTGGGGACCAGCTTCGAAGAGGTTCAATGGGCCGAGTAGACTGATGCCGCCTTGGCCAAAATAGAAGCCCGTGGGGAACAGCGGGTTGAAGGTTCCCAACGGCGACGCAGAACCTCCACGGTTCCCGCTCGCTATGCCTGCCGTGGCGCCAATCTGCGGGTAAAGCATAGCTGAGCGAAAGGTGTATGCGGTGTCATGAGTGGTGGCCCAGGCTCGTATGCCATTGGGGCCAAACGCCCCCCATTGGAACATGGTTTCGCTGTTATAGCTCCAGCCGTTTCGCCCGCCCCAGAACCTTCCGCCCACCGTATGGCGCAACTCGTTCTGGGAACCCTTTTCGAACGGCGTATTTTTCCGAGCGAGCCCTAGATAGTAAAGATCGAAGTTTCCGCCGTTGATTTCAGGCAAAGGATGAACAGCATATACGCCCCAAAAGGTAGAGCCGTGATTCGGAGGCGCATCAAGAACGCCGTTGCGGTTCAGTACGGGCTTTGCAGCAAGCCCATCGACGGTCCATGTAGATGTCTTCCATTTAGCCGACACACCATCGAACGCCTGGCGGACATTGGGCCCCTCTCTGACGTCAACAAAGCGTCCGGAACCAAACTCGAACTCCTGCCGTCCAAAGCGCAACACCACCGACTCATCGCTTGCTTTCGAGAGGCCAATGTCGGCGAAGCCCTCTTCAAAAAACAGCTTTGACTCATCGGTCACCGGTCTCGGGCCGCCACTCCGTCCCGTTTCGATAGCACTGGTGAGTTGCACGAAGAACCTAAGGCGAGGTGCCGCATGGATGTCGACGTATGTTGACAGGCGCTGCAAAAGATAGCCGTTATCGTCTTGAGTTCCGAGACCCCAGCTCGCATTGCGGAAACCCTCGTACCATTCTCGAATCTCGCCGCCAAAGGTGAGATACCTATCCTCGTTCGCCTCGAGTGGTACGTACTTGAGTCGATCCCAATCGTCGTGCCGACACGTTGGATTGCAGAGATATTGGTAGTTTTCGTCCTGCCGAAGCAGTGAATAGGGCCGAGGATTGGCGGGACATAGCGACTGAGCCAAGGTACGACTCGAAAGTGACAGTAGAACGCTTAGACCTGCACAGACAAAGCGGATCATCTTGAGTCTCCCAAGCGATCGCGAAGCGATTGATGATCTCTTTGTGATAGTCCGCAACATCCTCTTCTTTCGGCCTTCAATGCGAAACGCTTCGGCTGGCAAGCGAAGCTACTCTTAGGCGATACCCCTGTTCACTAGCGTTCAATCAACCTTGAAGCTGGCGTAGGAGCAACGCATAGTCCGCGACTTCCCAGTGCTCCGCCAGTTGTCCGTTTTCAATGCGGTAGAGTTGAAAGGCCATTGCGTCGATGCTTCTGCCAGTGGCCTTGAGGCCAATGAAATCGCCCTTGTGCGTACCTCGAATGGAATTCAGGACAGCGACGCGATTACCTTCAGCCAAAATCGCTGCAATCGGCAGCGTCAGATCTGGAAACGCGGCACGAAGTCCGGCGAAATACTTTTTGAGGGTCTCTCGCCCCGGACTCTGCCCAGCCAGATGATCGTCGTAGTCTTCCGCGACGATCTCGTCGAGGATCTGGAGGTTGCCACTTTCAATGGCGTTGAAAAAGTGGCGTATGAGTGCCTTGTTCTCTTCTATCGATGACGACATGTTGCTCTCCTTCAAAAGCCCACAGTGAATCGCTTGTTGATGATGCGGCCCCCCCAGTCGGATATCGAGATGACTGCATCAGGTACCGCCGGAAACGGAACTGCGAGGATCACGATATCCGGAAGCGCGGCTTCCTTGACAGTGACCGCTTTCACCTTCGAGCCCGGCTTGCCAACGATATCCGTCAGCGAGGCCCGCGATTGTTGGCCATTGAAACTTCGATACCCATGGTAGCGAAATGGCCGGCCAGGGCGGTATCAGTTGCTCCGGAATCGATGATCGAGTAGGTCATACGTTCTCACTTGATGGGGTTTAGAACATGCCGTTTGGATTGGCTCGCGGGAGATTGGGGGCGAGCCAAGGAGCCGAATTCTTTGGGTCACCAACCGGTTGCAACGTATCCCAATGCTCGAGGGCTCTTCCGTCGAAATCCATTTTGTAGATATCGACACCGGCGATCCCAGTATCTTCCGAATCGTCGTTGAACAGGTTTAGGAAATTCACGTGAGCAAACACATAGTCGCCAACCGCAATAATCTTATCGACGACGACGCGAGCATTGGCCCGCTCCTTGGTGATCTGGCCGAAGAACTTTCCCAGCGCTTCAGCACCATCCGGAATCAGCGGATTGTGCTGGATATAGCCAGGAGTCATAAATGTGGCGATCGATTCCTCCGACTGTTTCTGGTTAATCACCAGATCGTAGAAGCGAAGGACATTGTTCTTGTTGCGGACGGCGCGGCTATCATTGGGGTCTACAAGTTCGATCACGGATCACTCCTGGTGGTTGAATGTGAGTTTTGGTCTTTCAACTAGCTCAGCCCGACAATTTGCAGGCGCAAAGCATCCTGTTCTGCATCGGATTTCTCACGAACGAACCGGAGCATCTCTTCCGCGTCTTCACCTACAGGAGCGCGGCTCGGCGCAGGCACTTGTTCGGCGATATTGAT
>Ga0210410_10004384_pt1 | contig 12379 bp, 16 predicted proteins | sample IncBWC4MmetaG_FD_161058 | JGI IMG/M metagenome (GOLD analysis project Ga0210410, IMG submission 161058) | Forest soil microbial communities from Barre Woods Harvard Forest LTER site, Petersham, Massachusetts, United States - Inc-BW-C-4-M | ecosystem: Environmental > Terrestrial > Soil >... | reverse complement strand
GCTGAGGTCAGATAATCAAATTCTTCGCTAGTTAAGAAACGAGGTATTACCATGCCGAAGTTCGTCATCGAGAGAGATATTCCGGAAGCTGGCAGGCTTTCGTCGGACCAACTACGGGCGATATCGCAGAAGTCGTGTGGAGTTCTACGAGAGATGGGCGCTCAGATTCAGTGGGTTCAGAGCTACGTCACGGAAGACAAAATCTACTGCATATACGTGGCCCCTGATGCAGACGCGGTACGTAGGCATGCCCAGCAGGGCGGTTTTCCGGCCAACCGAATCTCCCAAATTCGGTCGGTGATCGATCCGACGAGCGCTGAGTAGCCCAAGAGTTCAGCGGTGTTGACACGAACCAGCGCCCGGAACGCCGATCACACCAGACCCTAAGAAGTGTCCTCAATCAGAGCGTAAAGCTCGGAAAAACAGGCGGATGTCCTCCGCCAACAGTTCCGGCTCTTCGAGCGCAGGGAAATGGCCGCCACGGGGCATTTCGGTCCAGTGCTGGAGATTGAATCCGCGCTCGACCCAGCGCCTGGGAGGTAACGGGCCTTCTCGTTTTAGAAAACACGCAATCCCGCACGGGACTGTGACGTAATCACCTTTCTGGAAGTGAAGCGGGGCGCGGTTATCTTCGTAATAGAGCCGGCATGAGGAATGGATGGTTTGGGTCATCCAGTAGAGCGTTATGTTGCTTAGCAGCTCATCCTTGGTGAATCTGCGTTCTACGTCGCCGTCACAATCCCCCCAGTCGCGGAACTTTTCGAGTATCCAAGCTGCCAGTCCAGCCGGAGAATCATTTAATCCGTAAGCAATCGTTTGGGGAGTGGTTTTCTGAATGTGGTCGTAGGCCCCGCTCTTTTCATACCAGAGACTGGCTTCATTTAGGAACACTTGTTCGACCTCGGACAGGACGGTGCCAGCCTCCAGATACGGCTTATAGGGTGGGATGGAGTTGAGATGAATCCCGATGACCCGCTCCGGATGGCGCAACCCCAAGATGGTGGTCACATCCGCACCCCAGTCTCCTCCTTGTGCTGCCAGCCGCTCGTAGCCCAGTTCCTTCATGAGCTCCATCCACAGGTCGGCGATGCGAAATGTGTTTACTCCGGGTTCAGTGGGGCGATCTGAAAAACCGTATCCGGGAAGCGAGGGAACAATCACATCAAACGCATCGGCTGAGTTTCCGCCGTAGCTTGCGGGGTCCGCCAACATGGGAATTACTTTCATCATTTCCAGAAATGAACCGGGCCAGCCATGAGTGAGAATCAGTGGAATCGGCGCCGGCCCTTTGCCGCGCTCGTGGATGAAATGGATACCTAGACCTCGCGATGTATAGCGATAGTGGTGAAAGGCGGACATTTTCTCAATCTGCCGCTTCCAATCGAACTCATCCTTCCAATATTGGCAAATCTCTTTCATGTAGTCGAGACAGACTCCGTAATCCCAGTGTGAACCTGGAATCTGATCCGGCCAACGCGTGCGCGCCAGCCTCTGGCGAAGGTCTTCGACCGCCGCTTCGGAGTACGGGATATCGAATTGTTGAACTGTCATTCCCTAACCATCCCATCAGCTGACTTAACTTTGGGGCTGGCGTTCTGGGCTTCTCCCGCCCCAATACTAAACGAGGTTGCCCACCCTCTGCGATTTTCAGAGGTGGGTGCCTGTGCTGCCGACACTGTCAAAACTTGCCGCTTTAGACCTACTGAATTTCAGGAATAACTCAGAAAAGGGTGGGCCAGTCCCCGTCGGGATACATTTTACTTTCGACAGTCGATGCAGACAAAAGGGATGGTCATGCGAAGTTCGCCCCGCTTTGCCTGTTGGTTGAGGCGATCCTCAATTTCGGCAAATACGCGCTCCACGCGCTCAGGCCGCACCACATCCCGCCATGGTGGCAGGAAATAAAGGTTGATGTCATGGTGCCTGAAAAACGCCGTCCCATCGAGATAGTTAAGAGTGAAAGAATCCTGCCGCGACGAGACAATGGTGAAACCTGCGGCGCGAATCCATGCTTCCGTGGTCGCCAGCGGCTTGCGCTTGACATAGATGTGCTCATGCATGGCCGTGATCTCGCCAGTCAGAGATAAATCCCGCAGCACCGCTTCGAAGACCGAATAGAACTCCTTCATGGTTTCTGGCAGGTTGACAGTCAGGACCACCTGGGCGCCGGGCCGGGCGATACGGAAGCATTCTCGCAATACCTGTTCCGCGTCGGAAACGTTATTGATGCCGTTGTTGGAGACGATAAGATCGACCGAAGAATCCGCCAGGGCGATGTGCTCAGCAGGACTGGCCAGGAAGCGTACGTTGCCGAGCTCAAGTGCAGCTGCTTTGGCGCGGGCAAGAGCAAGAATATCGTTGTCGGGATCGATACCGTACAGGGTGCTCGAAGGGTCCAACCTTTTCGCGAGCTCAATGAGCGGGAAGCCGCCGCCAGTGCCGATATCGACAACGGTGATGCCGTGGCGGAGCCGGACGGTGTCCAGGAGCTTCAGGCCGAACGGAGCCGACCACAGGCAGAGATCGTCGTAGATGAGAGCGGGACCCGACATGATCAAACATTCTTAACGATGGCGTTGCCGCAACGACTCCCAGCTTCCATCCGCCGTCCAACCTCCATCGACCACAAGCGCATGCCCATTGATATAGCCGCTCTGCTTTTCGTCTGCAAGAAAAAGGATGGCAGATGAAATATCGTCCGCATTCGCGAAGCGTCCCATGGGTACGCGGCCGATGATGTCCGCGTCGCTATAGCCACCGGCGGCCTGATCCGCCACGTCCATATCGGTCTTAACCCAAGCTGGACAAACGGCGTTCACTCGCACACCGCGCCCGCCCCACTCGGCTGCGAGCGTCCTCGTCAAACCAATCAATCCATGCTTGGACGCGTTGTAAGCCGCCCTGTCCGCAATGCCCACGAGTCCGGCAATCGACGCCACATTGATAATGCAGCCGTGCCCGGCTGCAAGCATCTTCGTCCCAAATGCTCTGGCGAGAAGAAACGGTGCTACCAGATTCACTTCCAGCACTCGGCGATAGTCCGCACCCGAAATCTTCTCCGCGGGAGCAATGAAACTAATTCCGGCATTGTTAATCAGCACGTCTGTCCGACCCCAGACATCGTACACTTTGCGAACAAATTTCTCGACAACTGCTTCGTCGGCGATATTACCAGCGTGGAAAGTGACCTCACCTCCCTTGGACTGTATAGCTTCGATCGTTGCCTCGGCCGCGTGCAAATCATTGACTGCCACTCGGTAATGCTGTTCCGCCAACTGCTCGGCCACCCTGCGCCCGATCCCTCGTGCTGCCCCAGTCACCACTGCTACGCGTTTTTCTTCAGCCATGTCAGCCCTTCCCTGGGTTCCTCCATTTGTTCTCGACTATCCAGTTCTGTCCTAAACCTCGCCTTTTTCTCCTAAATCAAACTTGCGAAAAACCCTGCAATGTCGCGGGCGAGAGCCACTGGTTCTTCTGTGGGTGCGAAATGCCCGCCGCGCTCCATGGGTGTCCATTGCTGAATGTTATATAGGCGCTCAGCCCACTCGCGCGGTGGATCTCCTTCGAAGGCGTATTGAGATATGAAGTTGGCGATGGCAGTGGGTGGGCGGACGAAGTCTTCCAGTCCAAGCGTAATCCCGTGCCAGCGGTTATCGAAATAGTCGCGCATGGAACTCGTAATGGTTCCAGTGACCCAGTACAGAGTCACGAGAGTCAGCAAGAAATCACGTGGGATGCGTGCTTCGAGGTCGCCACGACAGTCACTCCAGGATCTCCATTTTTCGGCAATCCATGCAGCCAGTCCGGCGGGAGAGTCGTTGAGCGAATACCCGAGTGTCTGCGGTTTTGTCGACTGGATGGCTTTGTAGCCACCTTCAGATTCCCGCCACCGGTCGGAAGTGGCGAGATACGCTTTTTCCGCCGGCGATAACGGTCGTGATCCGGGACCCGTGTAAGGGGCAAGCTCCAGGTTGGACAGGTGGATTCCGATGATTGGATCCGGCTTGTCGAGTGCCATCAGCGTGGCCACCCCGGCGCCAAAGTCGCCGCCACCCGCCCCATAGCGCTCGTATCCAAGGGCAGTCATGAGCCGGTGCCAAAGTGTCGATACATATCGGTAGTTCACTCCGACGCGCCTCGGACGCTCCGAGAAACCGTAGCCTGGTAGTGATGGGATGACCAGATCGAATGCGGGGCCGTCGATGCCGTGCCCGGCCGGATCCGTGAGCAGTGGAACGAGTGGAAGGTACTCGACGAACGCGCTGGGCCAACCGTGCGTTAGTATCAGCGGAATCCCACGACCGCCTCGCGCTCGTGCATGCACGAAGTGGATATGAACGCCATCGATCTCTATGCGGAACTGCGCCAGTTCCCCGAGTCTTTGCTCCTGAGCGCGCCAGTCGAATTCCTTGGCCCAATAATCCATCAAATTCCGCAGCCATTCGAGATCCGTCCCCTGCGACCATGGAGCGCCAGGTGCGCTATCCGGCCAACGCGTGTTCCGAATGCGTGTCTTAAGATCTGAGAGGACGTGCTCGGCGACCGCTACCTTGAAGGGCTCTATACGCAATCTTGGACTCCTCGTGAGTAAAAGATAGATTCCAACTCAGAATACTTGAATCTGCCCGAAAGCATCGCGTTTACGGCAAGCGCTTTCTTGCCGGGTGCTTTGCTGCTTGCGGTTTTTCGCGAGGGGGGTGCTGGCGGTCGGTACTTGAATCTGGCATGTCGGGTCCAGTCCCTGATTCGTTGACTTCGCGTCCCCTCACGCCTAACATGGCAGCCGGACCTCATCGTCTATGATCGGCGAGACTGTCTCTCACTGGGAACAGCCGCTCACCGGCGGAGATCCACACCAAGTCACCAAGTTCGCATCCGGACGAATCTTCAGCTTCGCCTGGTCCCGCGACGGCAAACAACTCCTGGTGTCGAAAGGCAACGAGAGCAGCGACGTAATCCTCATCAGCAATTTCCGGTAACCACTTCCCTCATTGATAAGGAGAAGACGCCATGCCTCTAAAGAACCCTCCCCATCCAGGAGATTTCATTCGGACGGAGATTATCGAGCCTGCCGGTCTGTCGGTAACGGCAGCAGCGGCGGCGCTTCGGGTTTCGCGGCCGGCGCTGTCTACTCTGCTGAATGGCAGGGCTGACCTCTCGGGCGATATGGCGCTGCGCATTGAGAAAGCTTTTGGAGTGAGGATGGACACGCTCATGCGGATGCAGGCCTCATACAACATTGCCCAAACCCGCAAACGTGAGAAGCAGATCCATGTACGGCGGATTCAGCCAATGGCCGGCATTCACGCCTAAACAACGGTTCGCTATTCCGACTCGACGTCTAATACGTGGATGGTCTCGGTTTTTGGATCCAGGATGCCGTGGACCTTCACCTTTTCGCCGACGTAGCCACTGGGCATGTCCTGGTTGTCGAGATGATAGACGTGACTCTTGGACGCCAGTACGAACTTTCCTCCCAGGTGGATGATGCAATACTGCGCGCATGAAGCCGCCGTCTTGCCAGCCTCTCCGGACTTCGACTTCAGCATCTCCTGGTGGGACTGCGTCAGGGAATGAACATTGAGGGCACACTGGCTGTCCGTGATCTCGCCGTGAAAAGTTTTGGACTCCTCGTCGCCCGCATACGCTGCGAGCGACAGCGCCAGCGCCCATGCCGTACTCCAAACTATGATTCGATTCATTTCTCCTCCGAAAGATTACGGTGTCACCACAAACTTCATGAACATGCCTTCGTGCTCTTCGCTGCAGATTACGGTACAAACCACGACATACTCACCGGGTTCGACGGGAGCGATCATCGAAAACTCCTGCGTGCCCGGCTTCAGCAGCAGATCCCAGCCTTCAACCTTCGTCCGGTCTTTAGTCCGCAGCAGGGAGAAACCGTGAATCGATCCGTCCCGGTTCCACGATTTCCCCTTGCGCGCCGTGATCCGAAGCAGGATCTGTTCGCCAGCCTTCACCGCGATTTCCGGTTTCTTCTCGCCCGCAATCTTGTACCGGCTGTCTTTGTCCGCCAGCACTTCGATCACGTGAACCGGTGCAGCTAGCGCCTGGGCGCAAACGATCGCGCAACCCGCCAAAATGACTCCGCACAAATACCCGATCTCTCTCTTCACTGCGTCCTCGTCAGCCCCTACTGGGTCATGTAGAAGAGGACGAGGCGCATATCCTCGTCGGTGATGGTGGCGCGCACGCGCATGTGGCGGACAATGGTTGCCATCATGCGTGGCGGAAATTTTTGCGGGGCGGCGTGGCAGCGGCCGCAGTTTGCCCGGAAGCGCTTTTCGCCCTCCAGACGCATGGCGTCGGCTTGCGCGCTGTTTTGCGTGACCGGCGTTGTTGCAGTGTTTCCGCGAGGCGAATCTATCGCCACACCAATCACTGAAGTCAACGCCAGGACCGCGCTCACGATCATGATTCTTAGTCTCATGGCTGGCCCACTCTTCCTAACGGTACGACAAAACGGTACGCGATTCCGATCGTCCACAGGTTGAAATTGCCGTCAGGGTTGAATTGACGGCCATAGCTGGCTGTGGCCTTCAGTCCATCGCGCAGAAAATAGTTCAGTCCGAAGTCGTCTTCGCTGGTGTTCTCGTAGGGCAAAGCATAGCCTCCAGCCTGATATTGGTACGCACCCGCGAAGAACTGCTGGGCTCGTCCCACAACCTCGGTGCGGCGCATGGCTCGCTGCCAGAAGTGTGCCTGGCTGAGCCGGTACGCGGCCTCGATCCAATAGCCGCTCCCCGCGTGCGAGCGGGCATACTCGGAACGCACATTGAGCGGGAGCGTCGGCTGCCAGGCAAAATGGAATCCAAATGCATTCCAGTGTGTGCCCTCCAGCGACCTCTGCCAGGAAGTCCCCGCCTCGATTCGCGGACCAGGCAGGAACAAACCCACTCTTCCACCCGCCGTGCGATCGGAATCGACGGCATTCACAGTGCTCAGGGCAGAAAAGTAAGCAGCATAGTTCAGGTTGACTTTGGCGTTAAGCGGAAAACCGCCGCGCAGCATGCCTCCGTTACTCGATCCTGTTCCGATCGGAAAAATCAGAGGCTCTTCCTGCAGACTTCGGATCCAAACCGGATACAAGCGCTCGTTATAAATCCCAAAAGGAGTGAGGAACCGGCCGGCGGTAATCGTGACGTAAGGGTTGGCAATGTAATCCACCTGGAGGTAGTCGAGTTCCTTCTGAATCTGCCCGCCGAACGGCCCGTTTCCGTTCTTGCGCTCAAAGTCACCTTCGAAATCGCCCCGCGCTTCGATCAGCGAGCGCTCGCCCAGCGGAAGCAAAAGGACGGGGCTAATCACCGGAGCGAGGTCGACCTTGCCACCCTGCACGTTGGTGAAGTAACCCGCATCTCCTGTAAGGATGGGGACTGGACTTTCAGACGAAGATGTTTGGGCACGCAACAGCGCAGGCAAGCAGAAAAGGAGTAACAGGCACGCGGGCGAGACGGAAACCCGCATCCACCGGTGCGCCGGGCTTTGTACAGAGGACTTCACAACCCATCCAACTTCCCCGCTACTTGATTGAGGTCATTGTGCGGTATGCGGGCAATCCCCGAAAGGTAACGGAAGTAATCCCGATGCGGTGATTGGTAAACCCTCGGGTCCGGCATGGCAGTCCTAGCCGATCCTCCAGTTCCCTCCTAGCCGTTTGGCGGATGCGCGATTCTCGTCTGCATCGCATGATCAGATTCGCACGATATCAATCAGGGAGAGTGAAATGGCTTCGGTAATAACCAGCTTTTCGCAAGAACTCGCCGCTGCAGCCGAGCAAGTGGGATCAACAGTCGTCACGGTTCAGGCCAGGCATCGCGTGCCCTCCAGCGGGATTCATTGGCGCAAAGGAATCGTGGTCACTGCCAACCACACGGTACGGCGTGAGGAGGACATTACCGTTCTCATCCATGGCAAAAAGCGCGTCACGGCAAAACTCGCAGGCCGCGACTCCGGCACCGATCTCGCGGTTTTGAAATTCGATCAGGATGCCGGCCTTCCCGTTCCGCAGTTCGCCGATGCCGCGACTTTGAAACTCGCGAACGTTGTGCTCGCGCTGGGCCGCACCCGCTTCGGAGACCTGGTGGCCAGCGCCGGAATCATTGGAGGTCTGGGCGGCGAGTGGCGTACTTGGCGCGGCGGCCGAGTCGAGCAGAGCATCCGCCTCGATCTTGCCCTCTACTCCGGATTTTCCGGAGGCCCACTCGTCAATCCCGAGGGCAAAGTTCTCGGCCTCAACACCAACGGCTTCGGTCGCGGACGCGCGGTGACCATTTCGGTGGCAACGGTCGACCGCACCGTCGACGAACTTCTCAAGAAGGGATACATCGCTCGTCCTTACCTCGGAATCGCCATGCAGCCAGTCGCGGTTCCTGAAGCGCTGCGCGGCAAACTGAAGTCGGCGGCGGCGGGCGGCTTGATGGTCCTGCATGTCGAACCGGGCGGGCCTGCCCACGGCGCTGGAATCCTTCTGGGCGATGTGATCGTCGAATTACAAGGCAAACCTATTTTGGACACGGAGCATGTTCAGGATTTGTTGGCCACGGCAAAAGTCAACGAGAAGGTAGGAGCAACCGTAATCCGCGGAGGCTCACCGGTCGAGCTCTCGATCACCCTGGGAGAGCGCCCGGCGAAATAGTCGGGGGCGCTACGCAAGGTGCCGGGCCGGCTTACCGCGATCGAGTTAGTTTGAGATGACAAAGAAAAACGGCGGCAGAACCATTACTGTGTTGTTGGCCGCTGCCTCCGCGGTCCGGCGTGCCGGATTGGAAAGTTTGGTCGAGACGGCTCCGTTGCTCAAGCTGGTGGGCAGTCTCCAAGGCACGCTCGCGGTCGCGCAATACGCCGCTCAGCTCCAGCCGGACGTCATATTGCTTGACCTGGAGACAACAGATCGGCGGCTCGAATCCGGCTCTGCGCCCGCGCTGCCTCGAGTTCCGGGAAGCATCCCCATCGTCTGTTTGACTGACGAACCTTCCCCGGATTGGACAGCCCACGCCCTGCGGTCCGGAGTAAAAGCAATTCTCCCCCGCGACTCTGGCATGGACGAGATTCTGGCGGCCATCCAGGCGGCCCACGCCGGTTTGGTATTACTCGATTCTGCGGTGAGTCAGGACCTAGCCGCTCGTATTCCCGCGTCGGCCGCTCAGCTGGCACGCACGCTGGACGACCTGACTCCCCGCGAGACTGAAGTGCTGCGCATGCTCGCTGAGGGGCTCGGCAACCGCGAAATGGCATCCCGGCTGGGCATCTCCAACCACACCATCAAGTTCCACATCAGCTCCATCCTCGACAAGCTGGGGGCATCCACTCGTACGGAAGCGGTGACCATGGGCATCCGCATGGGAATTATCCTGCTTTAACCCACTCACGAATTCCAGTCTGCCCCGTCTAATCCGTGTCGAACGGAGGAACCATGAACCGCCAACGTCGTCTTGCCACCTGGATCGGAACCATTCTCGGCACCCTTTGCGCTCTGCTGATTGCCGTCGCTCAAGGACACGCCTCCGAGCACAGGCAGTTCACCGAGGAATTTCATCAGACCTATCCTTTATCTGCTGGAGGCCGAATCGAGCTCGACAATATTAATGGTGCGGTGCACATCACAGCCTGGGACCAAAACGAGGTCAAGGTTGACGCGGTGAAGTACGCCGGCACCAAGCAGCGGCTGGATGAGGCCAAGATCGAGGTCGAAGCCGGCACCGACTACGTCTCCATCCGTACCAAATACCCGAATCACGATCATACATTTAACGGCGGCTGGAACGATCCTGCTGGAGTTGAGTACACGCTGATGGTCCCTCGCGGTGCACGCCTTGACGAGATCAAGCTGATCAACGGTGGTTTGGACATCCACGGAGTCACCGCCGAGGTTCGCGCTTCCTGCATCAACGGGCGCATGGTCGCCGAGGGATTGCAGGGCCGGGTCAAACTCGAAACCATCAATGGCCGGATGGAAGCGCACTTCGACCACCTGGCAAATTCGCCGGTTGAACTAACTTCGGTGAACGGAAGCCTGGAGCTGATTCTGCCTTCCGACGCCAAGGCGGAACTGGAGGCTTCGACGGTGTCGGGCGGAATCGAAGATGACTTCGGTCTGCACGTGCGGCATCACCGCTTCGTGGGCCACGATCTGCGCGGCGAACTCGGCGGTGGCGGAACTCACATCCGCCTCTCCAACGTGAATGGACGAATCGAGATTCGTCACGCCAACGACGGCCACCCGATCAGTTCGGTCCGAGACTTGAGCCACGACGACCGCGATGATCGCAACGACAACGATGACGACGAGATCTAAGGCGTGGGGGACAACCGCCCTCGGCTGCCCCAGCAAGCGCTACTTGAACCAGTGATAACCCACAGTCACTTGCACCCCATTGAACTCAGTATTCCGCACTCCCAAGTTGGCATTTGAGACGTGCCACCAATAGCCGCCCAAATCCAGCGACTGCCGCCTTCGGGTAAACAGGTGAACCCCGCCTCCCCCTTTAGCCATGAAGTTAAAGTTTGAGGTGTCACCCGGTGGCAGGTTGACCGGCGTACGAACCGCTCCTCCTCCCAACTCGAGGTAGGGCGCCACGCGGCCTTTGTGCAAGCTGGAGTTCCAGCGCAGAATCACGGGATCAAAAGCAATCCCATGAGTCCGTTGATTTCCGTACGTAATAAACAAAGGGACAACGTCGAATCCGTATTCCAGGTGGCCACGGCGCCAGCCTCGACCGATTTCCGGGGTGATCCTGCGGCCGAGGAAAAAACCCGCAGTCCAGATTTGTGCCTCAGAAAAAGAGTTGGTGTTCTCTTCCCCGGTGGCGCCGCCAGTCCAAATTCCGATGTCCCAGTTTGCCGACAATGGCGCGGGCAACGGGCGCTCCTGTGCGCCTGCGAAAGCGCTCGCCAGCAGCAGAATCAGGCCGGCCCTCAGCTTGCGAGATCCGGCGCCAAGCTGCGACGACCACATAATCCGGCTCAAAGTCACGGCACCGCCGCTGGAGAGCACGGGGATTCCGCTCGGTAAAAAAGTTGGCCACGCCTCATCGTTGCCGTGATATTATACAACGGTAGGACATAACTGCGTGCTAATAAGCAAACCGGCGTAGCCTTCGGGCTGCGCTTTTTTGTTGTTGCAAGAAAGCTGGACGAAAGGACATTCGGATGACCATAGCAATCGAAGAGTCGGGGATTTCAATATTTGCGGCTGCAGGGTGGGTGGAAGAAATAGAAGCTTCCGATGACACGCAGAAGTGGGCCGGCGAACAAGCCGAGGCGGCTTTCCTGAATAAGGCAACCAGCCTCGGATTGAGCGTGTCCAAACCCTGGGGCGACAGCGAGCGTTATGACTTGATCGTCGGCTCCGGGTCGCGCTTGTCGCGCGTGCAGGTGAAGTCAACGCAGTACGAATACCCGGCAAAACACAGGTACAGCATCCGTAACCTCCACCATGGGACGCTCTACACGGAGGAAGAGATCGATTTTCTGGTGGTCTACATTGTGCCTCTCGATCTGTGGTACGTGATTCCGGTGAGTGCTTTCACCAACCGCACCACTTTGCGCTTCTATCCCAGGACAACCAATTCGCGCGGAAGCCTCGAGAAATATCGCGAAGCCTGGTGGCGCCTGCAGGCTAGAAAGGTAGCGAATCGCCGCTAACCCACTGTCCTCCCGAGCGGAGTCGAGGAACCTTGCGTGTATTGTGTCCGGCGGCAAGTCCGTAGCCGCGAAGCGGCGTAAGAATGCAGCCCACGGCGTAAGCCGTGGGTAAAAGTGGAAAACGGATGAAGCCCCGGCGGGGCGAAAGATAAGTTTTCACGGGGGCGGCCCAGGCTTTCACCCCATCCAAAGGCGGGTGCCCCGTCCTTCTCGCGTTCTTTGCGAGAGGGCGGGGCTCTTAGAGGCCCGTACACGACCGCAAGACTTGTGGACTTTGTATTTCTGATGTTCATGCGTCACAGCGGAAACGTGGCACCAAGAAGTAACCTCGATCTCATGCCATGGGGACTTAAGAGATACCAGCATACTGGTGACCTTCATTTCATTACGTTCAGTTGTTATCGCCGCGCGCCGTTGCTCGGAAGCGGGTCGGCGCGCGACACATTCGTTGTCACGCTGGAAAGAGTACGCCGCTGGTACGGATTCTACTTGATTGGATTTGTCGTGATGCCCGAGCACGTACATCTGTTGCAGAGCGAGCCGGAGCGAGGCAACTTGGCGGTGGTGCTGCAAATGCTCAAGCAGATTGTTTCGCAAAAACTGAATGAACGCGCGACAACTTCCTTCTGGCAGCCTCGGTACTACGACTTCAACATTTGGCGTGAATCGAAACTGACCGAGAAATTGGATTATATGCATCAAAACCCGGTCC
>Ga0210410_10004383_pt1 | contig 12379 bp, 16 predicted proteins | sample IncBWC4MmetaG_FD_161058 | JGI IMG/M metagenome (GOLD analysis project Ga0210410, IMG submission 161058) | Forest soil microbial communities from Barre Woods Harvard Forest LTER site, Petersham, Massachusetts, United States - Inc-BW-C-4-M | ecosystem: Environmental > Terrestrial > Soil >... | reverse complement strand
GGTCCTGAGCAGACCCCATTACCACGGCCCGGTCGCGGCACCGGGAATCAGCACGTACGTGGCTGGGCCAGCCTCCGCAGGCGTCACGAGGAACCCCGCTGCGCGAACTCCTCGGCGTTCGTGCCGCCCGGGAAGCGAGTCTGGAAGTCGAGCACGCCGACCCAGGTCGGCCGCACCGCGATCCGCGCCATCCGCGTGCCGGGATGGTCAAGCTGCGCCAGCAGGGCGGCAGCTTGCTCCTCGCCGCCGTAGCGGCGCTGGGCCAGCGCGTACTCGGGGACGATCCCGTCGACGTCGGTCACCGACGCGCGACCGCGCACGAGCAGCACCTCGGGTGGCTGCGACGCCGCGTCGATCGTGATCGCGACGGCCGACCTGGCCCGCAGCGCGCGGATCTTGCGCGCGCCGGCGAACGTCGAGAGCACGAGCTCCTCGCCGGTCCAGTGGAACAGCATCGGGAACACGCGCGGCGTGCCGTCGGAGGCCACGTAGGCGAGACGGGCCAGCTCGGTCGAGGCGAGCAGCCGCTGCGCCACGTCGCTGGCGAGCAAGCCGACGTCGCCTTGCCGCAACGCCATTGGGTCCATTGAGAGTTTGGCCGTCAAGAAGATGCTCCCGAAAGTTGCTCCTAGAACAGGAGCATACTCTACTAGGTCCGGAGTATTCGCTGGTGACAGAGGACACGGGTATCCTTCATCGATGAGATGGCGAGTGCCCGCACCTACAACGACCTCTGCGGGGTCGCCCGCGGCCTCGATGTCGTCGGAGAGCGCTGGGCGCTGCTGGTGGTGCGCGAGCTGCTGCTCGGTCCGAAGCGCTTCACCGACCTGTCCCGCGGGCTGGCCGGCGCCAGCCAGAACGTGCTGACGCAGCGTCTGCGCGAGCTGGAGGACAGCGGCGTCGTGCAGCGCCGCAGGCTCGGCCCCCCGACCGGCGCCTGGGTCTATGAGCTGACCGAGTGGGGCGCCGAGCTCGAGCCCGTGCTCGACCAGCTCGGGCGCTGGGGCAGCCGCGCGCCGGCGCCGCCCAGCGCCGGGATCGGCGTCGACGCCCTGATCCTCGCCCTCAAGACGGCATTCGACCCGCTCGCCGCCGGGGACCTGAACGCAAGCTACGAGTTGCGCTTCGACGCCGACCGCATCTGCGTGGACGTCGCCGAGGGCGAGATCGAGCTCGCGCGCGGCAGCGCCGTAGACCCCGACGCAATCCTCACGACGAACGTCGCCACGCTCCTGATACTGGCCTTCGCCGACCATCCGATCGACGACGCACTGCGCACCGGAGAGCTGACGGTCAGCGGCGATCCCGAGGCCGTCGCGCGCCTCGTCGGGGCCTTTTCACGCCCCGCACCCCACGCCGAGAGCGCGTAGCCCACAGGGGAGTCCGAGATGCTCAGCGCGACGCGGGTGTCTCACCATGGTCTGGCCCGAAGCCGAGCGACAGGGTCAGGCGCGCCCCGGTTTCATCGTGAGCGTAGGTGACCTCGCCGGTCAGTCCGCTCAGCTCGCCCGTGCCGGAGCCCGGGACGACATGCCCGAACGTCCGCGACGTCGCGTCGCCGGCAACGCCACCGTGCTGCAGGACGAACGTTCCCCCGCGACCGTCGATGACGCCGTCGACCCGCTCCGACGCGACATAGCCGCGACCGTCGTCGCCCTGGGCGGTGAGCAACTCCGCGACGCTCGTGCCTTCGAGCGCGCCGCTGAAGCGCTTGCGCACCGTGGCGCGCGTCAATCGCGGCCCGTCGGCTGGCTCGTCGTAGGGACGCTCGTCCCAGTCGGTGATCTCGAAGGTCGCTGTGACCGTCGTGTGCGTGACGTCGTTCATCGCGCCGATGCTAGGAGCAGCGCGCCGCACCCGTCTTGGAGAAACGCGCCATCGAAGCCGTACGATCGAGCCTCATGCGCGGTCAAAGGGTCACGCAGCCTCGCGGCGTCCTGCACGGTCCACCGGCAGGTTCATGGACCCTGCACCGCTGGGATCCACATCCGTCGCTAGCCCCGTACGTTGCGTGGCACTGGGCGGTCCGCTGGGACCTGCGCGGACATCCGCCACATCGACAGGTCACGCTGCCACATCTCTCCGCGCACCTCGTCGTCGAGGACGGCGAGGCGGCGTTCCATGGACCGCCGCACCAGCGCTTCGAGCGGATCCTGACCGGTGCCGGCCAAGCGATCGGCGTGCGCTTTCGCGCCGGTGGCCTGCGGCCGCTACTGAGCACGTCGATCGGGACGATCGCGAACCGGCGCCTGCCGACCTCAGCGCTCCCCGGGTTGGACCTCCGCGACCTCGCGCGCGCCGTCAACGAGTGCACGGACCTGGACGGCGCGGTGGCGCGGATCGAGGCCCGGCTGCTCCCGCTGCTGCCGGCCGAGCCCGATCCCTCGCTGGCCCTCGTCGAGCACGCCGTGACGCTGCTGACCGGCGACCCCCGGATCATGCGCGTCCGCGATCTCGCCGATCGACTCGCGATCAGCACGCGCACCCTCCAGCGCCTGTTCGCGCAGTACGCCGGGATCGGACCCGCGTCGGTGATTCGGCGCAACCGCATCCACGACGCGATCGCCTACGCCAACACTGCCGAGCATGTCGACTGGGCGCGCGTCGCCGCAGAGCTGGGCTACTGCGACCAAGCCCACCTCGTCCGCGACTTCAACACGATGGTCGGGACATCACCTGCCAGATATGCCGCCGAACTCGCACCATCAGCAGGAGACTGACCACCGCTACTGCCAGTTAACGAAGAAAAGCCTACAAACGCAGGCTTTTCTTGATAGCGGGGGCGGGATTCGAACCCGCGACCTTCGGGTTATGAGCCCGATACTGGCAGTCTGATACACGGAGTTGCGGGCGATCTAGTGAGCCAGAAGTGCCCGTATCTACTGGCGATAGACCGAGTTTGGTACTCCCTCTGGTACTCCCGGTCAGTGCTGGTACTCCCGTCCATTTTCTTGGTACTCCCGCTCGCGAGCAAGGTACGCTGACGGCATGAGCAGCGTCGCCCCAGCGATCGTGATCGTCCCCGCGAAGCAGGGCGACGGCGCGTTTTTCGAGGCGAAGTGGCGCGACCGCGACGGCCGCCAGGTGAAGCGGCGCGTCGGGCGAGCCTGGATCGAGCGCGACGGAGCGAACGGCTGGCGCAAGCGCCGTGGCCGCACACCGGCCGGATGGCTGGACGAGCGCACGGTCCATGTCGCCGCCGCCGAGCTGGTCGATCGCGTCGAGCGCGAGCGCGCGGAGGCAGCCCAGGCCGCCGCACAGGCCGAGGCCGTAACGTTCCGCCGCGTCGCCCACGAGTGGCTGGCATGGCGAGGCGACGTGAAGGGCGGCGCTCCGTCGACGCTGCGCGACAACGAGGCCCTGTTGCGTGAGCCGGGTACGCCCTTCAAGCGCGGCGCCGGCGTCTCCCCCGGCCGCATCATGAAGCGCTTCGGCGATATGCCGCCGGAGACGATCACGACGCGCGACGCGTCTGAGTTCCTGCGCGAGCTGGACGGCGCCGGCATTGCGCCGAAGACCGTCAACAAGTACCGCGAGCTGCTGCACGCGATCTTCAACTACGCGATGCGCTCAGACACCCACGGCGACCGCGTGAGACGGAATCCGGTCACTGAGACAGACAAGCGTCGGCAGCCGCCGCCGGCGCCGCTCGACCACTACGAGCGTCACGAGATCGAGGCTCTGGTGCGCGTGTGCGAGCAGGGTCGCCACCGTGCGCCGAGGCACTACAAGGGCCGCCCGGTGGTCGAGAGCACCGACGAGCGGGCAGCCCAGCAAGCCGAGGACCGCCAGGACGCCGCCGCGTTCGCGCTGATGTTCTACTCGGGCCTGCGACTCGGCGAGCTGCTGGCGCTCCGCTGGCGCCACGTCCGGTTCCTGCCCGACCTCTCAGGCGTGATCGTCACCGTCGAGACGGCCGTGAGTGCCGACATCGAGAAGGCACCCAAGAGCGGCCGGTCCCGCGATGTGCCCGTTGCTCGTCCCGCCGCCGAGGCCCTTGCGCGGCTCGGCCAGCGCGACGACTTCACGGCGCCTGATGACTACGTGTTCTGCAACCGCTTCGGCCAGCGGCTGGACGGCTCCGCACTGCGCCGCCGCTACAAGCGCGCCGCAGCCGCCGCCGAGCTTCGCCCCCTCCGGCTCCACGGCCTCCGACACGCGGCCGGGTCAGTGCTCGCGCGCAACAACGTGGACCTCATCACGATCCGCGACTTCTACGGCCACGCGAGCCTGTCCACCACCAACCGCTACCTGCACTCCAAGCTCGATGCCGACGCGGTGGCCGCGATGAACGCGGCGCATGGCATCGACGCATAGCACCGCAGACCAGCTAGCGCCGGCGCGCTGTCTTGAGCTTGAGGCGCGCGACCTCCAGCTCCACATGCGCGATCCGCTCGGCGCTCCGCGCCTGTGTGCGTGCGATATGCCGCTGTATCTCTGCAGTGCGCCGATTCTCGACGGCAGTCGTTGCGTTCGCCTGCGCCGCCTCACGATTCTGAACCGCCGTGAGATAGGTAACGACGGCTGTCGGCACGCCCAGGAGCGCGACCAGTACACCCACCAGAGCGATGACCCTCGAACTCGCCGACAGGTGCTCGCTGCCGTGTGATCTCTCAGACCACTCTGTCGAGGACCATGAGCGCCCTCGCGTATAGCGGGTGCGCACTTCCACTTCGGCTCCTTGGACACGATGCAGGGCGGATCCGGCGGGCTAGACCCGCCGCTTGATTGCCCCCTGATGAAGTGCCTCGGGGTCTATGTGGCTGTGCTGAACCTGATCGTACAGCAGACCGTTCCGACCCACGTCATCCCGCCCGATGCTCCGGCAATACGCGCGCTACTGGCTGCGGCGCGCTATCGACCGCGAAGCCGCGCTTCTACATCGTCGCGCAGGAAGCGCACGGTGCGGCCGAGACGCGCGCACGGCAGCTCGCCGCGTCGGGCGAGTTCGTAGACGGTGGACTTCGGCAACGCCAGCACGATGGCGACCTCGGCCGCCGTCATCACGTCCTCGCGGGTGAGCCGTCGCCGCTGAGGCGGTCGTGGGGTCAGGTCGAGCTGTGCGCGGTCGGCTTCCACTCGCGTCACCTGCCCCGTCGTGCGCGGTCTTGCAGGCGGGCGGCGAAGCTGTCCAGCTCGTAGCCGAAGGCGAGCACTTCGCGCGGGTCGGCGTCGGTGCCGGCGGCGTCGAGGCGGGCGCGCCACGCGATGAAGGCGGCGGTCTGCTCGGCCAGGTAAGCGTCGCCGTCGAGGTCGTCGGGGAGGTGGCGCAGCTCGCGCGGGTAGCGGGCGCGCAGCGCGTCGATCCCGTCCGCGGGCGCGTCGGCGGCGGGCGCCGGCCGGCGCTTCGCGCCTCGCGCGCGCGGTGGGCCGGCGCGGCGCGCCGGCGGGGTGTCGAGCTGTGCGCCGTGGTCGGCGAGCCCCGCGCGCACGAGGCGGCCAGCGGTGGTGGCGATCGGCTCGCCAGCCTCGTGGGCAAGCTGCTGCAGGGCGTCTCGCTCGCCGATCGCGAGGCTGATCGCGACGCGCTTGGCGGCGGTGCTCATGGCGCGATCTCCGGTGCGCGGTCGATCGCGGGCGCGGGCAGGCGCTCGGGCGGCCGGGGCGGTCCGAAGCGCTCGACGTGCTCGCGTCCTCGCTGCTCGCCAGGGTCGCGGTAGGGGTCTTCGAGCGGCTGTGAGATTGAAGGCGTCTGCGCGTCGCTGCGCTCGACGCGGGCGGCGAGCTGCTGCACGCGCTCGGCGTCCTCGGGCGAGTCGAGGTCTTCGCGCGAGACGTGAAACTCGATCCGATCCGTCGCGCGGGACGCCTGCACGTAGACGCCCTCGCGCGAGGTCTGCCAGCCGCCCGTGAGCGCGACGCCGCACTGGACGGTCGCGCCCTGCTCGCGCACGACGTGGCCCGCATAGGCGAGCCGCAGCCCGTCGAGCTGGTCGGCGTCGAGCTGCACGGTGCGGCCGGCGTCGAGCTGCACGGAGAGCGTGCCGTGCTCGGGGTCGGCGGTCGTGATGGTGCCGCGCTGTCCGTTCTCGACGCGCGGGCCGCCGTCGCCAAGCCGCATCGGTTCGGTCCAGACGACGCGATCGTGTCCGTGGAGGCGGTGGCCGTCCGGGTGCTCGACCGACTGCGGGGTCAGCTCGCCGCGCTCGGCGCGGAGAGCCTGCACGCGCAGGTTCAGCGTGTCGATCTCGACGTTGGAGGCGTCGGACATCAGCGCGACGCGCTCGTGCCCGTGCTCGCGCGCCAGCTCGTCGTAGCGGTGCGCGGCGTGCTCGACCGCCTGCTCGCGCGTGTGTCGGCGAACCGCAGATCGCCGCGGGCGTAGAAGTGCGCCAGCGCCTTCGCCGGGTCGCCCTCGCGCAGCTCGCGCCACGCTTCCCGCGTCGCCGGATCTTCGGTCCGGCGGACTTCCGCGAGCTGTGCGGTCGGGACGCGCTCGGCGGCGTGCTCGAACATGCCGCCGGGGCCGATGGCGGGGAGCTGGCGGTGGTCCCCGATCGCGACCAGGCGCCCGCCGCGCTCGTCTACTGCGGCTACGAGGGGAGCCAGGCGGGCGGTGTCGCCCATCCCGGCCTCATCGACATACACGGTGGTTCGGTGGTCGACGTGCAGCCGACCGGCGTCGAGCGCGGTCACGAAGCTGTCGATCGTGCGCGTGCGGCCCTCCAGCGCCGGAGAGGCTTCGCCGAGGCGCTGCGCAGTACGCCCGGCGACCGCGACGCCGTAGACCTCCCGGCCGGCTTCCTGCTCGGCCTGCGCGGCGGCGTCGATCACAACGCCCTTCCCCGTGCCGGCCGGGCCGATCAGCACGGCGGCGCGGCCGGGGCCGGTGATCGTCTCCACCGCGCTCCGCTGCTCGGGCGACAGCTCGCCGCCAAGACGCTGCTCGACCGTCGCGATGCCGCGCTCGCGCGCGGCCGTGTCGATCGCCTGCGCGCGGTCGCCGGCCATGTCGACAAGGCGGCGGTCGATGTCCTGCTCGGCGGCGCGCACGCGGGCCGTGGTCATGCGGCCGTCTGCGAGATCCAGCACGCGGGCCGTCGCGGCGCAGCTCCTCGCGTGCAGCGAGCGCGTCGCGGGGCGCGAGCCCGGCGCCGGCGGCCGCCTCGAGCGCGGCCGTGCGCAGCTCGGCGTCGGTGAAGATCGCCCGCTTCGCGGTCGCCGCCTCCTCGACGCGCTCGGCCCAGCGCTCGGGACCGGCAGCCGGCGCCCGGCCGTCGTGGCGCGCATGGTCGATCGCCTCGCGCGAGGTGCCGGCCTCGTGGCCGGTGTCGGTCCAGGCACGGTCCAGCTCGGCGCGGTCGCGCGGGAGCGGCTGCTTGCGCGAGCGGGTCTTGACCGCCATGTCGCGCAGCTCGCCGCGCTCAGGGTCGCGGCCGTATCTGCCGCGGAACTCGCGCGTGGCGCGCGTGACCTCGGCGGTGCGCTTCGAGAATGCCTGCTCGGCCTTCTCCTCGATCCCGCTGACCGAGAAGTAGCGGCCGTCTCTGCCGGCCGGCGCGATCTCGTAGCCGAGCTCGCGCATCTCGTGCGCGAGGTGCGCGCGGTAGAAGGCGCCGACCTCGCGCGCCGCAGCGGAACGCCGGCCGGGAGCGCACCGCGGCCGTCGAGCCGTCCGCGCGCTCAACCGAGGTGATGACGACGTGGGTGTGCAGCTGCGGGTCGGGGACCGCGGCGCCGACGCCGCGCGCGGTCGTGTGCGTGAACGCGGCGGCGTGCAGGTGCGCCGCCGCGTCGGGCACGGTGCCGGTCGCGGGGTCGTAGCGGACCGTCAGCTCGACCGACTCGCGCAGGTAACCGAGGGCCGCGTCGACGGATGCCTCGTGCGCGGCCTCGATCCCGGCGCGATCGTCGCCGAGCGCCCACGCGACGCTGACGCCCTTCGGCGCCGAGAACGTCACATCCAAGCCGCCGGCACGCTCGCCGTCCGGGCCGGCGTTGCGCAACCACGTCGGCGCCTCGCGCGGCGAGTCGGGCCGGCGGCCCTCCATCATCGCGCGCAGCTCGCCGGACTCGACCCAGCCGGGCGTGATCCCGACGCGCGCGAGCGCGTCGGGATCACCGACCCAGCGGCCGGGCGCCTCAGCCGGCATCCCGTCCCGGCCCAGGTAGTAGTCGCCGGCCTCCGGCGCGACGGTCTTGCCGTCGAGGTAATCGGCGATGCCGACCGTCGAGGCGGCCGGGATGCTCGCGGCGGTCATCATCGCCGCGGTCGTCTCGGTCGGCGCGGCTGGCGCCGGTCGTTGAACAACGGCAGCCGGACGATCGCCGGCAGGTCGTTGCGGTGGATCATCACCGCATGCTCGTCCGGCAGCGTCGCGAGATCGACGGCGCCGGCCTTCGGCCGGTAGCCGTCGCGCTCGGAGCGCCCGCCGCCCATCCCGAGCCGGTCGGTGCTGTGCGTGACCTCGCGGACGTGCTCCTCGCCGAGCAGCGCCGCCAGCTCGTCGCGGGTCGCCTTGTCATGGATCGGCCCGACGAAGAGCTTGAACAGCGTGTTGGCGAGGATCGCGTCCGCGTCGTGGCCGTAGCGCTGTCTGAGCTGCGCGTTGGACTGGTACACCACCATCCAGCGACAGCCCCAGGATCGCGACACCGCGAGGTAGGTCGGCAGCTTGCGCAGCGGCGCGAGCTGCGCTGCCTCGTCGGCGAGGATCTTCACCAGCGGCACCGTCCGCGGGTCGGCGTAGCCCTGGGCGCGCTGCTCGCAGGCGCGCAGGAGGCTTCCGATCAGCCCGCCGAAGATCGGCGCGACGATCTCGCTGTTCGCCTCCGGCGCGACGAGGTACAGCGTGCCCTTGCCACGGATGAACCGCTCAACGTCGAACTCGTCGGCGTCCGCGGCGCACACCGCCGGGTGCTGATAAGCCGCGACGCACTGGCGCGCGGCCGTGATCGTGAACGACCGCTGCCGGTCGTGCAGATGCTGCATCGAGCGCAACTGCGCCGCGGCCTCCGGCGTGCGCCCGGCGACGATCTCCGCCGGCTCATCCAACGCCAGCACGCCGTCACCGGCCCCCAGCCACTCGTAGACCTGCCGCATGTTGCGCCCGGCGAGCGCGGCGGCGTGCAGCAGCGGCGGCAACAGGATCTCGGTCGCCTCCTTGTCGTAGAACTCCGCGCCCTCCCCGCGGCCCTGATGCGGGTTCGCGTCGTAGATCCAGCGGCCCATGTCCAACGCCGTCTCCCACGACTCGCAGCCGCGCAGCGGCGTCCACCGCACCGTCTCCCCATCCGCCGGATCGAGCCCGAGCTTCGGCGCGTAGATCCCGACCGGGCCGACCGCGCGACGCAGGTGCGCGGTCGCGTGGAACAGGTCGAGCTTGTTGGAGAGCACGACCGTCGCACCCTCGTGCTCGACCAGCGCCGTCGTGACGATCCAGCGCGTCTTGCCGCTGCCGGTCGGCGCGACCACCAGCGCGTGCAGCTCACGCAACGTCCGCAGGAACGTCCCGTGCAGCACACCGGCCGACCAGCTATCGCCGCCGGCCGGCTCCGGCATCCGCCGCTCGCCGGCCAGCAGCCGCATGACCCGGTTCTTGATCGTGCGCAGGCACGGGATCAAGCCCGCCGGCCCCGCTATGCCCATGTCCGGCAGCTCGGGCCGTTGCTGGTGCAGCAGATCCCGCGTCGCCGCCCACGCGCGCCGTCTCAGCTTCCAGCGCGGGTCCCACGAGCGCAGCCCGAATCTCGGCCGGCCCTTCCAGCGCTCCAACCGCACACCGGCCGCCAGCGCCACGACGAACGCCACCAGGCCGCCGGCCAGGTCGAGCACGACCTACGCGGCCGGCGGCGGCAGCAGCTCGGCGACCCCACGCCACGCCTCCGGCGCCACACTGCGATCCGACGAGAACAGCACATCGATCCCGCCGCCGATCGCGTCGGTCGGACTGAGCAGCATCGGCCGCGCGTGGATCAGCGACCACACGAACACCGGCCACTGAACCGCGAGGAACAGCACCACCACGAGCGCCGCCACGGCGCCGATGAACGCGAGCAGCATCGCCGGATCGAAGTCCGGCTCGTTACGACTGTTGGCAGACATCCGTGTCCTTCTCCTTGATCTCGAACAGCAGAACGCCGCCCTTCCCTCTCCCCCGAGGAACGGCGGATTGTGCGAACGGCCCGCTACCCCTACTTCACGAAACGGGCCGGATTGTGCGAACTGCATTTGCTTCCTCCTGAAATTGCTGGACATGGGGTTGACGAAGCAGGGCGGCGTCTGTACCCCCCCAATCGAGCCCGAGGGGCGAGCGCCGAGCGATTCCGTTCCTTGTCTTGTGGTCGCGCTCAGCACCGGCCCGATACCCCCCGCCGCGCACGAGGCCGGGCAGCTCGACCGCCGCCGCCCTCGTCGCGCTTGTCGTCTACCTGCACTAGTCCCGTCGCCGGGCGCTCTGCCGAAAAGTTCCGAGAGGAGCCGCATACCTGTCTGTAGCGGCGCAGCCGAAATCCACCCCAACGAGTTCGCCCGGCCACGCGCGCGACGCGCCCGCCCGCCTGCTCGATCCGTCACCGGCCGCATACTTGTCTGTAGAGGCCGGTCGCAGACTTGCCCTCGCGGATGCGCCGCCGCGGAGCGCCGACCGGCGCGACAGCACGAGCGGAGATCGGCGCGAGGGTCCACACCACCACCAGACCCACCGATGGCGCCCAGCACAAACCTTTCGGCCGAAGCCGCGACGTCGCGGGTACGGTCTGCACGACCGACCGCGACGACGAGGAGCAGCCGATGGGCAAGGTGATCTACTCGATGGGCATGTCGCTCGACGGCTACGTCGAGGACCCGGACGGCGGCATCGACTTCTCGGCGCCGGACGAGGAGGTCCACCGGCTGGCGAACGAGCAGGCGCGCGAGGCGTCCGCGTTCCTGTTCGGGCGGCGGATGTACGAGGTGATGGAAGGCTTCTGGCCGCAGGCGGCGAGCCGGGAGGATCTGCCCGAAGTCGAGCTGGAGTTCGCGCGCGCGTACGTGGAGACGCCGCGGGTCGTCTTCTCCGACACGCTCGCCGAGGTCGCCGGCGACGCGCGGCTGGTGCGTAGCGACGCGGCGGTGGCCGAGGTGACGCGCCTCAAGCAGGAGTCCGACGGCCACCTCGACCTCGGCGGCGCGACGCTCGCCGCCTCACTGATCGACCTGATCGACGAGTTCCGCATGTGGGTCAACCCGGTCGCGGTCGGCGGCGGCAAGCCGTTCTTCCCGCCGGCCGGCGGGCAGCTCCGGCTGCGGCTGGCCGAGCACCGCGCGTTCGACTCGGGGACGCTCTACCTGCGCTACGAGCGGGCGAGCTGATCCTCAGCCGATCAGCGAGCGGTCCCGGCCGGCGCGCTTCGCGTCGTAGAGGGCCTTGTCGGCGCGACCGAGCAGCGCCGCGGCGACCGGGCCTGGATCGTCGGCCGCGACGAGCGGCTGGCCTCCCACCACGCCCGGCAGTTGAAGGCAGCCGGCCTCGCACGCTCCGAACGCGACGGGAAGATGGTCATGTACGAGCTGACCGACGCCGGCCGCCAGCTCGTCGCCGCCGTGACCGGCGAGCCGGTGAGGGCATGAGCGCGACCGAGCTGCGAATCGCCACCGCGCCCGTCGCGACGATCTCGCGCGAGCGCTGCGCCGAGCTGGCCGCGCGCGTGCGACTGCTGTCCTGGCTCTCGCTGGCGTGGATGACCGTCGAGGGAGCCGCCGCGCTCGCGGCCGGCATCGCCGCGTCCTCGATCGCCTTGGTCGGCTTCGGCCTGAACTCCGTGATCGAGGGTGCCGCGAGCGTCATCATCGTGTGGCGCTTCACCGGCTCGCGCACCTTCTCCCACACCGCCGAGACGCGCGCGCAGAAGCTCGTCGCGATCCAGTTCTTCATCCTCGCCCCCTACGTCGGCATCGAGTCGATCCGCGCGCTGATCGGCGGCGAGCACGCGCAGACGAGCTGGGTCGGGATCGGCCTCGCGATCGGGTCGTGATCCTGACGCCGCTGCTCGGGATCGCCAAGACCCGCCTCGCCGACCAGCTCGGCTCAGCCGCAACCAAGGGCGAGGGCCGCCAGAACATGCTGTGCGCCTACCTAGCCGCCGCACTGCTCGTCGGACTGCTCGGAAACGCGCTCGTCGACGCGTGGTGGCTCGACCCCGGCGTCGGGCTGCTGATCGCCGCCGTCGCCGTCAAGGAGGGCCGCGAGGCGTGGCGCGGCGAGGGCTGCTGCGTCTCCTCCCCACTCGACGGCGCCACCTTCGCCGACGACGGCTGCGCCGACGCCTGCTGCACTCCCGGCACCACGCCGGCCGCACGCTAGTTGTAGTTCCTGAGCACGTTGTTCATCCGGGCCTCCTTGGAGGCTGGTGGTTCTCGAGGCCGCCAGTCCCAAGGGAGGACACCGGATGAAGTTGC
>Ga0210410_10004382_pt1 | contig 12382 bp, 14 predicted proteins | sample IncBWC4MmetaG_FD_161058 | JGI IMG/M metagenome (GOLD analysis project Ga0210410, IMG submission 161058) | Forest soil microbial communities from Barre Woods Harvard Forest LTER site, Petersham, Massachusetts, United States - Inc-BW-C-4-M | ecosystem: Environmental > Terrestrial > Soil >... | reverse complement strand
TTCACACGCTCACGCTTTTCGCGCTCTCTTCGGCCAATTGGAAGCGCCCCGCCGCGGAGGTCAACGCCATCCTCCGCACCCTGCACGAATACTTGCTTGTCGAGACTTCGCGCTGCATCGACGAAGGCATCCGCCTGAGCATCATTGGCCGCCGAGACCGCGTTCCTCTCACGCTGCGCGAAGCCATCGCCGATTCCGAAGCCGCCACCGCCCGCGGCACACGCCTGCATCTTCGCCTGGCCATCGACTATTCCGCGCGCGAAGCCATTTTTCACGCGGCGTCTCGCTTTTACAAAGCTACCGAGCTTTCCACCGAATCCTTCAGCAACGTTTTGGCCGAAGTTCACCGCGGCGGCGCGATGGAGGTGGATCTCCTCATCCGCACGGGCGGCGAGCAGCGGCTTTCTGATTTTCTTCTTTGGGAATGCGCTTTCGCGGAGTTTGTTTTTCTGTCCAAGCGTTGGCCCGATTTCACCCCAGGTGATCTTGAGGCCGCCGTGAAGGAATTCGGAAAACGCGAACGCACGCGCGGTGCATTGCCGGATGCCATCGCAGGCTAGAGCTTACTCGGAGACAAGAGAAAGAGGACAAAGGAAATGTCTGAATTCACTCCCCACTTCGCGCCGGTGGTCGTGCTTTTTTTCCTTGGGACCATCCTGCTCGTAGCCATCAGCGTACTCGTGCTGTTCTATGGCGCCGCGCGCAGATCTAAATTCTTTGCAGTTGCCGGTGCAACCGCAGCAATCAGTGTCGTGGCCGTATATGCGCTGCTACTCTGCGGAGTATCGCTGGCCAGCAGCGAAAAAGATCTGCCGCTGGGGGGATGGAAGTACTTTTGCGAGATCGATTGCCATCTTGCTTATTCGATTGTCGACGCCCGCACTGCTGCGGTGATCGGCCCGGAGATGCAACAGACCCACGCCCACGATCAATTCCTGATCGTCCGCCTGAAAACCTGGTTTGATGAGAACAGCATTTCTCCACATCGTGGCAACAGTCCGCTTGCTCCAAATCGCCGGCGCGTTGTTCTAGTCGATGCGATGGGACATAGGTTTGCGCGCTCGCACGAGGGCGAGACCGCGCTTCTTCGTCTGGGCAGTTCCTCAAGGCCGCTGACGGAAGCACTGCGCCCCGGCGAGTCTTACACCACAGACCTGGTCTTCGACGTGCCGAGGGACGCTCGTGGCTTGCGCCTCTGGATCACCGAGGACGATCCCGAATCCCGGCTAATGATCGGCCACGAAAACAGTTTTCTCCACAAGAAAATCTACTTGAGCCTGGAAGCAACAGCGGCAAGCGCGAAGATCTCCGCGCAGTAAGTCCCTTTGTCAGACCAGTTTGCGCTCCCCGTGGCCGGAATGTGCCACCCGGCAGCCCTGACGTTCTGCCACCCTCAGGCGTCTATATCCCAGGAGTGCGGCATGGGAACTATGGGACTTGCGCTGCCCTGGGAAGCTAGAATCCCTCCCGTGCTGCGCGAACGGGAGACTCGAGTGGAACCTTCCGACGACCTTGCCCGAGGCCCAAGCCAGGCCGCGGTCACGATTCAGGTGGCAGACGCACGCGCCGAAGACGCCGCGTTGGCTGCCGGCTGCCGCTCGGGCGACTTGCGAGCGTACGAACGCCTCTACTCGCTGCACGGCGCGCGGATGCAGAACCTCGCGCGAAATCTTCTTGGCAATCCGGTGGACGCGGAAGACGCGGTGCAGGAAACGTTTTTGAAAGTACAACGGAGCGTAGCGAGTTTCCGCGGTCAGTCCAGTTTCGTCACCTGGACCTATCGCATCCTGGTCAACACTTGCTACGACGCGCGCCGCAAACACGCGCGAAAGAAGGAAGTTGCCAACGACGAAAACCCGGATTCCCCGCGGATCGAGCCGCGCGCCCCCGGAGCACATCCTTCGCTCCGGCTGGCGTTGGAACGCGCCCTGGCTGAGCTGACGCGTCACCAGCGCGACGTTTTTCTCTTGTACGAAGTCGAAGGTTTCCGCCACGCGGAGATCGCAGGAATGCTGGAAATAACGGAGACGGCTTCCAAGAATACTCTTTTCCAGGCGAAGAAAAACCTTCGCCTGTTGCTTGAGCCTCCACGCGGCGGCAGCGCGCGGGAGCACGGTGAACGGCCATGAGTATCACTTGTAATGATCGCGACCGCATTTTCGAGGATGGCACGCCAGCCGAATGGGGAGCGCTGGAAGCGCATGCTAATGCTTGTCCGGCCTGCGCCGAAGAACTTCGCGCGTGGAAATCGCTCAGTCTTGCCGCGCAGGAACTCCGCGATTACGCACAGAGCCCGGCGCTCTGGCCGCGCATCGCCAACGCCCTCGCGGAAGAGGCTGAGGGCAAGGAACTGGTCTCCACACGATGGAGTTGGCTGAAATTTTGGCGTGGTATTTCGCCAGTCTGGCAGACTGCAGTAGCCGGCGCGTTCGCCATCCTAGTGGCCGTCGCTGGCGCCTGGTTTTACGTCCACGCTCCAAAACCGGGAGCAACTGCAGACAACCAACTGCTGAGGAGCAAGGCGCTCACGGAAGTCGAACGCACCCAGGCCGCCTACGTGCAAGCCATCGGTAAGCTGGCCGCCGAAGCAAAACCGCAGATGGAGAACCCCGCCACGCCTTTGCTGGCCAGCTATCGCGAAAAACTGCTGGTGCTCGATAGCGCCATCGACGATCTCCGCGCTCAAGCCGGAGAAAACTCATCCAACGCGCACCTGCGTTACGAACTGCTGGCCATGTATCAGGAGAAGCAGCGCACGCTCGAAGAGATTCTGGAGGAGAAACAATGATTCGCCCTCGGCCCTTGATTCTCGGCAAACCTGGCCTGGCTGTGGGCCGTATCCAGCTGAGTGTGCGCCGGTTCGGCATTGTTGTTTTGCTGGCGGCATCCCCGGCTCTTGCCGCAACTCCAGGCCAAGAGGAGGTCACGCGCGATTTTCAGAAGACGCTCACTCTCGCAGCAGGCCAATTCGTGCGTGTCGAGCACAAGTTCGGCGAAGTGCAAATTCATGGCGAGTCTGGCCGTGAATTGAAGATTTCCGCGACTATTCACGCGCAGGCCAATTCCCGCCCCGAAGCCGAAGCGTTCGCTGAAAAAATCCGCATCGAAGTCGAGCAAAACGCGCAAGGCGTCCAGATTCGCACCATTTACCCGGATGGCGAGAGCGGTTTCTTCCACAGCCGCAAGAATACGTCCTATTCCGTCGACTACAACATCACCATGCCCATCGATTCCCCTCTCTTCGTCAAAAACAGCTTTGGCAACGTAAGCGCGAGCAGTATCCACAGCAAAGTGGAAATCGATGACAGCCACGGCCAGCTCTCTCTGCGCGATTCTGGCGCTGCGCGCCTCACGGATGCCTTCGGCGGCGTTGAACTGAGCGGAGCGGCAGGAGACGTAACGATTACCAACAACAGCGGTTCCGTGTCCGCGACGGACGTGAAGGGTTCGCTTGAAATACGCAATCGCTTCGGAAACATTACTGCTAGCAGGATTCGAGGCGCCGTCACTATTGCCGGCGGCAACGGCCCCGTCGAGTTGACCGATGCTGGCGATGCTGTAACGATCCGCAACTCGTTTGGCCCCGTCACCACGCGTAACATCCATGGCAACCTTGCGGTCAACGATACCAACGGCAACATCGACGTCTCCAACGTCACGGGCGCGGCGGCGTTGAATGGCAGCTTTGGTCCCATTTCCTTCGTCAACGTAACCGGCAGTGTTATTTGCACGGCCACCAACAGCCGTGTAAAGGGAGTCTCTTCGGGGGACAACGTCACTGTGCAAACCTCTTTCGGCGAAGTATCGCTCGAACAAATCAGCGGGTCAGTCGACGTCCAGGACACCAATGGCAACGTCACGGTTCGCGACGTAAAAGGCTTCGCCAAATTCACTACTTCGTTCGGTTCGATTGAGGCAAGCGGCCTGCGCAAAGGTGTGCGCGCCACCACCGGCAACGGTCGTATAAATCTCACGGACATCGGCGGGAACACTTATGCAAAAACGAGTTTCGGCTCCGTGCAAGCGCAACGGGTCAGCGGCAATTTAACTGTTGAGAATTCGAACGGCCCGATCAGCGCCAGCGCTGTCAAAGGCGAGCTCACTGCGAAAACCAGTTTTGCCTCGGCGTCGGTTGAGGACATCAGCGGCCATATCACCATTGAGAATGCGAACGGATCCGTGTCGATCGCCGCACGCAACTCCTCCGCCTGCCAGAACATTTCCGCAAAAACTTCCTTTTCGCCGATCCAGGTTCGTCTGCCAGAAGGCGCGGGCTACAATGTTTCCGCGCGCACGTCCTTCGGTCGCATCACTACTGATCTGCCGATCACGGCCAGTGGCGAACTTGGCGGAGACGCGCTGAACGGTAAAATCGGCAACGGCGGGTGCACTCTTACGCTCGTAAACTCCAACGGCAACATCGAAATCCTGAAGCTATACAAGTAGAGAACGGGATGACCAAGCCCGCCAGGGATTTCACTGCGACGCGTGACGCGCCCGCTCCATCGCGAAAGCCTTCCGCAAAATCCGCGTGGCGGTTTCCGTCAGATGAAACCGGGCCAGTTCTTCTTCCCGTGCAAACGCCACATCGGTCACGTCGCTCCCCGCGCGCGCTTCTCCCCCGATGCGCTCGCAGAGGTAGTCGGCGATCACGTAGTGATAGCGCGGCTTCTGTTCGCTTTTCGTAGCAATTGCTCCGCTCTCGTTGTAGATGCGGTCGAAGACCTCGATCAATTCGAGCACACGCACTTGGACGCCAGTTTCTTCCAGCAACTCCCGCGCCACACCTTCTTCGAGCGTCTCTCCAAGTTCCAGCGTGCCTCCGGGAATGGACCACTCGCCCCGTAATGGCTCGCTCCCGCGCCGGATCAGCAGCGTGCGGCCATCTTCAATGATCACCCCACCAACACCGACGATGGGCCGTTCTGGGTATTCCCGAGAAGATGCCATTCGATCCAGGCCGAACAGTGCTAGATTGTCTCCGAAGCAGCAGGAGCACGCACAGGAGTTGACTTCATACACCGCGGTATATAATACGCTTCATGGTGGCACTGGCCACCCTGGTGACGCCCGTTTTGCGAACCTCTCTACGGAGGATGGAGCCTTGATCCGCTGCCCTGAATGTTCCACCGAAATCGATGTCGATGAAGATGAAGTCGAAGAAGGCGAGATCCTGAGCTGCCCCGAATGCGAGTCGGAGCTCGAGGTCTCTCAGACGCATCCCGTGCACCTCAACATCATCTCCGATGATGAGGACGACGATGACGAAGACGAGGAGGAAAAGGCCGTGGTGGGTGAAAACGGTGACCTTCTCGAGGACGACGACGAAGAGGAAGACGAAGAAGAGGATGAGGAGTAATTCGCATACCCTGCTTGCTTGGCATCCTCCAGTCCGTGCCCTGCCATCCAACCCTCGGGGAGCATAGAATGCATCGCACGCGATGGATGGCGGTCCTCGGCATGGCCGTCTTTCTTGCCCCAGTTGGCACGCCCTTTTCCCTGGCTCAAGAACCTGCGCGGCCTGCGCCGCCCGCTCCATCGGCTCCGCAAACTTCTCCCGCCCCTCCTGAAAAATCGAGCAAGCAAAAATACAGTCACGCCAATGATTTTCTCATCGAAGGCACGGTCTTCAACGATAAGGGCCTCTCGTTTGCCGGTGTGCAGCTTCGCATCCGGCGCGGCGGCGAGAAAAAATTTCGCTGGGAGACGACTACAGCATCGCGCGGCGATTTCGCCGTCCGCGTGCCTCAGGGTTCGGAGTATGAGATGGTAGTACATGCCAAGGGCTTTGCGGATCAGACGCGGACGGTGGATGCCAAGACCGGCGGAAACGAAGAACGAATGGTGTTCCGCATGGAGCCAGTAGCGGGAGGAAAGAAATGAACGTGCGGCAACGCATTATCCCGGTGACGCTGGCTTTGTGCTTTCTTGCGGCCATTTCGGTGGCGCAGGATGCCAAGCGCGAGGCTCAATTGCGCACCGTGCATGGCGTGGTCACGGATAAGTCCGAGGCGCCCATTCCTGCAAGCGTTGTTTTCCTGAAAAACACACGCACCAACGCGGTCCGCAGCTACATTGCCGACGAAACCGGCAATTATCGCTTCAGCGGGCTTGATCCCAACGCCGACTATGAAGTGCACGCTGAAAAAGATGGAGCCAAATCCCCCACCCGCCAGGTCTCCAGCTTTGACAGCCGCAAGGACATGATCCTGAACCTCAAAATTGACAGGAAAAAGAGCTGACGGCGGCGGTCTGCCCTATTCGAACTCAGCCTTGGACCTCATGAAACCATTCTTGCCGCCCCTGAATCTAAGGTGGAAGCCTTGTGTTCTGCAAACTGGTTCAGCCATTGGCTGCCCAATTTCAGCTCTCTTGGAAGATCATTGTGTTTACTGTAGCGCAGCCAAAATGGGAGGCTCTTTCATTTGCTTTTACGAATTCTGATTTTGCTGTCAATTGTAATTTCACCCGTCATGGCGCAGCAGCAAGACCCTCCGCCTCCCGCCCAGGCTCCCGCACCCGCAACGTCCGATCCCCAAACTGACAAACCCAAAGAGGCCAAGGGCGATCAGAACAAGCCCAGGCAGGACGATTCGGTCGGCAAGAGCAAGCTGGAAAAAGAAACGGGAACGGTCAACGATCGCATCTTCGAAGTTCTGCCCAATTACGGCACGGTCGAAAACGCCAATGAACTCCCCGCTCTTACCACCGGGCAAAAATACCGCCTCGCCACTGCCAGCGTTTTTGATTGGGCCGCCTACCCTTTCAATGGGGCCCTCGCCGCGATTGACCAGGCCAAAAATGATCCAAAATCCTGGGGCCAGGGCTGGGGAGCTTACGGGCAGCGCTTCGGCGCTTCCTTCGCCGACAACAGTATCGGCACCTACATGACCACGGCTGTCTTCCCCAGCCTGCTCCATGAAGATCCGCGTTACTATCAGTTGGGAACCGGTGGCTTTCGTCGCCGCGCCTATCACGCCGTCAACCGCCTTTTTGTGACCCGCACGGATTCGGGGCACGATCACTTCAACTATTCGGAATCGGTCGGCAATGCCGTGGCCGCGGCTTTTTCCAATGTCTACCACGCTCCGGAGGACCGCACCGTCTCGCGAAACCTTACCACCCTTTTCTTCTTGATCTTCTACGATGGCGTTTCCAACGAGCTGAAGGAATTCTGGCCGGACATTCGCCGCAAGGTTTTTCGCAAGAAAACGCCGTAGCCTGCGCTGCCACAAATCAGCGCGCAACAATTCGGCCTGCTACCGGCGCAAGGATGCGCACTGCTCGCGGCACAACTTCGATCTCCACCGGCGTTGGCCCAAGAATTTCGCCATCCCCGTGGAACATGCACGGTCGGCTCGTCGTTAACCGCACGCGCCGCGCCCGGCATCGCTGCACTCTGCGAGTTCGCAGCTCGCCGCTCTTCACCAATGCCGGCAACACGCCAAGCACTTCCCACGCGTTGAGATTTTCCACGATCACCACATCCAGCCATCCGTCGTCGAACTGCGCCTGGGGCGCCAGCTTCAGCCCCCCTCCGTATGTTGGCGTGTTCAGCACGCCGGCTAGGAGCGCTTTCGCCTGCAGGGATGGCAAGTCGCTGCCAGCAAATTCGGCCCTCACTTCCAGCGGCGTAAATCCCCACAACGAACGGAGCGCCGCCGCAATGTAACGAAAGCGGCCCGGAATGCGGCGATACGCCCCGCTCGCGTAGCGCATCGCTTCTGCGTCCAGACCCACGCCTCCTCCGCCCGCATACAGCCGCTCGGTGCCGTCCGCCGTGCGCGCTCGCAGCAGGTCCACGCACTTTGGCTGGCCGTCCAGCACCGCTTCCACCGCGGCCTCCATGTTGCGTGGCAAGCCGAGCGCGTGCGCAAGGTCATTTCCGCCACCGGCTGGCAATACGCCCAGAACCACATCAAAGCCAAACGCGGCATTCGCCAATCCTTGAAACGTTCCGTCGCCACCCAGCGACAGCAACAGGCGCCGTCCGCTCGCGATGGCCTCCCGCGCTCGCACTGCAAGTTCTTCGCTGGTGCCGGTCACCATGAATTCCGCAGGGAAGGAGCGTGCTGCGAGTAATTCCCGAAGCCGAGCTAGATAGGCAATTGCCCGCCCGCCCCCTGCGGCGGGATTGACGAATACAACGGCGGGTGATGCGCGTGAAACGCTGGGGAACTCGGTCACTTTGCCCGCCATGCTGCCTAACCGTCCTGTCGCATGTCAATGAAAACAGCATGGGCGGGAAGTGCGTATCTTTGATGAGGTGTTCTTCGCACTGGCCATATCTAAACGATTGTTTGCTTCCGCGCTTGTGCCAAGGCGGGTTGGGGTACGGAGGGAGCGTGTCGGAAGGCTGAAATTGTCGGGGGGTATGCTATTTCGACCATTTGAAGGGTGTACGACTATCCGGCGAAACTTATTTGTCGTCCAAACGCGCCATCGGTAGCGGATGAAGTTGCAGGAAGGCGGCTGCGGCGTCGCGGGCACGTCCCGCGATTTCGCGGGGGTTCGGTCGCTCGGCGACGCCGAGCAGCAGGCTGACCATCAAATCGCGCCAGAGCAGCCCGGCGAACTGCTCGGCAAGTTCGGCAGGACGGCCTGTGAGCAGCCCGAACGCCTGGGCCTCGGCCATGATTTTACGCAGGGCGGCGCGGCTTGTCTCGCGTCCTATAGAGTTGAGCGCACGGGCCACTTCGGGGGCCTGGACCGCCTCGCCGATCGCCAGCCGGAACACCGCAACGACCGTGGGATCGCTTACCTCGTGGACGAGCTTCGTCCCGAATAAAGCCAGCACCTGCTCCAGGGTCTCGCGATCGCGCAGCACGGGCAGGTCAGCGGGCACGTCAAATCGCTTGGCGCGCTCGCTGATACAGGCGATCAGCATTTCCTGTTTGTTGCCAACTAGCGCGTAAAGCTCTCGCTTCGAAACGCGCGCTCGCGTCGCGATCTCAAGCGTGCTGGCCGTTGCGTAGCCGCTCTTCATGAACGCCGCAAAGGCCGCCTCAAGGATGCGCTCGCGCACCGCTGCTTCGTCGTTGCCTTTCTGGCGGTGTTTCGACATCGATGCCTTAGCCATCACCCTCTCCTCGCCGACCCTGGTACCGTATCGTACCATCGTGACTGTAAGGGGTGAAGGGAATTTTATGCTTGCGGATGCAACCTTTCTCTTTTAGCTGCGTCTAAAGGGTGTGGTACCCAGTGGTACCAATACAAGATCCAAATTCTATGAGGAATCAAAGGAGCTGAACCATGAAGATTGAAATATTGTACCTGCTGTTGGCGTTCGCGACGGTCCTGGCGCCCATGGCGCAAGGCCAGTCCACACCGCCGCAGCCCAAGATCACCGGCGTGCTGACGATCCTTACGCCGAAACCGGGGGTTACGGTCGAGCAAGTCATGAAAATCATGCCCGCCGAAATTCGTGCGACCGTTCCCCTATATCTCGACGGCAAGATTCAGCAGTGGTTCACGCGCGGCGACGGCAAGGGCGTCATCTTTCTACTGAACTGCAAGGACGTGGCGGAGGCTCGGGCCCTCATCGAAGGCCTGCCTCTCTCGAAGGAAAACCTCATGGACGAGCAGTTCATTCCGGTCGGGCCACTCTTGCCGCTCGGGATACTCCTGAGAGATAACTCAACCAATAAGTGAACTTGAATAATCGTTGATCCGATAGGAGGCCAAATGTCACCGGAAATCATCTTCAATCTGCATCTCATTCTAGGTTATGTCGCGTGGCTGCTTTGCTTCGGGGTGTACGTCATGCCCAGGCTAAAGTCGATGGACCCGGTCGCAGCGCAACGCGCCATCGCTACGCTGCACAGCTTCCGCTTCTTCGGGCTCGTCTTTATACTTCCAGGTGTCGTCGGCCCGAATCTGCCCGCCGCTGGCTTCGCCCCGTTCGCTGCCTACTGGGACCTGGCGACCGGGGTGCTCGCCATCCTGGCGCTTCTCACGGTAAGGATACGTCCGGTCTTCTGGCTTTTCGTTGTCGCCTTCAATGTCGTTGGGATAATCGACCTCATCCTCGACTATTACCACGCCGTCCGGGTCGGCCTTCCTGCGTTGGCGGGGCAGTTGGGCGCCACATATGCGATCCCGATCCTCTACGTGCCCCTGCTGATGATCACGCACGTCGTCGCATTCTATTTGCTGCTGCGTCCTCAGCCCAAAGAGGTTCGAGCCCTCGCGGGCGATGCAGCGGCATCTTAGAGTCCCCGCGGGTATGTTCGGCCGCAGTGGAAGCTGGAAGAGCCGCGCCTTTAGGGGAGTGGTTCAAGATGCAGGAATGGTGCCGGCGGGGGGAATCGAACCCACGGCCTAGGGATTATGAGACCCTCGCTCTTCCACTGAGCTACGCCGGCCTAAAGCAATCCTTTATGCTACGGACTCACCGTCAAATGTGTCAAGCCTCTCAGCCGGTGGTAGCCTCCCCAATTCGGATATTTTCAAAGCATGGACATCCAGCACATGGTGGTCATGGATCTTCATTTCCTTTGCTTTGTCCCGGACATTCGACGTGCTAACAAGACCTCTTGCTCTGGCTCTTGACAGGAGAGTGCCGCTGGCGTATAGTAGTCAATGGGTAAACGTGTAGGTCGTCCTTGGGGGGAACGCCGCCTCTGCCCATCCCGCGGGCTCAGCGGGAGAATCTCCAGATTGGCGCTTCTTGGTGGTATGGCCCGTTTTTGCCGCAAATCCCTTTAGAATGAGCACTTACAAGTGTTGCCCTATTTTGCAGCACTCTTTGTGGCCTAAGTACCTTTATAATGAACACTTGCAAAAGCGTATCAAAATAAAGCACTTGAAGTGTCTTTAGAATGAACACTTATACAAAACCGGGGGGGCGGACTAGACAAAGAGTTACACCACACTAAGCTATCGCCACTAAACGGCGCTTCATTACCGCCCAACGGATCACTGAGTTCTTCCCAATATGGCTGACAAAACCACCAGACCGATTCGCCGATTCACTAGCCCTGTCATGGAAAGTCCCATAAGCCTTAGTACTCCCGTACCGTTGACGCTATACGTCCTAAATCCTACTCTACGCATGGTTGCAACTCTCCAATCCGTCCCGCCAGACGAAAGAATGGCGAAAGTCGGAACGGGCAGGTGTGTACCGATTTGAAACAAATTTGTGACGCGAATAGCTTGACATTCCTGCATTAAAGGATAGATTGACTCCCTGGTTGTAGTTTACCTCGGAGGCAAAATGTCACGTAAACTCGCGTCCCTTCTCCTGGCCATGCTCGTTTTGGTCGGGGCGATGAGTCTTAAAACGGTTGTCGCGGCACATAGCGACAGTTCCGTAATGATTGCAAGGAACGGTTCGGCGCCAGTACCGCCAATGCCGTTCAAGAATGGTTCGGCACCGGTTCCGCCAATGCCGTTCAAGAATGGTTCGGCGCCAGTACCGCCAATGCCGTTCAAGAGCATAGTAACGTCACCCTGGAAGTAACAGATAGACCAGTCGGCTAAAAAAAGCCGGAAGCTGGACCAGGGTACAGAAACGGAAAAAGTGCCTGGTCCGCTTGGATATTCGATCTGGTTCCTGGGAGCACTCCTGGAAGTCTCTGTGGTGGTGTGTGCGGTTGCGAAACACTCCCTCCGCCGTTACCTCTTCCTCAATCTCTACATGGCGGCATCGTTTGTGGTTAGCGTTGGCCGCTTCCACTTTCTGAACCATTTCGGATTGCGATCCAACGAGTATGTCTATTTCTATTTGTATTCGGACGTGCTGCTCACCATCTTTCTTTATTTTGCTCTGATAAGTCTCTACGCTCTCGTCTTCGACGAAATGAAAGTCAAATCGATTGTTCGGTTTGCGGCCGTGCTTCTGCTTGCTGGAACGGCGCTCTTTTCGTATAGCGTCATCGCGGAATCGGCCGACAAGATACTTTCGCATTTCGTCTTTGAGCTTTCTCAGAACCTGTACTTTGTAGGTCTGGTGCTTACTTATCTCCTGTGGGGCGCCATCCTGAAGCTACGTGAAACGCGAACCAGACTGATTCAATTGGTTTTGTCGCTGGGCATTTATTTCAGTGTATTTGCCGCTACCTTGGCTTTACGGAACCTGTACCCCAATCTCCATGTGGTCTGGGAATACACCGCGCCTCTCTTTGGCTGCTTGCTCCCGCTCTCTTGGGCGTATGCCTTCTTACGTCTGCCGGAAGAATCCAGGTTGTCAACTGCGCGCCTCGTGGTGATCCCACGATGATGGCCTTCGGCATACTCCTGCTCTCGCTGGCTGCTTTGCTGCAGTTCTTTTCGTCCTATTGCCGTTCTCTGATCGCAGCTTCGTCCAAGCAGCCGCTTTCTCCAGAAGTAAAGGACGTCACCGGCCTCACCAAAGGCGCTTCCGGAGACGACTTTGCTCGAG
>Ga0210410_10004381_pt1 | contig 12383 bp, 14 predicted proteins | sample IncBWC4MmetaG_FD_161058 | JGI IMG/M metagenome (GOLD analysis project Ga0210410, IMG submission 161058) | Forest soil microbial communities from Barre Woods Harvard Forest LTER site, Petersham, Massachusetts, United States - Inc-BW-C-4-M | ecosystem: Environmental > Terrestrial > Soil >... | reverse complement strand
TGTCCCCGATCTCAGCGTGCGCCTAGACTCTACCGGCGCATTGCCGGCTCGCCGACTGCGTGGGATCACGCTGCCAGGTTGGAGAATCACAAGAGCAGAAGGGTCGTCACCTTCACGGCCGCGAGCAATTATCGGCATCGGTGCGGTGATAATGAGGTCCTGATCGCCCTGTTCTTATCGATGCGTGCGATCGACAGTTTCCAGATACCCGAAATTCCCCCCAGTTTTCTGGGATTGATGGGCCTGAGTAACGGCGTCTACCTGTTGAGCAAATTCGTACCAGGCAAGAGCGAGGAAAACCGCGCCGCCGGCACCGCGCCAAATACCCCGTCAAGAGCGCCGCGCTGCCGGCAAGTGGGCGGGATCAATTTCGAGTGCTACCGGCCGAGGACCGATGCCCGGCATAGCCCGGTGTTCCTCATAAAATTGCCCACTTCGCGTCGTATACAGCAGGCCCATGGCGGCCGGCCGTAAAGAGCCTCATCTCGCCGGCTCTGATGCCGGGAGGCCCGAGGTGTCGAGCGGCAGCAGAGCGGACGTTTCAACCATAAGGAGAGATTCCGCTGCTGATCTGCTGCAGGTGCAGCGACGAGAAATACTGAGGACAAGCTTTGATTGTAGCGGGCAGCGAGCCGAAGCGCCCGCTCCGGGCTGCTTCGGGCGGGAGCTCAGTCACAGACGGAGCGGGTTTACGTCCGTTGCGCCCGGTACCAGTCGAGGATCTCCTCGCCGGTCCAGAACAGGACGTCGCGATATGCACGGATGTGGGCGAGAGCGGCGCGGAAGTATCTCAGCCGATGCGGCGCGCCCATGATGTAGGGGTGCACCACCAGCGCCATGATGCGGGCCGATCCCCGGGACGGCCCGCCAGGGCCGGCCGCCCGGGGACCTGCGTCGCGGTAGAGCTGTTCGAACTGGTCGACCGCGCGGTCGTAGTACTCGCTGGCCTTGTGATGCTGGATCAACATCATCGCGACGTCGTTGCATTCCTGCGTGTACGGGATGCCGAAGATCGGCTTGGTCCGCGTCTTCAGCAATACGGGCTGGTCGTCGAGCACCCAATCGCACACGTATTCGTAACCCTCCTCCACCAACAGGTCCGGGGTTTCCCAGGTCTCGGTAAGTCCGGGGCCGAGCCAGCCGCGCGGGTTCTTGCCGGTGAAATCGCAGATTGCTGCGGCGGTTTTGCGGATATCGTCGCGCTCGTCGGCGACCTTCTGCATGTTCTTCTGCGTAAAGCCATGGCCGATGAATTCCCAGCCGCGGTCGAGCGCGGCGCGGGCAATCGGCTCATAACGGGCAATCGCCGAGCCGTTGACCGCGAGCACGGCGCGGATCTGGTGATCGTCGATCGCCTCGAGCATGCGCCAGAAGCCGACCCGGTTGCCGTATTCGTGCCACGCCCAGTTCGGGATGTCGGGCATCGGCGCGCCGCCCGCGGGTGGCGTTATCACCGTTCGCGGCATCGGCTGCGCCGGATCCCATTCCTCCACATTGACAATGACCCAGACCGCAAGCCGCGCGCCGTCCGGCAACTCCAGCCTAGGTCGCTGCGCTATCGGCGAGTAACCGAGGCGTTCGGTCGGCAGCATGATCGGACCCGTCATGATCAGCCCCTTCCTCGCGCCGAATTGTACCAGTCGAGAATCTCGACCCCGTTCCAATGCAATACGCCGGCGTAGCGGTTGATATGATCGTAGACGGCTTCGAGGTATTTGATGCGGTGTGGCTGCCCGCTGATATAGGGGTGGATCGCGATCGCCATGATCTTCGCCCGCTCGGCGCCTTCGCGGTAGAGCCGCTCGAAACTGTCGACGCAGCGCTGCGTGAAATACGCCGATTCGTGATGTTGTACGAGCATCATCGGGATGTCGTTCAGTTCGACTGTATAGGGCAAGGTGACGAGAGGGCCATGCGCGGTGCGGATTTCTGTCGGCTCGTCGTCATAGACCCAGTCGCCGAGGTATTTGACGCCGGCGGCGGCGAGCAGATCCGGCGTATCCTCGGTCTCGGTCAGGCCCGGCCCGAGCCAGCCGACCGGCCGCGTACCGGCGAAGCGCTCAAGGACGCCAAGTGATTGGTTGATCATCGCGAACTGATCCTCGACCTTGTGGATCGGCATCTGCTCCCAGGCATGGCCCATAAATTCCCAGCCAGAATCTCGCGCCGCCCGGGCGACCCTTTCGTATTCCTCGCAGACCCGCGCATTGATCGACAGGGTCGGGCGGATGGCGAGCCGCGAGAACAGGTCGAAGAAGCGCCACACACCGACCCGCATGCCGTATTCGTGCCACGCCCAGTTAGGTACATCGGGCAGCAACACCTGGCCGGTCGGCGCCGGCAACACCTGCCGCGCCATCGGGCGCGAAATGTCCCAGAATTCGAGATTGACGATGGTCCAGACGACAAGCCGCGCCCTGCCCGGCAAGACAAGCGGCGGCCGGTCGACAATCGCAGAATAAACGCAGCGTTCACGCGGGATCATGATGACCTCCCGATGGTTGCTGACGAAGCATAACCCTTTCGGGTGGCGCGGCGATTGGCCACCCGGGGCGATCCTGCAAAGCAGCACTGCAAAGTCTACATTCACGGGATGTCACGGCAGAACTCACCCTAGAACGTGACGTGGGCGCGAGTAGAAGCGGGGCAGGGAAGGCGGAGCCGATGAGATCACAGCATTTCCGGGGCAATGTCTTTGTCGCGAATTTGCCGCCGGAATTCTCTGACGAGCAGTTGGCCGAGGCCTTCGACTCTTTCGGCATCGTGCTGAGCGCCTCGATTGCCCGCGATCCGGCGACGGGAAAACGGCTGCGCTACGGTTTTGTCGACATCGCAACGGAGCGCGCGGCCAAGTTCGCGGTCGAATCGATGAACGGCGCTGTAGTCGAGGGGTACAACCTCGACGTCCGAATCAGCGAAAGACCGCTGGCCGCCAAGAAGCCGACCCGGCCGGCTTCCGGACCGCGGCGTTCGCCACCTCGGATACCTGCGCGACCGAGCGCTGAAGAGGTCGGTGATGAGGAGGCCGCGGGCTTTACCCCCCGCCCACGCGTGCAGCCGAGGACACAGCCGAGCTTTCAGGTGGAGCGCCGCTCGCTGCCGCGCCGGCCCGGTTAGGAGGTCCAGGAGTACGGCGCGAAATGGCCGTTGTTGCCTTTGCCGACCAAGTCCAAGTCGAGACCAAAGCCGTGCATGTGCATCTCCCTCGCGCGCGCCAGCGCTAGACGGCAGTTGGCCGGGTGCGCCGTGTTGTCGATGTAGAAGGGTTCGCCGCTGCGGTTGCGTGAAGCAACGCCCTCGATCTCGAAGGAAAGAATGTCCGGTATCGAGGTTGAGCGCTGCAGCCCGTTCAGATTGAACTCGATCGGCTTGAATTCTACGCCGCGGAAATCGCTGACGAGATTCTCGCGGATGAACCCCGGAGGGCCGCCCGCGTCGCCGCTGGCGATCGCAGCGAGCGCTTGGCGCTGCACCTCATTGGCCTGCTCGTCGATGACCCCGGCAAAAATCCAGTTGCCGTCGGCCATGATCTTGCCGGAGCGGATCACCAGCGCGAATTTCAACCCGTCGAGCCTGGTCTCGCCGTAGTTTCCGGCGTCGATCCAAAACACCAGCGCCGCGGTGCAGTGGTCGTAGGTCACCGGAGCCTGCGGGTTCGTGTAAATGCACGGACAGAGGTAATCGCAATTGCAGCTTTCCATGTATTGGCCGCGCATCGTCCATTTCTGCTGTGCCATCGTCGTGCGGCCCTCTTATGGAGTGATGTCACACCGGATGACGAACGAATCAGCCGGCCTGCTGCTTCTTGTCCAAAATGCGCTGATGGAGGTTATGGACGATCATGCCGGTCAGCCTTTCATCATGGATGAACAGGCGCTGGCCGATCGGATAGGGATCCTGCTTGGTGACTTCGAGCGGCTCCCCCAAGATTTCGTCGGGGGTTAGGCCGCGATCGACGAAGCGCTCGATATAGCCGACCCAATTCTCGACGATCTGCCCTTGCTCTTTTAGGTAGGCCTTGGTGCAGGGCTCGCCGTGCCCGGGGATGATGGTCTCGATGTCGAGCGCCTCGATGCTTTTCAGCGCAGCGAGCCATTCCCATGGATCGCACTCCTGCAGCCAGCTCCGGCACTTGTGAAAAACATTATCGCCGGTGAACGCGACACCTTCTTCAGGCACGTGGATCGAAGTCTGGGGTGCCGTGTGGCCCGGCATGTGGATAATGTTGAAGGTGTGATTGCCGACATGCAGCACCAGCCCGTCGGTAAAAGTCATGGTGGGCGGATTTACGGCGGGATAATCCGGGTGTCCGACGAGCCACACGCTGTCGGGGTCGGTTTGCTTGAAGCGCTCGCGTTTCTCCTCGAGCGTGCCGAACGCGTAAAGATGTCGCTCGAAGCACTCCTGCAATTTGACCTGCCCGACCACCGTTATGTTGGGAAAATAGGCGTTGCCGGAAATGTGATCGCCATGCGGCTCGGTGTTTATCAGATAACGGATCGGCGCCTTGTCTTCCATGTGTTCGCGCCAGCGCACCGCGTCGATCGGCTGCTGCGGCGAGTCGATCATGACATAGCCGTCGCTGGTCTCGACGAAGCTCGGATTGCAGCCGGCGAAATAGATTTCGGTGAACGAGTGTGGTCCGACCCTGCGCATTGACCCTCTCCTGTTTTGATCTCTCCGACCCGCCGCCAATTATTCGGCGGCGACCGGCATCGATACGCGGCGGAAGCCAATTCGGGCGCCGCCGGCGCACAGCAGGCTTAATAGCAAGAGCGTGGCGACGACGACCAGCACGAGATCGGGCCTGCCTGCATCGATGATGAGGCCGTAGGGCACCGGCATGATTGCGCCGCCCAACGACATGCCGGAACTGACGAAGCCGAAGACTTTGCCGATCTGACCCGGCGGCGCCGCATCCTTGACCATCACGTCACGCGGCGTGCGGCTCGCCCCGGTCATGATCCCCGCGACGAAGAGGATGCCGATGGTCGGCAGCTCGGCCAGCGACACGACGCCGGCCAGCATTAGTAATGCCGCGGCGCCTATCGTCAGGATGACCACGAAGGGCAAGTGGCGATCGGTGCGGTCGGCCACCCAGCCGCCCACCAGCACGCCGCCGATCATGCCGACCATGTACCCGGTCAGGGCCGAAGAGGCCGCCTCGATCGCCAAGCCGTGCACCTGATGCAATATCGTGATGAGCCACGATGAGATACCGGCGCCGGCCATCGACGAAACCATAAAGAAGGCGAAGAACATCAGCACCGACCGGCTCAGCAGCAGCCCGGCACCGGAGGCCGCAGTTGCGGCGCGGCGGCGCGGTTCCCGCGCCTGATCGAGAAGAATGCGGCTCTGCCATAGGATCGTCGCCACGACGGGAAGCCCTAGCAGCCCGACAAACAGCAATGCGCCGCGCCAGCCCAGCAGCAGAGCCAGCGCGGCTGTCGTCGGCGGGGCGGCGGCGAACCCGACATGGCCGACAAAGGTGTGAAAGGCGAAAGACCGTCCCAATTTCGCGCGACCGACCGAGCCGCTGAGGATTGCGTAATCCGCCGGATGGATCACCGAATTGCCGACCCCCGACAACAGCGCCAGCCCGACGATCTGCCAGTAGGCGGTGGCGAGCCCCATCGCGGCGACCGACAGCGTCATCAGCAGGGTCCCGCCGATCAGGAAAGGCCGCGCACCGTAACGGTCGACGAGGAAGCCCATCGGCGTCTGCATCAGCGCTGCAGCCGCCGACATAACCGCCATCGCCAAGCCGAGCTCGGCGAAAGAGACGTCGAAGGCCTGCTGCCAGGCGATGAACAGCGGCGGCAGACAGAGCTGATAAAAATGGGACAAAAAATGGCCCGCGCCGAGCAGAGCGTTGACCCGGGCATCGCGGCCGAAGGCGGGAAGTCGAAACATCGGGAGAGGTTCCTACCAAAGCTTTCCGCCGTCGAGTAGGGAAATCCGCCGCAGCAGAAGGCGACCCTTTGCCGGGCGGAAAGTGCCGCCCGCCTGTCAGGGCCATGAGAGGCTCCGGCAGAACGCGGCCGTGCAATATGGGGAGCAGGGGTTTCAATCGGTCTTCGGATGTTTGTCGCTCGTGCAAAACCGTGGGATCAAGGCCTTCAGGTCGTCTTCCCACGCTCCCGGCAGACTTGAGGTAGCCAAGGCGCTGTTCGAAGCACAGCAGACAAGGAGCGGGTAATAGGAGGGCGCAGGACCCGCCAAGCCTCGTGATGGGATGATTTCGAGCTGTGTGCCGTCTCGAGCGGATACGCGGACCGGGATCAACGGACAGGAAATGTGGGCTTGGCTCGGCGGTCCCCTCTCGATCAGAGCAGCAACGTAGAAAGGATCGAGGTGGGTGCCGCCGCCCCCGGCGCGGACGATCCGGGAAGGCTCGGCGAGCTCGGACCCGGCTCGGGCGACGAGGTCGTTCGAGGCCTCGGCCCGCTCTGCGTACCAGAGCAGCACTCCCGGCCGCAGCGATGGTGTCTCAAAGTCGATGCTTAGAAGCCCGCCGCCGTGGCCGAAGCCAAACGAGACAAAGGCGTTCAATATGAAACTTGCGGTAATTGCCTTCCACCAAACGGTTGATATGCATCGGCCAAGAATCATGAAGAGACCGGGCAGCGCCGGTAGCATGTGCTCCGGTTTTTCCGACAGGCTGATGAACGGAAGTAGCAGGAAAGCGAAGATCAGAACGTAGGTCCAGACCCAGCCTTCGCGGCCCCGAAATAAGCCGAGGAGCCGGTCTCGATTGACATAGCATGCCGCGACTATCAGCAGGAGAGCCGGAAGATGGCCGATCAGCTCTATCAGACGGTAGACCGCCAAGGCCGGCGCCACGAAGGGATTTTGGATCACTTGCGTGACCGTCGAAAACTGCCAGGCGACGCCGCCGAAAGCCTCAGATTGCGCGGCAATCAGCCACCACAGGACCATCCCGGCCGGTACCAGCGCCGGAATGGCGGCGCACAGGACAAAACGAAGCACCCTGCGCCATCGTCTCTCGATGAACACGACCCTCAGCAGGAGCGGGGCAACCCACAGCGCCGAGGTTGGACGAAATCGAAATCCCAGGCCGCAGGCAATCCCGGCACTGCCTGGTCTGCGGCGTTCGACGTAGTAGAGGGCCGCCAGCAGCGAGAGAACCCCCCACACGTAATCGAGGTCGTGGGTACCGCTGCTCCAAAACCACGGTTCAAAGGAGAATGCGAGCACTAGCCAAAACGAGTCTTCGATACCGTGAAGCGGCGCTAGCCGGCGCATATAGGCGAGCGCCGCCAACGACGCGGCTGTAGCCGCAGCGGCGCAGGCGGGTGCTCCGCCCAACCACGCCAGCCCGGCCATCATGATCTCGTTGAGCGGATAGCCGGCCGGACGAGAAGGGTGATAGACGCCGTGCAACCACAAATCGAGGCCGCTCCGTATAAGGTACCACTCGTCCGGGTGACCACCAAATCCACGCCAGAGGAACGGGATCCTGACCAAGCTGGCGATCAGCAGAATGATCAATGTTAATCTTTGCTCTCGCTTGCGGTCCGATCCGGTGACAGCCGCCGCCTCAGCAAAGTCGCGGCCTCGCCACGACAGGGGTTTGGAAAACCAAAAACTAGCTGGCAAATTGATCATTGCTTCCTGTGTAACTACCCAAAAATGAAGTTTGTCTTCAAATAGCGTGGTATCGGGCAACCGAGATCCGGCTCTCGGATCAGAAAGGTGCAAACGCCGCGGTAAAGCATGAGCAATCCGCTCACAGCAGCGGTTCCCGAAACCTATTGGTTTCCAGGAGCCGAACCTTGACTAGCCGGGTACCCGGCCCTACCGTCCGAAAATACGAGTCAAGGGTTCATTTTGGCGCAACTGGCCGAACGCAGTCGGCGATACAACGGAGGAGGTCTTTGATGGCGGAGTACAAGCTGATCTCGGCGGATTCTCACATTGTCGAGCCGCCGGACATGTATACCGGGCGCATCGAGCCCAGGTTCCGCGACCGAGCGCCAAAGATGGAGCGCCGCAAGACGCCTGCCGGCAGGGAATATGACGCCTGGATGCTCGACGGCATGCAGGTAGGGACGCTCGGAGCCGTCATGCAGGCCGGGCAACGCTTCGAGGACCCCTCGCAAATCGATTTTCTCGGCGTTTGGGAGGATGTTCGCAAGGGTGGCTACGATGCGCACGCGATGATCCGAGAGAATGAAGAGGACGGGGTGTGGGGCTCTTGCCTGCAGCCGAGCCAGGGCCTCTTCTGGTACCGCATCCCGGACAGCGAATTGCTGACCGAGATCTGCCGCGTCTACAACGACTGGATCGCCGATTTCTGTAAACCCTACCCGGAACGGCTCAAGGGCATCGGCATGCTCAACGTCGACGATGTCAACGAGGGCTGTCAGGAGCTCGAGCGGTGCAAGAAACTCGGCCTAGTCGGAGCCTTCATCCCGGTGTCGCCGGTGCCGGATAAGCCCTATAGTCATCCGATCTACGATCGCTTGTGGTGGACCGCTCAGGATCTCGGGTTGCCATTGTTGTTGCACATCGCAACCCCGCGCAACGGCGTTCCCGGCAACGAATTCACGATGAATGTCGCCGAAATGACCGGCGCCGGCCGTTCCACCACCGATTACTGGGTCCGGTACTCGCTCTCGTCGATGCTGTTCGCCGGTGTGTTCGACCGCTATCCGCGGTTGAAGGTCGGCTCGGTCGAGCACGAAACCGCGTGGATCCCGCACTGGCTGCAGCAGATGGATTTCACCTATCGCGAGCGGCCGGTCTTCACCAAGGGCTGGAAGTCGCGCGAGGGCCTACTGCCAAGCGACTACTGGCGGCGCAACATGTTCGTCGAGTTCATGGAAGACGAACTCGGCGTGCAGATGCGCGACAAGATCGGCGTCGAGACGATGCTGTGGGGCAGTGACTTCCCGCACGCCGAATCGACCTGGCCGAAGTCTCAGGATTTCCTGGGGCGGATCTTTAGAGGTGTTCCCGAGGAGGATCGGCGCAAGATCACCTCGGACAATGCGGCGCAGCTGTTCGGATTCCGGCCGAACTGACCCGAAGCCCCTCACCCCGGCCCTCTCCCCGCACTGCGGGGAGAGGAGAACCGCCACAGTGAATCGCTATGCCCGATGGGTTCATTCCCGTCGCTAAGACGGTGGAACTGTCGCCAGGCCAAATGAAATGGGTTGCGGTCAACGGCGAACGCCGAGTGTTGGCCAATGTGGAAGGCGCCTTTTACGCGCTCAGCGATGTTTGCGGGCATCGCAATGCCCCTCTCTCGCGGGGCCGGCTCGACGGGTACCTTATCGAGTGTCCGCTGCATTTCGCACAGTTCGATGTGCGAACCGGCCAGCTGGTAAACGGACCCGTATCGACGGCGATACCGGTCTATGAGGTCCGCGTCGACGGGGAGACGGTCTACATCAAACCGTAAAGCTTGCGCGTCCACCCGACTACGCTAGCCATACACCTGTTCTAGTGGCACCTCGTTGTCGGCCTGTTGCTGAGAGTTTCGGCCGGATCCCCGACGTCCATGGTCATGATAAATCTTCTGATGGGTCTGCGGCATAGACCTCCTGTCCTCGACAATCCCGATGCGACGCGTTGTTCCCGCCAACGCACCGCTTTCGACGGGCGGTTCCGGACAGCCCCTCAGGGACGCTCGGCCGAACCCAGGATCGCGACGGTTGGCACCGCAAAACCTTCGGGATGCCGATAGGGGACGAGGCGGCGTGCGATCGCGGCTTCTATCGCCAGCAATGCCGCGGGAGGCTGGGCAGCGATCAGCGCCGCGGTGCGCACGGTCCCTCGGCCAAACCCTTCGAGCAGACTGCGACCCGAAGCGAAGCGCCATTCGCTGGTCCCTCGCCCCGCTCGGCTTTCGGCGAAGCCCGCCGCGCTCATCACCCGCAGAAGATCCTCAGAGTTTCGGCGCCGGGTAATCGGGCAAGGATTTCGTAGGGACCGGTCAGGTCGAGTTGAGTCAGGGTGGGGAACGCCAAAAGCCCGTTGCCCAAGCGCGTCTTCCTCATCACCCGTTCCTCGTGGAAGGCACGCTAGCCATCTCTATCTGGAGCCGGAGACTCGGTTTCCGTTCCTCCGACGTGCTCGGCGGCGCTTATGGCATCGCCGTGACTGGCACGATGACGGTCGATACGGTTCTTGCCTTCACCTATTTTCGCCTGGCCTCCCGCTGGCGGTTGTGGCCACTCGCGCCCCTTTTTGGGCTGTTCCTGCTTGTCGACCTCTCATTTTTCGCCGCCAACCTGCTGAAGATCGAAGAGGGGGGCTGGTTTCCGCTCGTCATCGCCGGCGGCATGTACGTCGTGATGATGACCTGGGTATGGGGGCGAGCCCGCATTGCGGCTCAGCGCGCTAGCTCTGGCTTGCCGCTGGAAACCCTGATCGACACTCTGAAGCCCGACCGGCCGGTGCGCGTTCCCGGGACGGGCATCTACATGACGGCACGGGTCGACAACGTACCCGCTGCGCTGTTGCACGACATGAAGCACAACAAAGTGCTGCATGAGCGCAACGTTCTGATGAATGTGCACACCGAGGATGTGCCCCGCCTGCCCGAGGCGGAGCGGCTGGAGATTCACCATCTCGGCCACAACTTTCATACCGTGAAGATCCGGTATGGCTTCCTGGAGGAGCCCGACACCCCCCGAGCATTGGCGCTCTGCAGGTCGGCGGGTTCCGGTTCAACCTGATGGAGACATCGTTTTTTGTCGGCCGCGAGAAGATCGTCGCCAAGCGCGGTTCGACAGTCAGCGTGCCGTTCAAGCAACTCTTCATGTGGCTGTCGAAGATGGCCCTCGACGCGACCGAGTTCTTCAGAATCCCGGTAAATCGGATCGTCGAGCTGGGCGGCCAGGTCGAGCTTTAGACGTCTACATCGCCCCGCGCCGCCCGATCGGCGCTCAGTGAATATCCTCTTGCTCGTCGAAGGCTTGGCGCAGCCGGGCGACGGAGAAGCCGGGAGCCTTCGAGGCGTCGATGATCACCTTTTCGCGCCGCGCGATTAGGGCGACGGCAGCCGGGATTTCCTTGACCGCCTCCGGCGGGATTACGACCGCGCCGTGTCGGTCGGCGTGAATGACATCGTTCGGCGATACGGTCATCCCGGCGACGCTGACGGTGCCGCCGTAATCGACGAGATGGATGTGGGCATGCGACGGCATGATCGAGCCGGCGAGCACCAGGAAATCGGGCGCCATCGCGTCGAGGTCGCGGACCGAACCGTCGGTAACGACGCCGGCACAGCCGAGCCCCTTATGGACATGCGTCTGCACTTCGCCCCAAAAGGCTCCAAACCCGGTATCGGGGGCGTCGATGTCCTGAATTACGGCGATGCTCGGCAGCGGCTCGTCGGCGATATGCTGGTAGTAGCCGAGCCGGACTTCTTTTGCCTCCTCGCGGCCGCGCGGATGCGGTTCGCGGGAGCGGATGATGGCGGTGCGGGCAAAGGCGACCACGGGCTCCATCTCGGGAAAAGCGGCGACCAGGGGTCTGCGAGTGAAGCCCAACGCCCGCCTCGCCGGAACGACGAGTTCGAGCGCATTGCAGATGGTCGGCGTGTCGAACGCCCTCAGAGCTTCAAGATCGGCACGGTCTGGCAGGCGGGGCATGGCAGGTTCCTTGGACCATCGTCGTTGGAACCCAGCCTTTATTTGGTACACCCGCTATGGGCAAGGCCCTTGCTGTTAGGTGCCGATTATGCGGCCGCCGATCAACAGACCGAAAGGAACGGCTAATGACAAAATGACGAGCGCGCTCGCAAAGCAGCGTTCGGCCCGGCTCCATCGTTTCCAGTCGGAAATCCAATCTTTCATAAGACACCACCCCCCGGTCACACCTACACCCCTTTGGCAGAGTCTATGTAACCGCTCAGCATGAAAAAAATTGGACGGAAGTATGGCCCTGTGGTGATAAAGAAACCGTAATCTCGCCTAAAATGTTTACGCGTGCTGGGCAACGGAGGCGGCAATGTACGATCCGAACCGGGTGAGGCAGTTGCGGCGGCTGGAAGGCCATCCTTTCCGCATCGGCAAGCTGGGTCATGTCGTGCTCAACGTGCGCGACGTCGAGCGATCGGCCCGGTTCTACACCGAGGTGCTCGGATTCGAGATTTCGGACGTCTATCCCGAGGAGATGGTGCCGGGCCGCATGGTCTTTCTGCGCTGCAATCCGGACCATCACGGGATCGCGCTGGTCGGCTCGCTGGAGGAGCCGGCGGCAAATTCCGACCTCAATCATATCGCGTTCGAGGTCGCCACGCTCGACGAGGTCGTGCGGGCGCACGATCATCTGCGCCGGCACGGGGTCGTGATCGACTTTGCCGGCCGGCGCCGCGCCGGCTGCCAGATTGCTGTCGAATTTCGCGATCC
>Ga0210410_10004380_pt1 | contig 12383 bp, 10 predicted proteins | sample IncBWC4MmetaG_FD_161058 | JGI IMG/M metagenome (GOLD analysis project Ga0210410, IMG submission 161058) | Forest soil microbial communities from Barre Woods Harvard Forest LTER site, Petersham, Massachusetts, United States - Inc-BW-C-4-M | ecosystem: Environmental > Terrestrial > Soil >... | reverse complement strand
TGCCACCGCGGAGAGGAACAAACCATCGTTGGCCATAGCGTAATAGACGCGAGGTGCGCACATCATGAAGACGCCGAGGCTCCCCAAAACGCAGAGTACGACGACCGCCGCGAGAATCTTTCCGCCGAGCGGGCCGAAAAGGACTTCGCCGGCTTGGGCCACGAAAGTTTCGTCGGAAGTTACCTTCTCGAGCGGAACTACATAGACGAAGACGATGCTCACGAGAATATAAACGGCAGTGACGATCAAGACGCCGAGCAGCATGGCCCGGGGCATGGTCTTTTCCGGATGGCGTACTTCCCCGCTGATTTTCGTTACATCCCACCAGCCGCCGAAGGAGAAGAAGGCGCCAACCATGGCTCCTCCTAAGGCGGGCAGCAGCGGCAAGGAACCCGGACGCTGGGCGAAAAACGGAACGAAGTTCGACCAGTGGCCGACGCGAAACACAAAAGCCCAAACGGTGAGCAGAAGGAGAATACCGACTTTCATCCAAGTGAGTCTTCGAAGAAAACTGGCGCTGACCTTGGTGCTGAAGGTATTCAGCAGAGCAAGCGAAAGAACCATGGACATGGCGACGTATTTTGTGGCCGCTGGTGGCCAGTGAAAAATATAGGCGGTATAACTTGCCGTGCCTGTTGCGAGAGCCGCTGTCAAGCCTGGGTCCAGGACCAGGAGGCACATCCAGCCATAAAGAAAAGCGACTCTGGGGCCAAAACATTCCTTGAGATAGACGTACGAGCCGCCGGATCTTGGATATCGCGCAGCGAGTGCGCCGTAGCAGAGAGCGCCGCTTAGCGTCATGGCACCGACGATGAGCCAGACGGTGAGCAGCCAAAACGGTGAGCCGAGAGCCTTGGCCATGCCGGCGGGCGTCAGAAAGATGCCAACAGCGATGGCTTCTCCAGCGACGGCCGCCGCCGCGGAACCCAGGCCCAATTCTCGTCTGATAGCGCCGTCCTTTATCGGAACAGAGGGCATCGCTGCTTTCGCGCAGCCGAAGGAATCGCGCAGAATCTATTTTTGCGGCGACTGGGCTTCGACCTTGTCGATCACGATGGCCTTGGAGCCTCCGCGCCGGTAGACCTTGCCGGTCACGATGACTTTGTCCGCGGCAAAAGGAAGAAGCTTGGGATTTTGTCCGCTGGAAGGCGTGGTGCCGGCGATGGGCCAGTAGATGGTGCCGTCTTCGGCGAGGATGACGAGTTGCGAGCCTGCGTTGGCGCAAGAAGTCGCACATTGTTTGCTGATCGGCTGGCTCAGGTCTTTCGTAAAGGCACAGGCGGAATCGAGGACATAACCCTTTACGGTGACCGATGGTGAGTCAGCGGCCACCATGTAAACCGTGGCCGTCAACAGAAAGCACGGGATCGCTGCTTTCGCACAGATTGCGCTGAATTTCATTTATGTTGCCTCCGGTTGTGAGCTTGCCGGTCGAGATTCCATGTTTATTCGCGGAGGGGAAACGCATTGGGGAGTCTCCGCAGCTCCCTGCGGGTGGAAGCGTACACTACTGCGGAAAAATTACTCTAATGGTTTTCTAGTATCGCCGATCACGATTACCTCACGCTTGGCTCGGGAGCGGCCAGTCTCGCGAAGCCGCGAAGTAGCCGCAGGAGAATATCGGCTACTCGAGTGGCTTCTGCGGCGCCTCGAGTTCCTGGGCGCGCGCAACTGGTTTTTTGAGTTTGCCTTCGATGGAGACATCGCCGATGTGTTCATCCTGAAGGACGCCGTCGGCGTCGATGGTGAAGGTGTGGGGAATCTCTTTTACGCCGAATAGGTTTGCTATGGATCCGGCGAAGCCGGCGTCGCGGTAGTGGAGCCAGGTCATGCCGTTTTTGGAAATGAACTCTTTCCACTTTTGTTCGTCGGAGTCGAGGCTGACACTAAGCACCACCAAGGGCTGGCCCTGAAATTTTTTCGCGATTTCACGAATATGCGGCATCGCTTCTCGGCACGGCCCGCACCAGGTGGCCCAGAAGTCGAGCCAGACAACTTTTCCAGTCAGATCATCCATGGAGATGTGCTGCCCGTCGAGCGTGTCGACGGCAAACGGCGGGGCCATTCTGGCGCGCGCCAGTTCGGGTTCCCTGATGTAGCGGGGGCGCGCTGGCGCTCTGGGTCGCCAACGGGTTTCCGTTGCACATATTTCTCAAACTGGGCTTTGGCGGCGGCGTCTTGCTTCAATTGTGCGAGGGCTTTGCCATCGGCGAGCAAAGCTTCCGGGAAATCTCGAAACGCAGCGAGAGACTTGGTGAATTCGTCATGGGCACGCGTGAAGAGCTCGTCCTTGCGCTTGTCGCGGCCCTCATTTAGCAGGACTACGCCGACTTCGAAATGCGCCTTCGCGACGCTTTTGTCGCCTTGCGCCTCGGCAACAATTTCGGCGGCGGCGGCGAGTGCGGTTTTCCATTCGTGAAGTTCCAGGCCGTACTGGATCATTTTCTTTGGGCAGGCGAGGTAGCGGCCTTCGTCCTGTTTGTCGGCTTTCTTGAATCCATCGAGGGCCAGGTCTGTGCTGTGCTTGTTAACTTCCTCCACGGCTTTTTTATAAGACTTCTGGGCTTTTTCGCTGGTGGGGCCTTCTGGTGGGACCTGCGCGAGCATTGGCGCGGCGGAAGGAAACAACAAAACCACAAGCCGCGAATTGGAGGTATCCTTATGTGATGTGGAGCGTCATGACACCAAGCACGGTGGTGGCGGTGGTGGCGGGAGTGTCCGGTCGTGGGACGGGGATTCCCACATTCGGCCAAAGAGGCCGGCTCGAGGCCTGCACGATGCTCCGTAAGCCATTGACAAAGCGAGGCTTTAGGCGAATTCTCTTGGGCAAGGGATTTGCGCCTAGGAAAGGCGATAACTACTATGGACATCCAAAGACCATCAAACGCAAGAGCTAAGAAAATCCGCAGGATTGCCTACGGCACCATCGCCCTGATGTTAATCGGCGGCGTAACCTATGGGCTTTCCAAGTTGAAACCTGCCGCGCCGTATGTCGATCCGGGGACGGTCTGGTCCGACACCGTAAAGCGCGGGCCCATGCTGCGCGAAGTGCGCGGGCTGGGGACCCTTATTCCTGAAGACATTCGGTGGGTCGCGGCGCAGACAGATGCGCACGTAGATAAATGGGTTTTGCGGCCGCCTGCCATCGTCAAGCCAGATTCCATCATCATGGAATTGAGTGATCCCACGGTACAGAAAGATGCCGTCGACGCGGAATACCAGCTAAAGGGTGCCGAAGCAGACCACGAGAACCTAAAAGTACAGGTCAACAGCGACCTCATGAGCCAGAAGGCAACGGAAGCGTCGGTTCGAAGCGATTACGAGCAAGCGAAAATCCAGCACGACGTAGATGAAAAACTGGTGAAGGAAGGGCTCACGTCACAGCTGATTGAGCAGCAGTCGAGGGTGAAGTCGGAGCAGCTTGCGATTCGTTTGCAGCTGGAAGCCGAGCGGACGAAAGTCGCATCGGATTCGGCGACCGCGAAACTTGCGGCGCAGCAGGCCAAGGTGGAGCAGATGAAGGCGCTCTACGGGTTGAAAAGGAGCCAGATGGAGGCGCTGCATGTTCGCGCCGGCATCGACGGAGTGCTTCAGCTTCTGCCCGTGGATGTCGGCCAGCACGTGACACCGGGAATGAACCTTGCGCGTGTGGCAGATCCGAAGAAGCTCAGAGCGGAAGTGAAGATTGCCGAGACGCAAGCGAAGGATGTGGTGCCTGGGCAAAAGGCGACCATCGACACGCGCAATGGAATCGTGAACGGGCACGTTTCGCGAGTCGACCCCTCGGTGATCAACGGCACGGTGACCGTTGACGTGACGATTGATGATCCTCTTCCGCCGGGCGCGAGGCCGGATTTGAGCGTGGACGGCACCATCACACTCGAGAATCTGAAAAATGTGCTGTTTGTCGGCAGGCCGGTGCACGGGCAGTCCGACAGCACGATTGGAATCTTCAAGCTAACAGAGGACAGCTCTGAGGCCACGCGCGTAAACGTGAAGCTGGGGCGGAGTAGCGTCAACACCATCGAAATCATTGATGGGTTGAAAGTGGGCGACAAGGTGATTTTGTCCGACATGTCGGCCTGGGATGCTTTCGACCGCGTCCGGCTGAAGTAGCGGCGCGTCCGCTGTTGGCGGCCGGGCCGCAAGCAAGTTCTGGTTTCGGTTGCTCTCTTTCCATCGATGGAAGTTGTGCGTTTCTTGCGGAGGCCCAGTGCAGACTCTCTGGCAAGACATTCGCTTCGGGTTGCGAATGCTGGGGAAAAATCCTGGCTCGACCGCAGTAGCCGTTGCCACGCTGGCCCTCGGCATCGGCGCCAATACCGCGATATTTAGTCTTGTGAATGCCGTGATGCTTGAGACCATTCCGGTTCGGAATCCTCAACAATTGGTGGTACTGCGCTGGTCGGCGCACGCACGTCCTCGAAACGGGGGCTCGAGCAGCTATGGTGACTGCCAGTGGACGAAGTGGACCGACAAGGCTTCCGGTGGTTGCTCATTCTCCTATCCGATGCTCAAGGAAATCCGTGAGCATGCGCGAGTATTCTCGAGCGTTGGTGCATTCGCCGGACCTGCACAGTTGGACCTGACTGGAAATGGAACGGCGAGCATAGCGCGCGGAGAAATTGTCTCGGGCGATTACTTCCAAACGCTCGGAGTTCAGGCCGCCGCGGGCCGAACCATCGAACCCCGCGACGAGCAGCCCGGAGCAGAAGCCGTGGCGGTCCTCAGTTATGCGTACTGGCAAGGCGCCTTTGGTGGAGCCCAAAGCGCAATCGGAAAGTCCATCAAACTTAACGGCGTGCCGTTCACGATCGTTGGAGTGGCGGACGCGGGCTTCACGCGGCTGACGCCTGGGCACACGCAAGATATGTGGTTGCCGCTTTCGCAGACGGTCCCCCTGCGGCTTCATTGGGGGGGAGGATCGGATAAGGAAACAGCGTGGTGGTTGGCAGTCGTAGGACGGCTGAAGCCGGGGACACCTCTGGGGCAAGCTGAGTCCGGGGTGAGTCTGCTGTTCCGCAATGAAGTTATTCAGGAAAAGCGGCTCAAGGCTGAAGACGACCCGCAAGTTACACTTACGCCAGCGCAGAAGGGGCTTTCCGGGATCCGTGGCGAGCTCCAGCAGCCGCTGTATATTTTGATGGCCGCGGTCGGCATTGTGCTGCTGATTTCGTGCGCCAATGTCGCGGGGCTCCTGCTCGCGCGCGCGGCGGCAAGAGAAAAGGAGATCGCCGTGCGGCTGGCGCTGGGAGCGGGCCGAGGACGCGTGGTCCGACAGCTTTTGACGGAGAGCGTGCTGCTCTCCTTTGCCGGGGCCGGACTCGGCGTGCTGCTGGCGTACTGGGGAGCGAGTGCCTTGGCGGCATTTGCCTCCGCGAACCGCTATTCCAATTTTCAGATCAACGCCGCGCCGGACGCGAGGGTACTCGTGTTCACGGTGGCGGCGGCCGCGCTAACAGGGATCCTGTTCGGACTTGCGCCGGCGCTTCGAGGGACGCACGTCGACGTGGCGCCGACTCTCAAAGAGAATTCCGGAAGCATGTCGGGAACAAGCTTTGGCGGAGAGCGTCGATTTGGACTGGGTAGCGGGCTTGTCGTTGCGCAGGTGGCGCTCTCTCTCATTGTGCTGGCTGGCGCGGGCCTGGTTGTTCGGTCGCTCGGGAATTTGAAAGCGATTGATCCGGGATTCGACACGCAGAACGTGCTGCAGTTCGGAGTCAACCCAACTCTCACTGGCTATTACAAGAGCGATCAAGTTGCGCCGCTCTATCGTGAACTGCAGAGCAGGCTCAGCGGTCTGCCCGGAATCATTTCAGTAAGTTATTCGTCGGATACGCTGCTCGATGGAGGTTTGTGGACTGAGGACGTCAAGATGGAAGGGCGAATCGACAAGTCCACGATCGAAACGCAAATGCTGGCGGTGGGACCGGAATTCTTCTCGACGATGAAAATTCCGGTGATGACCGGCCGGATGTTGACGCGCGAGGATTCAGAGTCGCAGCGAGATGTCGGGGTCGTAAACCGTGCGTTTGTTAAGAAATTTCTGGAGAATCGCCCTCCGCTTGGATTGCGTTTTGGCGGCGAGGGTCCAAAGGATCCACAGTACGAGATTATCGGCGTGGTCGGGGACACCAAGTACGCCGGCTTGCGTGACGAGCTCGCACCGACGGCCTACATCCCCCTTAAGGATGGCGACGCACACTTTGCGTTGAGGACGACGATAAATCCACAGGCCCTGCTTCCCAGGGTGCGCAAAATCGTGAGCGATGTGGACAACAACTTGCCGCTGTTCGATGTTCGCACCCAAACAGAAAGAATAGAGCGGCTGCTTTTTAACGAGCGCCTGCTGGCGCGCCTAGCGAGCCTGTTCGGACTGCTGGCGCTTGTGCTTGCCTCGATCGGGCTATACGGCTTGTTGTCTTATGAGGTAGCGGGGCGCACGCGAGAGATAGGAATCCGTGCAGCGCTTGGCGCGCAAAACCGAGACGTCCTGCGGCTGGTGGGAAGACAGGGACTGGTGCTGGTTGCCCTCGGGATCGCTTTCGGAATTGTTGCTGCGATGGGCGTGACACGTTCGCTCGGGAGTTTGCTTTATGAAGTGCAGCCGAGTGATCCGATTACATTTTTCGGGGTGTGCGCGCTGCTGACGATCGTCGGGCTGGCAGCGTGCTATTCCCCGGCGCGGCGAGCGACGCGCATCGATCCGATGGTGGCACTGCGGTATGAATAACGCCCAAGGAAGCGGACAGCAATTGATGGAACAACACCTATGTTGATGCTGTGGCAGGACGTTCGCTACGGACTGAGGATGCTGGCGAAAAATCCCGGCTTTTCGGTGCTGGTTATCCTCACGTTAGCGTTGGGGATTGGAGCCAACACGGCCATCTTCAGCGTGGTCAGCGCGGTGCTGCTGCGGCCGCTTCCCTTCCCGCAACCGGATCGCCTGGTGGCCATCCTACATGTGGACTTACGAACTGGAGAGACGGGACGGGCGCTGAGTTATCCAGACTTTCGGGACCTGCGCGCCGAGAGCAAGACACTAGAAGCTGCAGCGGCCTATGACGAGGGTTCCGCAACGATGACAGGAATGGGGGATCCCGTTCATTTGACAATGGGAATTTGTTCGGCAGACATGTTCAACGTGCTGCGCGAACCACCGATGCTCGGCCGCGAATTCACTGCCGCGGAAGATAAGCCTGGAACGCATGTGGTCATACTGAGTCACCGCCTGTGGAAAACGCGGTTTGGCGGTGATCCAAGAGTAACGGACAAGCAAATCGTGCTGGATGGCCAGCCCCATGTGGTGGCGGGAGTTATGCCGGCGGAGTTCCAATTCCCCTTGGACACGCAACCTGTGGACCTCTGGACCACCATAGCGGTCGAGGGAGCAGAGAGCCAAGCAGAGCGCGGTTCGCATTTTCTAAGAGTTATCGGAAGATTACGCAGCGGAGCAACACAAGCGGCCGCGAACGCAGAAGCGGTGGAGATCAGTGCTCGTCTCGAGCAACAGTACCAGGACACCAATGGCCACTGGGGAATGACAGTGCAGCCGGAGATCCAAGAACTGGTAGGAAACGTGCGTCCAGCGCTGCTGATGGTGCTTGGTGCGGTTGGATTCTTGCTTCTGATCGCCTGCGCGAACGCGGCGAATCTTTTGCTGGCACGCGCCGCCGGACGGCAGCGGGAAATGGCCATTCGCGTTTCGCTGGGCGCGGGCAAGAGCCGAATACTCCGCCAGCTTCTGACGGAAAGCGTGATGCTTTCTCTGGCAGGCGGGGTTCTAGGACTTTTAGTGGCCGTTTGGGGGACTGCAGCACTCGTGAATCTTCCATCGCTGGGGATTCCGCGGCTCGCTTCCGCGGGAGTTGATTGGAGGGCTCTCGCGTTCATGCTGGCGGTTTCCGTTTTCACGGGGATTCTTTTTGGCCTGGCGCCGGCCTTGCACGCTTCGCGCTTTAATTTGTTTGGATCGCTGAAAGAAGGGGGCCGGACAGCGACCGAGGGAACAGGCCGCTCGCGGCTACGCAGCTTACTTGTGATTTCGCAAGTATCTTTGGCAGTCGTGCTGCTTATCGGTGCGAGCCTGCTTATTGAGAGTATGTTCCATTTGTTGCACCAATCGCCGGGTTTTGACCCTCAGGGAGTTTTGGCGTTCGATATAGATTTGCCGGACACTCGTTATGGCAAGCCGGAGCAGTCGGCAGATTTTTTCAAGGAAGTGCTTGACCGCATTCGGACGGTGACGGGCGTGAGGAATGCCAGTGCGACGATGCCCTTGCCTCTCTCGAACAATTCGCTGCGAACCTCGTTTCAAATTGAAGGGCAGCCGATGGCAAAGAGCGATCTGCCGCGAACACAAATTCGCGCGGTTGGCCTGGATTACTTCAAAACGATGCGGATTCCGCTTCTCGCTGGGCGCGAATTCTCTGCGCGCGACGATCGGCACGCTCCTCATGTGATCCTCATTAATCAGACGCTGGCGCGAAGGTTCTTTCCCAACGAAGATGCCATCGGAAAGCATATGAAGCCGGGGATGTCGGGCGGCAAATCCGATTCTATGTGCGAAATCGTCGGAGTGGTGGGCGACGTAAAGCACAGAAACCTCTGGCAGGAGTCAGATCCCGAGTCCTACGTGCCTTACGAGCAAAACCCGATTGGGGCGATGGATATCGTGGTGCGGTCGGAAAGCGACCCGATGCTGCTGCTTCCGGCGATTCGCGAACAGGTGCGGGCGCTGGATGCCGAGCTGCCCATCTACCACGCCGAGAGACTTGAAGAATATGTGTTGGCTTCCCTCGCACAGCGACGGTTCACTAGTCTGCTTTGTGCCGTCTTCGCTGGGGCGGGTTTGCTTTTGGCGATAGTAGGGCTGTTCGGCGTGATGTCCTACAGCGTGGCGCAGCGGACTCATGAGATTGGCGTGCGGGTTGCAGTTGGAGCAGAAAAATCCGACATTATGCGGCTGATCCTCACCGAAGGAATGGGCATAGCCGTGGTGGGACTCGGTATCGGTTTGCTGGGAGCGTTCGGAGTGTCCAGCCTTGTTAAGAGCCAACTTTTTGGAGTGAGGGCGACGGATCCGTTTACATTTCTTGGAGTTGTTCTCGCCCTGGCGTTCGTGGCGTTGGCGGCTTGTTACATTCCGGCGCGTCGAGCCACGCGAGTGGACCCGATGGTGGCGCTGAGATACGAATAGCGTCGTGATTTTGGGATCAGCTAGTTCGATCGAGAAGAGGCTTGGCGATAGCTTGATGTCTCGAAGGTGGCAGGATAGGCGTTATGAATTGCGCATGCCGGCGAACAAGCCGGCGTCCCGGTCGAGCCGTGTCTGGTGGCTCCGCCAAAATCTGACTGAGAACGTTCTTTTGAGGATGATTGGGGGAACCATTGGATGGCATGTTGCGTATTCCCTGTTGCGAGCGATGGATTCTATTGCGTCGATGGGGACTCTTCCTTTGCAGGATACTGGGGTCGATTTGAAGCCGGTTCTCGGACAGAAGCTAGGGATGGGGGTCCCGCGGGCGGAGTCCTATCTTGGGATGGCTCACCTGACATATCCCGCCCTCGTACGTCAAATACGTGGAATGGTTCGGGTCGCCTTATTTCAAACCAAAGCAGGAGAAAACGCATGGTACTCGACCGCGCCCGGGATTGGGATGTTTCTTGAGGCGTTCCGGACCCGTCTGCGGCAGTTATGGGGCGTCACGGTAAGGGTGAATGCGTAATGCAAAGCCTGTGGAAAGACCTCCGGTTCGGATTGAGGGTGCTGGCGAAGAGTCCGGGCTTTACGGCTATCGCGGTGATTACGCTGGCTTTGGGCATCGGTGCGAACACGGCGATCTTTTCCTTGATGAACCAGGTTTTGCTGCAGCGCCTGCCGGTCAAGAATCCCGACGAGCTGGTCATTTTGCGAGCACCGGGCCCGGTGACCGGGCACGTTTCAAGCGACGGAGATGACACAGAGTCTTTTTCCTATCCCATGTACAAAGGACTCAGGGACAACAACTCGGTATTCTCCGGCGTCCTGGCCCGATACCGCTTTTCGGCGAGCGTTGCGAGCCGCGGACAGACCGACCGGGCCTCGGGTGAACTTGTCTCCGGCAACTACTTTGAGGTGCTCGGCGTGCGGCCGGCGGTCGGGCGGGTGTTCAGCCAGGATGACGACCGAGTGCCCGGGGCTCAGCCCGTTGTGGTGCTGAGCCACTCTTATTGGACTCGCCATTTCGGAGCAGATCCGAGCGTTTTGAACAAGGTTCTGCTGATCAACAACGTCGAGATGACCGTTGTGGGAGTATCCGAAGCAGGGTTTTCCGGGGTGCAGGTGGGCAAAACGCCAGATATCTTTGTACCCCTGATGATGACGCCACAGATGACGCAGTACGGAGAGACGCTCGATAAGTGGAACGATTATTGGATGACACTTCTGGCGCGACGCAAGCCAGGAGTGTCCGAGAGTCAGGCGGAAGCGGGCATGAACGCCGTGTACCGGCCGCTCCTCGAGGAGCAACTGCCGCAAATCAAGTCCGCATGGAATGAGGAGAAGCGCCAGCGATTTTTGGATAAGAAGATTCTCCTCTCGTCGGGCGCTCGAGGGCGCATGATCGTGCAGCGTGACTCGGGTGGACAGATCATCACGCTTTTCGTCATGGTTGCGCTGGTTCTGCTCATTGCGTGCACCAACGTAGCGAATTTACTGCTGGCTCGGGGAGCCTCGCGGCAGCGTGAGTTTGCGATCCGCACGGCGATGGGTGCGAGCCGCGGCAGGATGATCCGACAATTGCTTGCAGAAAGCCTTCTATGCGCGTTTGGCGGCGGCGCGCTGGGCATTTTATTGGGCACATGGCTGATGAGAATCCTCACTCCCATCGTGGTCGCGAACGCCGGGGTCCAAGGATTGACGGAAAAGCTCGATCCGAGCGTTTTAACGTTTGCGATCGGCGCGACCGTGCTCTCCGGGATTTTCTTCGGCTTAATCCCCGCCTGGCGCGTCACGGGCCTGGGAGTCTCCGATGTTATTAAGGACCAGGGATCGACTTCCTCCGCCAGCGTGTCGCATGTGGGCTTCCGCAAGGTACTGGTTGCAGGACAAGTTGCTTTCACCATGCTCCTGCTTGCCGGAGCCGGACTCTTCATGCGTTCGCTGTGGAACCTGCGAAATCAGGACCTGGGGTTGAAGACCGACAATGTAATCACGTTTTCCATCCAGCCCTCTCTCAATGGATATGACACTCCGCGATCGATAGCGCTCTACGATCAACTGCGCGCGCGATTGGCTGCTTTGCCTGGCGTCAGGTCTGTCGGCACGGGAGATGTGCCCACGCTTTCCGGCGACGACGAAGGGAGCAACATCACCGCCGAAGGAGGCCCGCAGCTCGCCGAAGAACTGCAAGATGTGAACTACGACGCGGTGAGTCCAGCCTATTTCTCTACTCTGGGAATTCCTCTGCTGTCGGGACGCGAATTTACAGAAGGTGATGGAGCGACATCGCCCAAAGTTGCCATTGCAAGCGAAGCGATGGTGAAACGGTTTTTCCCGGGGCGAAATCCCCTCGGGGCCCACTTTGCGTTTGGGGGCGGGAAGGTGAAGCCGGACATCGAGATTGTGGGAGTGGTGAAGGACGTAAAGCAGGAGCATGTGAGCAGCGCGATCCAGCCGTACGTGTACATTCCCTACGCGCAAAGAACCAAACTAACAGGGATGACCTTCTACGTTCGGTCGACGCAGGATCCGTTGCTGCTGGGCTCGACCTTGCAGGGGGCCGTCCGGGAGCTGGACGCCAACCTGCCTGTCTATGATGTGAAGACCATGGACCGCGTAGTCGAAGAGGATCTGTTCTCGGCGCGGATGGTCGCGGTGCTTTCGGCGAGCTTCGCAGCTCTGGCTGCGCTCCTGTCGGCGCTTGGAATTTACGGCGTGCTCGCCTATGTGGTTGTTCAGCGCACGCGTGAGATTGGGATCCGGGTGGCGCTGGGCGCAATGGCCGGGCAAGTGCGCTTGCTGATTGTCAAAGAAGTCGGATCCATGGTGCTCATTGGTGTTGGCGTGGGTCTGCCGCTGGCGTACGCGCTGGCGCGGTTTAGCGAATCGTTGTTGTACGGCGTGCACGCCGGCGATCCCGCGGTCTACCTATTGGGTCTGGGATTAATCGGGCTTATCGCGCTTGCGGCATGCCTGCTTCCAGCGAGGCGTGCCACACGCGTTGATCCACTGGTGGCGCTGCGTTATCAATGACCGGACCGGTTTGAGGCAGCTAGAACGGCAGTCGGGGAGCATGGCAAACAGTTTTCGAAGTTAAGTTTAGAGACTAAAAACCAGTTAAGGAGACGAAATGTCAGACGCACCTACACTCATCAAAATGGAAGGCGTAAAGAAAGTCTTC